>Ga0101944_10002203_pt1 | contig 33004 bp, 25 predicted proteins | sample DewCreD2012metaG_FD_75245 | JGI IMG/M metagenome (GOLD analysis project Ga0101944, IMG submission 75245) | Hot spring sediment bacterial and archeal communities from British Columbia, Canada, to study Microbial Dark Matter (Phase II) - Dewar... ... | reverse complement strand
GTGAGCAAATGCCCGGGCTTGTCGGAGAGTTCCTTGGAATGCCGTCCGTTTCTTCAGTTGTTTCAATAAAGGTTGAAAATAGTAAGGTTATTTGTGAACGCGAAATCGAAGGCGGACGTGAGGTTGTTGAGTCAAATATACCGGTCGTTATCTCGGCACAGAAGGGATTAAATGAACCAAGATATCCTTCACTTAAGGGAATCATGGCGTCAAAAACCAAACCGATTGAGGAACGTCAGCCAGCAAAATACCCTTCTGTCACTGAAATTGTTACCATGCAGAAACCTCCTGTTAAGCAAGCAGGGAAAATATTGGGTACTGATGCCAGTGCAGTGGCGGAACTTGTCAGACTTTTAAAAGAAGAAGCAAAAATAATTTAATTAAGAACAGCGAAGAATAAAATTATCAGAAATCTTTTATGAAAATACTAGCATTTGCAGAACAGAGAGAAGGTAAGTTAAAAAAATCTGCTTTTGAAGTGGTAACAGCTTCCAGCAATCTGGCTGAAAAGTTAAGTGCTGAACTGGTGGCTGTTATTATAGGAGATAATATTGAACATCTTGCTTCATCCCTCGGTGAGTATGGAGTGAAACGCGTTTTGCTGGCAGATGATGATAAATTTCATTATTATTCAACAACGGCATATTCAAAAGTTGTGTCTGAAGTTGCTCAAAAAGAGCATGCTAATATTTTAATACTGCCAGCCAGCCAGATGGGAAAAGACCTTGCACCTCGTGTTGCTGCAAAGCTTTCTGCAGGTCTTGCGCCCGATTGTGTAGCATTGAGAGTAGAAAACGGAAAAATTATTGCAACACGTCCAATATATGCTGGTAAAGTACTTGTAGATGTTCAGGTGACGAGCCCGGTACAGATTTATTCCCTGAGACCCAATGTATTTTCTGCAAAAGGGGGTCAAAGTAATAATGTTGCGGCGGAGAAAATTTCCTGCAATCTTAATGACACGGATTTTGTTGCTAAAGTTACCGGTGTAAAGGTTGTTGAAGGGAGACCCGATGTTACAGAAGCATCGATAATTGTTTCGGGAGGGCGTGGGATGAAAGGACCTGAAAACTTTTCTCTGATTGAGAAACTGGCAGATACGCTTGGAGGTGCAGTAGGTGCATCGCGTGCGGTGGTTGATGCAGGATGGCGGCCACATGATGAGCAGGTTGGACAAACGGGAAAAACAGTAGCACCCACGCTGTATATTGCATGCGGCATCTCAGGCGCAATTCAACATATTGCAGGTATGTCCTCTTCTAAATATATTGTTGCAATAAATAAAGACAAAGATGCACCTATATTCCAGATTGCAGATTACGGTATTGTTGGTGATGTTTTTGAAATATTGCCCGCACTAAATGAAGAATTAAGTAAAGTTGTTGGAAAGTAAAAAATGGAAAAAGTACAGGTTGATATATTGGGATTGTCTACAAGTCCGGCAAGCGGCGGTGCTTATGCGCTAATTTTAAAGGAAGTTAACGGGAACAGAAGACTACCAATAATAATCGGAGCATTTGAAGCACAATCCATTGCGCTTGAGATTGAGGGGATAAAACCACCACGACCTCTTACCCATGATTTGATGAAGAACATACTCGAATCACTCGGTGCGGAGTTAACTGAAATTACAATTAGTGAACTTCGTGATGGGACTTTTTTTGCGACATTGACATTCGATGGTCAGGATATTGATGCACGACCAAGCGATGCAATAGCATTGGCTGTCAGGTTTGGTGTTCCGATATACGTTGCTGAGAGTGTCATGAAAGAAGCAGCATTTATGCCCGAGAGTGAAGAAGCAGAATCTATTCAGCCGGAAGCTGAAAGTCATCTGACCAGGCTCGAAGCATTAAAAGCACAGTTAAATGAAGCGGTTGAAAGAGAAGATTATGAACGGGCAGCACAACTCCGTGATGAAATAAGAAAATTAGAGCAACAGCAGTAACAATAAATTTATTTTATCCTCGCTTACTTTTAACCAATCGAACCATTTCCCTTACTGCAGATTCAAAACCGACGAACAAAGATCTTACTATTATGGCATATCCAATACTGACCTCTTCTATTTCCTTGATACGTGTAATGGGTTTTATATTATGGTAATCCAGACCATGCCCAGCATTTACCTTTAATCCGAGTTTGTGTGCGTAAGCAGCCATCTTGCGAATTTTAAGAAATTCCTTTTTTATGGTACGTATCCGACTCGCATTTGCGTATTCACCGGTATGTAGTTCTATGAAATCTGCTTCAATTTCTCTGGCAGTTTCAATTTGTACGGGGTCCGGATCAATAAATAAACTGACTAGAATTCTGTTTTCATGAAATTGTTTTATTACCCTCTTGAGTGTCTTTCTGAGTCTATATACATCAAGACCCCCTTCAGTGGTCAGTTCATCCCGTTTTTCCGGCACAAGTGTTACAAGGTCAGGTTTTACATCCAGTGCTACAGCGATGATTTCGGGTGTTGCAGCCATTTCTAAGTCAAGTTTGGTGGTAATAATTTTCCTCAGTGCTTTAACATCTTCATCGCGAATGTGACGTCGATCCTCACGTAAATGGCAAACAATACCTTCCGCACCAGCACGCTCTGCAATTTTTGCTGCTTCAACCGGATCAGGTATTCTGCCCCCTCTTGCATTCCTGACCGTTGCTATATGATCGATGTTGACAGCAAGTCTCATAATTTAATATTCCCTTTTTATAACTTTTTTCTTATTATAAATTGAAACTGTTCAGGTTTCTTACCAACAATTTTTACATCAGATGGTCCGCTTACTGCCGGTGTGATAAGAATTACTGTATCCTGGGGAAGAGCATCATAATTTACTGTGATTGAAAAGTCCTGCTCCTGAAGGTTTGCAAGTTGTTCAATACCCCCACGGACAATCAAATCAATTTTTGGAGGGATAAAAACCACCTCACGGTTCGGAGGAACACCTATAGCCTTGACAGGAATCCCCGAAAAAGTCTTTTCGGCAAATGGTTGTACATTAACCATTAAACGGGTTGATGTTATTGTCAATTCAATTGAGTGAAATTCTGATTGTTCAAGCGGCAAATTAAAATCAATAGATGATTTAATATTATCAAATTTCTTGTAGGCCGTGGGCCATGAATTTATCGTCTCAAGTGCCGTTTTAGATCCGCTGATGAGTACACTTTCCGGCAATATCCGAAAAGGCCCAACCTGTCCATATCCTTCCTGGTAATTAAGTATTATTCTTGGAGAGATAACAACCATTTTTTCTTGAAATTCATCTAATGCAAGTCTGATTGTGTCAGGATTAATGTCAAGAAGTTCAACATTTCCAGGTAAAGATATATGCTCTATTAGATTTGTCTTTGTTAAAAAATAATCCTTATTGCTGAGAGATGAGGCATCAATTTCATAATATATCTGAGAAATCAGGTAAAGACCTGCAATCGCGAGCCCTTTGCCATGTATACTAACAGCAACGTTCTTGGGAACGGGGTATTTTAAGGCAGTCCCCGGCTTTAAATTTTTAATTGTTACCGGAAGTGTCTTAACTACAGTGTACTCACTTCGCAAATTCACTGAAAGCCAGAGAAGAAATGCGAAAAAAAAGGATGCTGCTATAATATGGTATCTTTTACCTTCCATTATCAGGTTAAACTTTCATTCCTGTAAATATTTTGATGGGTTGCACTCATAAATTAAGTGATCATTGCATCTTCTGTTCGTAATTTTTTCTGGAAATCAATTCTCAGGTTTAATTCATATTTTTATAACTGTAAAGCATACAGTATTTTCATCGAATATACCTAATCATTTCCATTTTGTCAATTAAGCAGGTTTGCTCTTGTTTTTATATTTAAGTATATTTTTTTTGAGTATAAAGTTTTTGAAAGATAAAATTATGGGGCTCAGCAAAAAATCAAAAATATGGATAACTGTTATTGTAATACCGGTTATTCTTATTCTTGTTGTTATAATTGGTTTAAAATTATATCTGACAAGCGAACGCCTTGCCAATCTTGTTATACCTCAAATAGAAAAAGCTACAAAACGTGAAGTTTCAATAAGCGATATTTCATTGTCAATTTTCCCGACCCTTGGCATTACTGTTGACGATCTTAAATTATCAAATCCTCCGGCAGGGATATTTGAGCGCAATGATTTGGTTTCTGTGAAAAACCTCAAATTGAAAGTCGATATTTTCTCTCTTTTAGGTGGTAAACTTGACATCAAGTACATTATTATTGAAAAACCATCAATTTACCTTGAGGTTGCTGCAAATGGACAAACAAATTACAGCATGGGAGAAGAGCCTGCGACTGAAAAAGTTGTTGTAAAGGATACAGTTGAACCTCTCACCACATATGCATTTCTTCTTTCCAATCTGGAGATTAAGGATGGAACGGTAATCTACGATAACAAACAAAGCGGTATGAGAGCCGCCCTGGAAGGGATTCAGCAAATTGTTAGAATTGAGTCAGAAGGCGGGGAAGGTAAAATCACCATAAATGATTCCACATATATATCAAAATTTAGTTATGGTTCTTCCATCTGGTATTTACGTGAACAACCCTTGTCCATCTCCCTGAATGCAGGATATGATCAATCTAAGGATAGATTGGAAATTAACAGGTTATCTTTAAAATTAAAAGACATACCCTTATTAGCTGATGGCTCTATATCAGGCCTGCAGGGAAAATCTATGAATATTGATATGATGATAAACTCTGCCGGTGCAGAGATGGCTCATTTACTTACTCTTATTCCGCCCGATTTCCTGCAGTCTGCGAAAGGTTTATCAAGTTCCGGTAAACTCGACTTTTCAGTTTCTATGGTAGGGGCAGTCAATGATTCACTTACACCTGGATTAAAAGGCTCGTTTAAAATTACTGATGGTCAAATTCATTATAAGGCGCTTCCTAAGTCTATAAAAGATATAAATGTTGATGGTTCATTTGAAGTTCCGCCGTCGATTCAGAGTAAATCGGGTATTGGAAAATTTGAAATAAGTACTCTCACTGCCAATCTGGGTAAATCAAACATTCGAGGTAAATTGGTTTCATCCAATTTTAACGATCCCGATATCTTGCTCACACTTATAACTCAAATGGATCTTGGTGAAATAAAAGATTTCTATCCCCTGGAGGAGGGAATGGAATTAAATGGGAGTCTTCTGTGCGACATTTCCATACAGGGTAAGGCAAAGGTTCCAGAAAACATGAAAGCGCAGGGGAATATTGAGTTAAAAAAGGTTTTTATCAAAAGTAAAAATTCTCCACCGCTGGAAAATCTCTCGGGCAGAATTCAATTTAATAATACAAGGATTGAAGCAAATAACTTCAGTATGAAAATTGGAGAGTCGGATCTGAGTATGTCCTTTGTCCTGCGTAATTACCTTGGTTTGGTTATGAACCATAAGCAAGTGACTTCAAATATCCCGGTCGCATCATTGAAACTAAGTTCAAATGTTTTAAAAACTAAGGATATAATGGGAGAAGATAGATCTGATAAACATGAGAACAAAACAACCAGAGATACAATAGCAAAATCATCTCTATTGCCTCCAATTAATATTGATGCAACTATAAACATCAAAAAATTAATTACAGATAAGTTTGAGTTTAATAATGCTACAGGCAGCCTCACTCTCTCTGAGGGAATCATAAATTTGAAGAATTTTTCTGTAGATGCTTTTAAGGGAAAAATACTATCAAACGGCATGCTTGACTTCCGTGATCAAAAGAAAAAGCCGTTTAATTTTGAATTGAAGATAAAAGATGTAGAATCTCATGAAATTCTATCGAACTTTACTTCATTCGGAAATAATCTCTTTGGACAATTTGACATGTCCACAACTTTAAAGGGTGATCTGGATGATACACTGGGTTTAAATAGAAAAACTCTTACAGGATCCGGTTCACTTATGGTTGTAAACGGTAAGCTTGTAGGATTCCCACTAACTGCGAAACTTGCAGATTTAACAAATATCAGTGAGTTAAAGGAAATTGTATTTCAAAAGTGGTCAAATTCATTTTCCATTGTTAATGGACAGATTGAAATTAAAGATCTTGTAGTTAATGCAGGTACTGTGGATTTCGTTGTTCAGGGAACACACAGTCTGGATGGGGTGATGAATTATGCACTTACCGTTAAATTACCTCCTACGATTTCAGATAGATTGAAACTTCCTGGAGTCGGATCTGAATTAATAAAGTTTTTTAAAGATAAGGATAATAGAATAAATCTCAATTTTGCGGTTACAGGTGAAACCTCAAATCCACGTTTGAGTCTTGATACCAGAGCCCAGGAGGAAATGGCAAAGAAATCTCTTGGTGATACTGCAAAGAAAAAATTGGAGGAAGAGTTAAAGAAAAAAACACAGGATGGATTGAAAAAATTATTTAAAAAACCCGGAATGAATTAAGAATATTGTGGTTGAGTACAGGTTAAAAAAATCTCTTGGGCAGAATTTTCTTATAGACGAAAACATCGCGAGAAAAGTGATAAAAGAACTTCACCTGAAGCAAGATGATATCGTTCTGGAGATAGGACCTGGTAAAGGCGCGCTGACAAAATATTTAAAAGATAAGGTTAAGTTCCTCATTGCAGTTGAAATTGATAAAAATATCATCACCCATCTTAATCAAGAGTTAGATAATGATAATATAGAAATAGTTCATGGTGATATTTTAAAAATTCCCCTTGTATCTTATGCGAAAAAATATCATGCAAAACTTAGAGTTGTCGGAAATATACCATACCATCTTACAAGCCCTATTATATTTAAGGTCCTTGATGAACATAAATGTGTGTCGGATCTGACAATTATGGTACAGCGCGAGGTGGCTCTTCGGATTACAGCAAAACCCAATTCCAAAGATTATGGCATACTTTCGGTTTTGACTCAATATATTGGAAGTCCTCGGTATCTCTTTACCGTTTCTGAAAATTGTTTTTATCCTCCTCCAAAAGTTAAATCTGCAGTAATACAAATACCAATAATCGAAAGAGACGAAACTGACATTGATGAAGCTGTTTTCAGAATAATTGTTAAAACATCATTTGGCAAGCGCAGAAAAACGCTCCGGAATAGTTTAAAATTTCTGCCATATCCCAGAACCGTTGTGGATAATATCCTTTCAAATAAGTCGCTTCCACTTGACAAAAGACCGGAAAACCTTACAGTTAAAGAATTTACTTTACTGACCAGGCAAATTCAAAATATTGTCAGATAAGTAATGCAAAGTATATTCAAAATATTCAGGCCTGTAGATATCCTTTTTATTTTTTTTATTTCATTTTTGTCTGTGTTTGGACTCTTTACAATCAAAGATATAAATGAAATTTCTGTAGTGCTTTTAATCAATATTGTATTTATTATTTTTATAATCTTGTTTTCAGGATTATCGGTAAAATCGAGAGTGGCAAAAATAATATACGACTGGTATGGCGTGCCCAGTATTTATTTAATTTTTAAAGAGGTCCACATCATTATCCAATCAACGGGCATCAGAGATTGGGACTGGCTATTTATTAAAGTTGATCGATTTATTTTTGGAACTGATCCGACAATATGGATGTCGCAATGGATAAATCCAGTTTTGACCGAGATAATGCAAATTGCATATGGAAGTTATTTCTTCATAATGCTCGCACTGGGTCTGGAACTTTATTTAAAAAAAGAAATGGATAGATATAACTTTGCCCTGTTCACAGTTGTTTTTGGATTTGTACTCTCCTACATTGGATATATTATTTTTCCGGCTGTAGGACCAAGGTTTACCCTGCACGACTTTTATTCTATCGATAGTGAACTTAAGGGTTTATGGTTGACAATTCCAATCAGAGATTTTCTGAATGCAGGCGAATCAATTCCAAAAGGAGCATTGAATGCTTATGAAATTGCTCAGCGTGATGTCTTTCCAAGCGGTCATACACAAATGACTCTAATAACCATCGTGCTTGCATTTCGTTATAATGTAAAATGCAGATATGTCATCACATTTTTCGGAATTCTACTTATTATAAGTACAGTCTACCTGCGCTATCATTATGTTGTGGATATATTGGGCGGAATTCTGTTTGCATTGATAACATTACCACTCGCATCAGTTATTATCAAATGGTGGGAACGAAAAAAAATATTATAATAAATTATTAACCTCCATCTAAAATTTTATATTCGTTTTATTAAAATTATCCTATTCAATGCCGGTTGCCAATATTAAATTCGATTGTTATATTCTTATATGAAAGTTCTTTTTATAGTATTATCTTTTCTTGCCGTAACAGCACACGCACAGGGAACTGCAGGCACTGATGCAAAGTATGAATCGCGCTATATTATCGATATGCCGACTGCAGGGATTATTCCACACCTGTACTACTCATTTGATCTACAGGCATATCAAAACGGAGGATTGCTGGCCGGCCTGACAGTAGGATTTTTTCACAGGATAAATGCTGGATTAAGTTATGGTGGCGAAAAAATTATAGGAAATGAAAAACCCCACTGGAACTCTGTGCCTGGCTTCAACATCAAACTTAGAATCATTGATGAAACAATGGTTGTACCCGCAATTGCTTTAGGGTTTGATTCGCAGGGAAAAGATTCATATGATGATACCCTGAGCCGTTACGCAATAAAATCTCCTGGTTTCTATATTGTGGGAAGCAAGAATTATTCATTCCTCGGATTTCTGAGTTTGCATGGTGGATTGAATTATAGTTTGGAAGGGGGGGATGGAGATCATGATCCTAATATTTTTGCAGGCGTGGAAAAAACAGTTGGTTCACATTTAACGCTTATCGGGGAATATAACCTCGGCTGGAATGATAGCCACAATGAGGCGCTGGGTAAGGGAAGGGGATATCTGAATTTAGCCGTCCGTCTCTCAATCGGTGACGGTTTATCAATTAATGCTAATATGAAGGATATTCTGGATAATCAACGCCGCGTAAATTTCGGAAACAGAGAATTAATAATAGAATATATTCACATGTTTTAATGTATTGAAATTTAAACATTTTAACCTGCCAGGTGTCCAAATAATACCACATTTGTTCATTTTATTTATTTATTTCTATGAAAATGCTTGTTTTCTTTGAAAATACTGGTTAAATTATTAATTAGATAGCAACATTCTGGCATCGAATTTGCCCTTTATTTTATAGTTAGAATAATCAGAAAGTGCAGGTGACTTATGAAAAAATTATTGACTTTTATTTTCCCATTCTTTGTAATAATTCTTCTTGTACAGTTTAACGGTTGTTATACACAACTTGGAACAGCCCGGTATGACTCTGATCAGGAGGAGGAATATTACGCACAGGAACAGGAAGGGGAATATGAAGCAGAAAATGTTGATGAGAGAGAGGAATATAAGGAAAGCTGTTGCGATGATTACTATCATCCGCATGTGGGTTTTATGTTCTATTATCCTGTAAATTACTGGCCTTCAACTGCCTTTGGATTTGCTTACAATAATATATGGACATACGATTATTATTGGGGATGGTACGATCCATGGTATTCCTGGGCATATTACACTCCATATTATTATCCTTACTATTACCCATTTTATTACCCTTACCGTTATTACCCATGGGGATATTACTATGGATATGACGGTGGTTATATTAACGTCGGTAAAAGGGATTTTGGTTCAGATCGTGCTGGGCAGATTGAAAGAAGAGTTGGCGGAAGTCAGTGGGATGGAACATCAGGTTTACGCGACGATGTACCCACTTCAAGGGTTATGCGTACTCCAGACGGCGGAACCGCAACACCTAGAAGAACAACCGAGACAGTACGTGAAAAAACAAATATAAGAGATAACGATAATAGTTGGGATAGAGAAAAATCCGAAAGAAGTGCAAATAGTAATGAAAGCGGAACAAGAGTGGAAAGCAAGCGTAGTGAGCAAACCCGTGGTAAATCATCTCAGGTAAGACCCAGAGAGTCAGGAACTCGTGAGCCGCAGAAAAAACCTGAGAGCAATGATCGTTCTAAAAATGAGAGTGTTCGTAATAATTCATCGCGTGGCGAGTCTTCAAGGTATGTGGCTCCAAGGAACAGTGGTTCTCGTTCGTCTACAAGTGTTAAATCGGGGAACAGCGCTCCTTCACGGAGTCAAACCCCCAGTTACTCGCCGCCTTCATCTTCATCGTCAAGGGGTAGCAGCGCACCTTCATCTTCGGGTAGTAGTCGGGGAAGCGGTTCAAGCGGCAGACGTCCATAACAATAGTTAAATAATTGAAGAAGGTCTAAATATATGAAAATCTATTTCAAAATCTCCCTTATAATTTTTATCCTGAGTATAATGATGTTTAATACTGCCTCTTCACAGTCTGAAGAAGATGCCAGAAGATTATCATATTTGGGCGTTGGATTTGGAGCCAGGGCTCTGGGTCTTGGAACAGCCTTCATGCCCATTGCGAATGATTATTCGGCGGTTTACTGGAATCCAGCAGGGATCGGCCAAATCAGACGGAATGAAGTTTCGCTCGGACTTTCACACTATTCATATAATAATGATGCTAAAACTTTTGGAACAGAAGAATCATTCAGCAATAGTGTAACAAATTTGAATGCACTCGGCCTGGTATATCCATTCCCTGTCCTTAAAGGTAGTTTGGTTTTTGCCCTCGGATATGCAAGACAAACAGATTTTACAAGTGCACTCGGATTTAATGGTTTTAATTACAAGCCCACAACCATTAGTTATCCCGATAATATTGCAATGTCAGGGAAAATTTTGGAAAGCGGCGGTATTAATAATTGGATCGTTGCAGGCGCCATAGAGGCTGTGAGGGATTTATATATCGGTGCTTCGTTAACATTTCTTTCCGGTTCATATACTTATACAAGAGATTATCTGGAAGATGATGTAAATAACGACTATTATCTGTATCAGTATATTCAGAAATATACAATTGATGAAGATATAGGAGGATTTACTGCACGAGTTGGGATGCTCCAGACTTTTAATAATAATCAGGGTAGAATCGGTATAAATATAAAATTCCCATCATATTTTTCACTGAGAGATGATTATTCACAGGAACAACAGTTCCTTGATGACAATCCGGCATATGACAGTCTTGATTACTACAGCGGCGTTTCCGAGTTCGATGTTGTTTCGCCTTTTGTGTTAAGCGGTGGAATTTCATGGTCATTTGGAAATCTTCTTCTTTCAGGTGCGATCGATTACACAGACTGGACACAGATGGAATTTAGAAATACATACGCTGATTTGATTCAGGAAAATACTGTTATTAAACAGGATATGAAAGCCACTGTTAATTTTAGATTAGGCGCAGAGTTTGCTATACCAGGAACGGATCTGCAAATACGTGGAGGCTTCGCATATCTGCCGTCACCATATGAATTTGATTCTTCGCCTAACGATCAAAAATTTATAACTGGTGGGCTGGGATGGATAATACAAAATTCAGTAAAGTTCGATATTGGCTATGCATACGGTTACTGGGATACCGATCATGTTGTTGAGTTTGCTAAAACAACCGAGAAAATTAAAACGCATACAATCATCGCTACTGCCTCATACAGGTTCTAGCGTTTTGCTATAGAACTCTGAAACCACTATATTATTCCCGTCTTCATGACTATCAATGGAGACGGGATTTTTATTGTTTGAAATATAAATTAACCGCTTGAAAATACCATTACAATGCCGCGTGGTTTAAAAATCGCATTTGGTCTTGGTTTTATATTCCTAATAACACTCGTTGCAGTTGGACTGTTTCTGCATAATCTTGTGACAAAATCATGGACTGCTACTTCGGGTAAAATAATCATAGATGGTTTGCATAAACCTGTAGAAATCTACCGTGATGATTATGGAGTACCTCATATCATGGCAACTGATGATCATGATCTTTTTTTCGCAGTCGGGTATGTTCATGCACAGGACCGTCTCTGGCAGATGGAACTCATAAGAAGGGTATGTGAGGGTCGACTTTCAGAAATAATTGACACTTCAGGAATCGAATTCGATCTGCTGTTTCGTACGCTTGATTTTAAAACTCTTGCTGATTCTATTTATGCACACCTCGATTCAAAATCGGTGACCATCCTTCAGGATTATTCGGACGGAGTCAATGAATTTATAAGAACGCATCAGGGACGATTTCCGATTGAATTCGACATGATTAATCAAGATCCCGAACCGTGGAAACCTGAACATTCGCTTCTCGTGGTTCGACTTTTAGCGTGGGAACTCAGTTTCTCGTGGTGGACAGACCTTGCATTTGGAAGAATTGAGACTACCGTCCCACAGGAAAAATTTTATGAACTGCTGTCGGCAATAATGGATGTACCTCCAAGAAAATCTGCAGATAATTTGTCTTTTCCTTCTCAGGAACCCTTGCATTATTTTTCTGAAGCGGTTAAAAAGTACCGCCGATTTTTTAACATGAACGGCTATTCTGCAGGAAGTAATTCCTGGGTAGTTGGTCCATCTAAATCTCTTAAAGGAAAACCAATTATTGCAAATGATCCTCACCTGATTGTTACACTTCCCTCACACTGGTATGAAGTTCATATGTCATCTCCAGACTGTAACATATACGGCGTTACAATACCTGGCGTGCCGTTGATTGCAATAGGTCATAATGATTCACTTGCATGGGGTTTTACCAGTGCAATGCTCGATGATGCAGATTTTTATGTTGAAAAAGTCGACTCGATCAAACCTGATCGGTACATTTATAACAATACATCCTTACCGATGAGAGTAAGGACGGAGGTAATATATGTTGGTAAATCTGACAGTGTTGTGATTGATGTAAAGAAAACACACCATGGTGTTGTAATTAATAGTGTACATCCTGTTCAATTGCATATTCCCGACACCCTGCAGAAGTTACCGATTTCGCTTCGTTGGGCCGGTTTTGATGTCAGTAATGAGATTTCAGGTTTTTACAGGATGAACAGAGCAACTAATGCTGATCAGTTTGTGGAGGGTTTGAAAGAACTCGGCGTTCCTGCACAATGCGTTATTTATGCTGATATGAGTGGTAATATTGGATGGTGGATGGCAGGCCGAGTCCCCATACGTGAGAAACGAAACGGTTTACTCCCTCTCCGCGGCTGGATTAAGGATGATGAATGGAAGGGATATGTTCAATTCAAAGACCTTCCGCATGTATTTAATCCCGAAGAAGATTTTATTGTCTCTGCAAATCAAGAGATTGGAAAAAATTCCTTTCCATATTATTTATCAAGTTTATGGGAGCTCCCTTACAGGTACAATAGAATAAAAACTCTCCTGTCAGGGGAAAATTATTCAGTTCAGGACTTTCAAAACATTCAGCAGGATATTACTTCAGAGTATGAAAAAGTATTTGTGGAAGAAATACTGAGGTTTTTTTCTGAAAATGTAAATGAAAGTCAGGAGGTACAGACTGCTCTAATCTACCTGAGAAGCTGGGATAACAGGTTCAGCTCTACAGATATTGCATCATCAATACTCAGTTCTTTTTTAGTCCATTTTGTAAAAAATGTTTTTTCTGATGAGTTGGGGGATGAACTCTACTATGACTTTGTTTATTATCCGATTACAACATTTAGAATAATTGAGTTCTTCGTGAAAAAGGGGGATTCGGGCTGGTTTGATAATATTAATACCGAGGGTCTTGAAACAAAGGATGATATAATCAAAAAAAGTTTTTTGGAGGCACTTGATGAATTGCGAAATAAATTCGGACCTGAAATGAAAACCTGGCAGTGGGGTAAACTCCATCCTGTTTTGTTCAAACACCCCTTTGCTCTTAAATCCCCGCTTGATATTATTTTTAATGTCGGACCATTACCGGCAGGCGGGAGCGGACAAACTATAAACAAAAGTGCATTCCAGTTTGTTAATCCCTATTCGGTTTTTTCAGCACCATCAATGCGGTTTATTCTGGACTTTGCTGAGCCGAATTCCGCATGGATGGTGAACAACCTCGGACAGTCGGGGCAACCGCTTCATCCACATTATAGCGATCAGACCTCATTATGGCTTAATGGAATATATAGAAAAACAACCATGGATCGGGATCAAATCCGGAATCAGGGTTGGGATCTTCTGGTTCTGGCACCTGAATAATTAGAGATTTTATTTTGAAGAACGAAATGTTTTCGGAAGTATTTATTAAAAAATTACGAACAGCCTCAAACGTTGCAGTACTCACAGGCGCCGGAATCTCGGCGGAAAGCGGAGTACCTACATTCAGAGGTGAAGATGGTCTGTGGAAAAAATTCAAGCCAGAAGAACTGGCAAATTTTGAAGCATTTGTGAAAAATCCCGATCTGGTATGGGAGTGGTATAGTTACAGAAGAAAAATTATCGAATCAATTTGTCCGAATCGGGGGCATTACGCTATTGCGGAAATGGAAAAGCATCACAAAAATTTTACCCTCATAACACAAAATGTAGACAATCTTCACATACGTGCAGGGAGTAAAAATGTGCACGAACTGCATGGAAATATAATGAAAAATTATTGTATTAATTGCGGTAAGAGAGCGACTGAAGAGCATATTTTTAATTCAAAAAGTGCGCCGCATTGTGATTGTGGTGGACTTATTAGACCTGATGTGGTTTGGTTTGGCGAACTACTACCCGAAAAAGTGTGGAATGCAAGTGTACATGCCGCTGAAACATCAAAAGTTTTTTTTGCCATCGGTACATCTGCTGTGGTCTATCCTGCTGCATCACTTCCGCAAATTGCTAAACGTGCCGGTGCTTATGTTGTAGAAATCAATATTGAACCCACTGATTTAAGTCCGATTGCAGATGAGGTTATTCTCGGGAAAGCAGGGGAAATTTTACCTCAAATTGTGGAAAATGTTTACAGGTAGCTTTAAAATAATTACACATAAACCATCATTAAAAATAAAATAATAGTAAAATACTACAACTTATTTTTTGCTCCATTCATTAAAGATTTTTTTAATTTCATCCTCCTTAAGTTTCTGTTGAAATCCAGCTTGATGTCTTTGTCTGAATGCTTCATACAAAGAGACAGCGCATGCAACAGATACATTCAGACTTTCAATCATTCCTATCATAGGGATCTGGAAGTTACCATCAGCCAGTTCTGATGCTTCTTCTGATACGCCGAGATGTTCATTCCCGAAAACGAGTGCAATTTTTTTACATAAGTCAATATCATAAAGAGATACAGAATTCTTCCCGAGATGTGTTGCATATATAATAAAACCATCTTTGTGGAGATAATTATAACATTCGGTAATGGATTTAAACTTATTACGCTTCACCCACTTTACTGCGCTTGCGGAACTTTTCTTTCCTAATTCCGGGAACGTCTCTTTATTATAAACAAGTTGTACTTCAAGAATTCCCACAGCATCGGCTGAACGAAGAATAGCACTGACATTATGAGGATCATGTATGTTTTCAAGGACAACAGTTAAGTCAGGTTGACGTTTTCTAATCACACTTAAAAATTTCTCACGTCTGCGCTCTGTCATTTTTTCTCCTCATTCACGATGTGAAAATGGTACAGGTTTATCAAATGGTTGAATCTCTTCGTGTTTTATCTGGAGTAATGCAATTGCTGTTATCACGAGCAAAGCTCCGAAAATCTGAATCAGGTTTAGAATTTCATTTAAAAATATAAATGCAGTAATAATTGCCACTATTGGTTCAAATGTTGCAGTAATTATTGCTCTTGATGCTGTCAGATATCTCATTCCTGAAAAATAAAGGGAATGTGGTATTAAAACCGAAATTATTGCGAAACCGAAAAACATAAACCAGGAATTTCCTGAATAGCCGGCTGATATAATTTTCCATGGAGGATTAATAATAATCCAGAAGATGGATGCAAACATAAATGAGTATATCAGACATGTCCACATATTGTATTTTTTTAAAAGTCGACGTAACCACACATTTGCAAATCCCCAGCAGAATGCGGAACCAATTCCCGATAAAAGGCCAAGTTGATTTATATTCATCATTGAGAAGTCTTTACCTGCTACAGCGATATAACAACCAATAAGCGAGACTATTCCTGCTGAAAATTTAGGAATGGTTACATGCTCCTCACCTGTAAGTGTGGAATAAGTCAGTACAAGAAGTGGTGCGAGATATTGTAAAAGAATTGCGGTGGCTACATTTGTTTGTGCGATGGTGAAATAGTAGGTGAAATTTGATCCTGCTCCGCCAACGATACCGAGCAGGGCGAACATATAAATATCTTTAATCCGAATTTTTATCATTTGCGGATTTTTTACAATGAATATCAAGATAATTATCAGGAAGGAGAATGTCATCCTTGTCTGTACAAGGATAAGCGGATCTGTATTTTGATTGAAGAGATATTTGGCAATGGTTGCTGCAATTCCCCAGAACGTGGTGGCTCCAAGGATAAACAAATAGCCTTTAATATATTTCATTGATTTGTTGCAGATGGCGGAGAAGATGATCCTTCTTCAAGTTTCCGCTTATAGAACATGCTCATTTCATCATTTCCTGTAAGTTCATAGAAATGGGCAAGTTTCTCATAGATAGGTCTTGGTTCTGGAACGGTGTTCGCTCCCTGTTTTAGAAATTCTATAAGAGCATAAATTGGCGGAATTCGCAAATCATGCTCGTAACACTCTGCTGCATTAAGGTATGGTCTTGTTTCGTTAGGTTTTATTTGCGCGGCTTTTCTGTAATATTTTAGTGCAAGTTCATAATTATCATTGACCGAATGTGTTACTTCAAAAACACGTGCAAGCCACATATAAACATCATACGAAATATGGGAAAATTCCTTTGATAATTTTTCCCCGAATAATGTTAATTCTTCAACTTTTAAAGACTGGTTCCAGAATAGTTGTCGATAAAGTTCTATATCATCAATTCGTTGCTCGATTGCCTGTTCGAATGCATCGAAAATTTCGTTGAATTCATGCGCTGACTCGAAACGCCTTCGTATTTCTTCAATTGATAATTTTTGCATGGAATGCTTAAAATATGTCTGTGGCAAAATAACAAAGCCTTAGATTAAAATCAAGACCTACAAGGAGAAAAAATAAACTTACTGGATTTCATACATTAAAAATTTGGATTTAAATTAATATTCCTTATTTTCAAGTAAAAATAAGGAGATTTTTATGGAAAACGATTCATCGTTGCAATCTTTAGAGCCGCCAGGTACCTCATTTTTTGAGAGAATGGTAAATGTTTTTACTTCCCCTGGAGAATTATATACAGAAGTTGCTCAATCACCTGTCAGAACAAGTTCCTGGTTTATCCCATACATAATCGCTATTATTATAGCATTAATTTCAACATACGCGATTCTTTCCAATCAGGCATTCCGTAACCAGGCGTTAGAACCTCAATATCAGGCAATGCAGGAACGTGTTGCCAAGGGTGAAATGACTGAAGATCAAATGAATGCAGCAACAGAGATGATGGAATCATCTTCCCTCGTGGTGATTAGTGGTGTAGTGATGTCAATAGTCTTCGTTTCTGTAAGTTTGTTCTTAGGCAGTCTTTTGTTCTGGCTTGCCGGTAAAATTTTTATGAAATCAACTGCTGGTTACAGTAAAATATTGGAGGTATATGGTCTCACAATGCTGATCGGCGTTGCAGGATCAATCATAACACTTCTTTTAATATTTTTTACAGGATCGGTACTTGCCTCACCCGGTGGTTCACTCCTGATTCTGGATTCATTCGACAGAAAGAACCTGAGTCATTTGTTTCTTGCCGCCATGAACATTATGTCGATCTGGCAAATGGTTGTGGTAGGCATTGGAATTGCAAAATGTGCCGGCAAACCAGCAACGACCGGAATTACAATATCACTATCTTTGTGGCTGGTTTTCTGGGTACTCATCCCGATACTTATTGGAAGTGCCGCATAAATTTTGATAAATGAATAAGGGAATTAAAAATATTTTTCCCATTCAAAGGGTTCATTTATTCTAAGTATTTCGGGTGAGACAATTTTTCCTGTGGCGTTGATTTCTTTTAATCCGATATAATTTTGTAAATCACCGACATCAACAAGTTTTGGTGGAAATTCTGAATGTGTGTCAACCTGGTAGGAGACTGCCAGGTCGACGGTTATTCCTTTTTTTCCTTTTCGTTCGACGGTGACATTTCTTATAATAACATCGTAAGCCTTTTTTCCATTGAGAGGCAAATTTTCGTATTCATTGTAGTTAATTGTAGAATATTCATCAGTTGCAATAGAAAAAAGTGTAGAAAGAATTCCAACAAAATTCAGTTTGCGAATTTTTTCCTTCTCGGGATCATTTATCTCATGACCTGATTCAATTAGTAATGTACTTGTTCCCCATTTTTGCATGTTGTCTCCAAATGCACGGGGTTCATAACTATCATCATATTTTGTAACCCGACCTCGAATATATTCCTGAAGAATTTTATTAAAAATTGCTGCAATTTTTTTTGCATTTTTCCGAGTGTCATTGTCTGTTCTTTCTTCATCAAAGGCAGGGGCTAAAAGGCTCATTCCCGAAATTAATTTTGAATTACCCACCGTACTTAATTCCTGATCATGTAAATTAAATCCAAATTTTGGTTTTATCTTTTTATGGATTTCTTTAAGTAAAAATGATTCAGGCGCAGTAAGCGTAAGAGCATCACGGTTGATGTCAATATTTAAAGCATTTCGCCGTTGAACTCTGAATGCCCCATCAGGATTTACCATCGGAATGAAATGAAGAGTCAGTGTAGTAAGTATTTTTTTTAGGTTAATGTCTTCATTTGTGCTGATCATGAAATTTAAAATGTCGCAGATTGACATCGTGGCGGTAGGTTCGTCACCGTGCATTTGTGACCATAGTAACACGTTTATTGGGCCGGTTCCGCATTGAATCCGGTAAATTTCACGGTCTTCAAATGACCTGCCTTCTAATACGATAGCCAAGGTGCCCGATGATCTTTTATGGAGAGAATTTAGATAATTGTATAAAATTTCAGGTGGAAAATGCCGTTCTTGAAAATCCGGACAGCGGAAATTATCGTAATTTTCCCACAAAATTTTCGAGTATTCTATGGCTGAGAGTTCTTTTTCTTTATTAATCATTTTTGTCGAATTGATGCAATGATAAATATACAAAATTCTTTCCAATCATCAATAATTCTCGTTTGCTTACGGTCTGCATTATTTGTATATTTTCTCCTGAAAATTACTAACTTATCAGAAAATTAAAGCCCTTTCGGGCATTTTTTATCACAAGGAAGGAAATGAATCCCATAGATTTTAATATTAACGAAAACGAAATTTTACCGATTGAAAGTCTACCTACCCGTTTCTCAGTTATTACACTGCGCGATATTGTAATTTATCCATTCATGGTTTATCCTGTCTTATTGGGACGGGAATCCTCACTACGAGCCGCCGCCTATGCTGGTGAGCATGATAAGTTGGTATTTCTTGTGGCTCAGAAAAATCCGGCAATTGAGGAACCAGGTGAAAACGACATTTTCACTGATGGAACGATTGCAAAGATTATTCAAATAATGAAAATGCCCAACGGTTTGATGAAAATTCTGGTTGACGGTATCGCGCAAGCCTCAATTGACCATTATATACAGCATGAACCTTTCATGATGGTGGAAGTAAAAATTCATCATGAAAAAATTGAAATGACGACAGAAATCGATGCCCTCGTGAGACAGTCAACTTCACTTTTTGAAGAATACGTCCAACTGAGCCGAAACATTCCAATGGATGTACTTACTACGTTCAGAAGTTTGAAAGATCCGAGGAAAAAACTTTTCTATATCGCAGCCAATATATCAAAGGAGGTTGAATCGAAACAACAGATACTGCGGTACAAGAATTTAAAGGAACAATATTTTGAACTTGCAAGGTTGCTGACCTCTGAGGTTGATGTATTGAGAATAGAAAGAGATCTTGATGATAAACTTCATGAAAGTATTCAGAAGTCGCAGAAAAAATTTTTGCTTCAGGAGCAAATGAGAATCCTCCAGGATGAACTTGGTTCAGAGGAAGTGCTTCCTCCAGATCTAATTAAGTTAAAAGAACAAATTGAATCTGCAAAAATGCCGAGAGAAGTGTATGAAAAGGCATTGGACGAATTTAATAAGTTAAAAAAAATTCCGTCACAGTCACCTGAATACGGTGTTAGCAGAAATTATCTTGATTGGTTAATTACTGTACCCTGGTATAAAAAGACGAAGGATAATCTCAATGTTGAGCATGTCGGCAAGATTTTGGATGAAGACCATTATGGCCTGGAAAAGCCAAAGGAGCGGATTCTTGAACACATTGCTGTGTTAAATCTTGTAAAGGAGCGACGGGGACAGATATTATGTTTTGTGGGACCGCCTGGAGTTGGAAAAACATCTCTCGGTAAATCAATTGCACGTGCACTGGGAAGAAAATTTGTCCGGATATCACTCGGCGGAGTTCGTGATGAGGCTGAAATACGGGGACACAGACGCACCTATATCGGATCCATGCCCGGGAAAATAATCCAGTCAATGAAAAGAGCAGGAGTCATTAACCCTGTAATCTTAATGGATGAAGTAGATAAGATGAGTATGGATTTTCGCGGCGACCCATCTGCGGCGCTACTTGAAGTACTCGATCCAGAACAAAACTCGGCATTTAACGATCATTATTTAGATGTCGATTATGATCTATCCCGTGTCATGTTTATTACTACGGCAAATGTGAGGTATAATATTCCATTGCCTCTGCAGGACAGAATGGAAATAATTGAACTGCCCGGTTATCTTGAATATGATAAAAAGGAAATTGCACGCAGACATATTGTTCCAAAACAACTCAGGGAACATGGTCTTAAAGATAAAGATGTTCAATTTACAGATGAAGCAATAGTAAAAATCATTCAGCAATATACACGTGAAGCAGGTGTCCGGAATCTTGAACGTGAAATAGCATCGGTGTGCAGAAAAGTGGCTAAGGATATCGTTCTTGTTAGGAGCAAAAAAATTAAAAGTAAAAAGAGATCATCTATCATAGTGGATGAAAAGAAGGTTGAAACATACCTCGGCATACCAAAGTTCAGGAAAAAATTTACCGACGGAGAACGAAGGATAGGATCCGTAATTGGCCTCGCCTGGACAAGCGTTGGAGGAGACATCCTGAATGTGGATGTAACTATAATGGATGGAGCGGAGAAATTAACACTTACAGGTCAGTTAGGCGAAGTAATGAAGGAATCTGCAAATGCGGCACTCAGTTATATCAGATCAAATGCAAAAGAATTGGGAGTACCTAAAGACTTTTACAAAAAGAAAGAAATTCATATTCATTTGCCGGAAGGGGCAATTCCCAAAGATGGTCCTTCTGCAGGAGTTACAATGGCAATGGCTATTATTTCAGCAGCAGCGCACCTGCCGGCAAGAAATGATGTTGCCATGACGGGCGAAATTACGCTCAGAGGAAATGTTCTTGCAGTCGGAGGTTTAAATGAAAAACTTCTTGCAGCCCAGCGTAGCGGAATAAAAACGGTTCTGGTACCTGCTGAAAATGAAAAGGATCTCGTTGAAATACCTGATAAGGTAAAAGAAGGATTAAAGATTGTTCCAATTTCTACGATTGCCGAGGCAATGAAGTGGGTTTTTGGAAAAAAGTCTTGATACTCATCCTGGATTGATTTATATTACTTGGTCAAATGAACATTTTGGATAAAAACTCGAATTATATCGTAACAGCCCGTAAATGGAGACCGATGATTTTTTCAGAAATTGTCGGTCAATCGCATATCACAACTACGCTCCAGAATGCAATTACAACAAACAGACTCTCGCACGCTTATATATTCAGCGGTCCAAGAGGCGTCGGAAAAACTACCACTGCACGAATTCTGGCCAAAGCAATAAACTGTTCTAAACCAGACGGTCCGAATCCCGATAATTCATGTGAACTCTGCAAAGAGATTACAGAAGGTAGAAGTATAAACGTTTTTGAAATAGACGGCGCTTCAAATAGAGGTATTGAAGAAATTCGCAACCTCCGTGAGGCTGTCCGATACGGCCCTGCAAAGGGAAAGTATAAAGTATATATAATAGATGAAGTGCATATGCTTACAAAAGAAGCATTCAATGCACTTTTAAAAACACTGGAAGAACCACCTTCTTATGTAATGTTTATTTTTGCTACAACCGAAATTCATAAAGTTCCTCTCACAATCCTATCAAGATGTCAGCGTTTTGACTTCCGGAGAATATCAATTGATGAAATTTTTTCCAGAATGAAATTTATCGCCCAGCAGGAAAAAATAAAAATTGACGATGAATCACTTCAAATAATTGCGAAACATGCTGACGGTTCAATGCGCGATGCACAGAGTATATTTGATCAGGCTGTTTCTTTCTGTGGTAAAAATATTAAAGCAGATTCAATTATTTCCATGCTCGGAATTGTTGATGAAGAAATATTTTTCCGCATCATTGAAATCATCAAAAATAAAGACATTAAATCAGGTCTTTTGCTGGTTGATGAGATTGTCAATAAGGGTTACGACATACGTGAATTTTTAAATGGATTAATTGAACATTTTCGTAATATACTGGTGGTCAAAACAACAGGTGCTTCAAATTTAATTGAGACCTCGGATGTTTATCGTGCCAGATATGAAAGTATTAAAGATATATTCAGTGAAAGCGATCTCCTTCGGTTTATAAAAATTGCGTCGGATACCGAATCAAGTTTAAAATGGACACAACAACCCCGTATTAAACTGGAAATCGGATTGATAAATATGATCAAAATGGATAGCAGTATTGAGATTTCTGAACTGATTGGTACTATCGAAGAAATACAAAAAAATATAGACATAAATAGAGATTCGTTTTCAGGTCGTACAGAAGATGTCGGTAGAACAAGCAGTACAAGCGCCCCAATTAAGGGAAACGTGAAAGCCTCCCCTCCGTTTTTAGCACCTCATCAGATGGTATCAATTCCCCAGCCCGAGCCATTAACATATTTGGAAGAAGAGAAGAAAAATCCATATTCTTCTCCACCTAATTCCGAAAATAAGTGGTTAAAACTGGTGGAAGAAGCTTTAAAAGAACGTATTGCAGTTGGCATGGTTTTAAATCAAACTTCATTGATAGAATCTCGTGAAAATAAACTATGTATTGCCTGCCCTGATGATTTTCACCTTGAGTCACTAAATATCAAGAAAAACCGACAGTACCTCCAGGAACTCGCTGAAAGAGTTTACGGTGCGAAAATGCAACTTGAAACTATACTATCATCAAATACAAACCAGAAACCCTCGACTGATAATAAAATCCCCGTAGCACACACCTTAAAAGAACATCCTATTGTTCAAAAATTAATGCGTGAATTTGGAGCAAACCCTATAGATCGTTGATATCATTTTATAATCTTTAGATTTGCAAATTTAGTCTGAAATCTTAAATTGTTAAAGAGATATGACAATGAAAAGAAAATATTATTCAGAAAAAAAGGTCTATGCGGTTGCTCTTGGGCTGGTTTTAATTTTTATAAATACATCCAATCTTAACGGGCAATCAGTGGCAAAATATGCCGGTGAGTTTATATCAATAGGCGTGGGCGGAAGGGCATTGGGGATGGGTAGTGCATATACTGCTGTAACGGAAGATATTATGTCAGGATACTGGAATCCGGCAGGCCTTGTATCCATAGATTATCCGCAAATTGCTCTCATGCATGATGAAAGATTTGCCGGTCTTGTTAACTACGATTATGGGGCGGTTGCACTGCCAATTGGACCTATCTCAACGCTGGCACTCAGCGTAATCCGGTTGGGTGTCGATAATATACCCAATACTCAAAATGCCGGAGTGGATATTAATGGTCTTCCGTTACCACCTGACCAGTGGCAGAATTTTGCAAGAATAGATCCTAACCGCATAACATATTTTAATGCTGCAGATTGGGCATTTTTTCTTTCCTATGCAAGACGTGCCACTGAGTCGTTCTCCTATGGTGCCAATCTTAAACTAATCTACCGGAGTCTCGAGACAGCAACCGCCGTTGGTGTAGGATTCGATTTTGCGGGCCGTTATAAGATAAGTAATAATTTTATTCTTGGTGCCAATCTGCAGGATGTTACAACTACACTTGTAGCATGGAATTCGGGAACAAATGAATTAATTTCCCCTACTTTAAAAACGGGATGTGTATATATTCTGAATGGGCTCGGCGGAAGTTTTATTCCTGCACTAGATTTTGATGTTCGATTTGAAAATAGACGCTCAACTTCTTTTTTTAATATCGGCAGTGTAAGTTTTGATCCGCATGCAGGCATTGAATATAATTTTAAAAATATTATTTCTGTCCGGACCGGCTATACTGATACAAAAGAATGGACTATAGGTGGCGGAATACATCTTCCGAAATTGAGTATTGATTATTCATTTGCGAGATTTAAAGACAGCAACGAAGCCATTAAAACACATAGAATATCATTAATATTTACTCTTGAAGCCGAACAATTTAAAAGAATTCCCCGCTGATCTCCTGCTCTTCTTCACACTCTTGACACTGAGTATGATTATTTCCTCATGCGGTGTGAGGATACCCTATAGACCGGATTATCCTCTGAAAAATGAAATTTTTTACTCACGTGACAAAACACTGTCAGGAAGAGTTCCACAGGATTGGTTTATAAGTAATGATGATTCACTGGCACCATCGTTATCAGTCTGGCTTTTGAAAGAAGACCTGAGTGCAACAATAGTTATTCGTGAACTTATTCTTGATGAACTTGCAGTTGAAAATGTCAGGCGAAAAGGATTGAAAATACTTGCAGCGGTTAGTGCTGCATATCATGATATTGATATTGTTAAATCAAAAATTGTTTTTAACCAGTATAAACTGGGTACAAAAGATTTATGTTCTTTCGAATATGGTGAGGGAAACCAGCATAGCCGCTTCGTAGTTTTTACAATAAATAAAAGATATTATGAATGTGAAGCCCGTTTCCTTAAAGAAGATTGGAAATTGGAGGATATTAAAGCTCTGCATTCGGCTCAGGAGACAGTTTTATACACTCTTGTTTACTAATTGTTTTAAATTCACAGGTTTATTCTACTACCTGAATTCTCCGGTTCATCTTTAAAATAATAAAAAACTGAAATTGCCTGGCAACATGTTTTAGAACATGGTGCGGATACTTAAGAAAAGATTATTTTGTCTTGAGAATGAATACACCATTCCAATCCTCAGGTGGAGGTGAAGAGCGATAAAGATCAGAACGTTCGATATAGAGCTGACATGGGTAATCATCGGGAAAGAGGTCAAGTGCCCGTTCAAACGCACCGATGGCTGTCTGCCAATCACGTTGTCTATAATGAGTAAGCCCTTTTGTGTACATCCGAAGGAATTGCTCCTGATTATGACTTAATTTCTCTTCTGTCAGGCCAACCAGTTCATAAACGCGAATGGGTTCAGTTTTCCCGGCAACTACAAGTAGATCAAGTTCACGTGCATAAATAAAATCTTTGGCGTATCTATAAGTACTTTCGCTGATCATGATTTTAGTTTTATATTGCTTGTTTGCTCCCTCCAATCGTGAACCAAGATTGACACTATCACCTATTACTGTATAATCGAATCGGTTTGCGCCACCCATATTCCCGACAACAACCTCTCCTGTATTTATACCGATTCGTATTTTTAATTCCGGTTTTCCCTGTTGTTTCCACTGGGGTCTTAGCTCTTCTAAACGTCTTTGCATACGTACCGCTGCCCTGCACGCTCTGAGAGCGTGATCTGTCTGTGGTAGAGGTGCACCCCAGAAGGCAACAATTGCATCTCCTTCATATTTATCGAGAGTTCCATTGTGTTCAATAATAATGGATGTCATTTCGCTCAGATATTCATTCAAAATAGTAACTAAGTTTTCAGGTTGAATGCTTTCTGAAATTTGAGTAAAGTTTTCAATATCACTGAAAAATACTGTTACTTCCTTTCTCTCACCGCCAAGCCGTAATTTTTCAGGATGTGCAACAAGTTCATCAACGATTGTAGGATTAACATACTGACTGAACATACCTTTGATTAAAATCTTTTGTCTTCGTTCCGATACGTAACTATAGATAGTACTGCTTACATAACTAATGATTACTGCTAAAGCAGGGCTTGTCATGTCGGTTAAATAATTTTGTTCTATAAAAAGTTGCAAAGAAGCCCAGTATATGATAAATAATTCAGATAAAATAAGTGCAACACCAAGTATCTCAATCAGCACAGAGTATTTAGTCCGTATTGATTTCAGACCGGCGGTAAGAACATAGGTAAAAAGACTCAGCCCAAATACAATAAAAAAGTTCAGTAGTTGCGATTGGCGTCTGATGAAATTATTATCAATAATACTCTGTATCACATTAGCATGAATTTCAGCGCCGTACATCATCCGGTCTTCTAATCTTTTTATACTCGGTGCAGCAAGAAATAAATCCTTATCTTCAGGATCTGTAGATCCTATTATTACAATCTTGTTGGTTAGTATTTTATCATGCAAAACGCCATATTCAGGATTGTCAAATGTATTTATTTGCGTGCCGTATGTCTCTTCATCAACCGTAGTCAAGGTGCTGTCGTCAAGAATGTCAGCAATATCAACCCGTGGAAATGTGCTGTCAGGGCCGTAATAATTAATAAGGAATGAAGTGTTATCATATAACGGTATCGTTTTTTGATTGTAATGAAAAGCGCCTTCTTGTAATTCAGCAGTAATATTATTTTCAAGATTATAGTAAGCATTAAGAACTGCCATTGAAAAAGTTGGAATTCGCAAATTCTGATTTTCATCATAAATGAATGGCATGTATCGTCTGCGGACCTCATCTATATCTGAAGGCAGGTTTACAATTCCAAAACGTATGTTTTTATCTATAAATCTGTTTCCATACGACTGATCAGCCTGTTTTAATGTGAATTTTGTCTCTTCTGATTTTACTTTCCCTGCCAGGACGGTATAAGAGAATTCGCTTAATGTCTTTTTGAATTCAAGATCTTCCTTTGTAGTCGTTCCCGGAGATGGCGGAAAAATAATATCTATACCGATTACTTTTGCGCCCGCTCGTCTTAAATTCTTTATCAGTTTTGTATAATACGATATTGGCCAGGGCCATCTTGCAGGTAAGGCAGTATAGGAATCCGACGAGATGTTGACGATCACCACATCCTTTTCTTTTCTCGGGACATCTCTTTTGCGAAATCTTAAATCAATAAGCGATAATTCGGCATTCTTTAAAGGTGGTAGTTCAAATAAAAAATCCTGAGTCAGAGCAAGTACAAATAATGTAACAAATAGACTTATGCTGATTTGAAGTAAAAAAAATCGGATTGGGTTTGACCGCCTTTGCATAAGAATTTCTTAAATCTCTGCCCTGATGGAGAATGTCCAGACAATATCGTTGGTTGGATTCATGTTGTTAAAAAATTTCTGATTGAAGTATAAATATATTTCTGTACGGGCGGTAAGATATTCCCAGAATTTATACTGGGCACCAAGAGAAACTAAATAACGCTCGATATTGCCAAAAGTTGGACTCAAGGAACCTGTAAGCGTCATGGTTTTATTTATTAATTGATATTGTCCACTTGCGTAAATGGTTGTATACGTAATTGTGGTCTTCTCATTTATCGATCTGGCTATCCGGTTCGAATTAACTGTAATATTAAATGTGGTCTGGAGCGGAAATTCAAATGTTGATGTGGATCCAAGTCCCACTGTCGTTGATCGGGTGTCCATATCTCTCGGTGTATGGTCGTTTCGTAGCGATGTTCCAAATGTGAAGTACAGGTTATGTCTGGCGTAATATGTAACTTCTTTTCCGACGTGCAATAAAACTCTGTTGGTTCTATCGTTTATTGAAAAAACAGAATCCGTTATTTCAGCACTATTTTTATTTGATGAATAAAGATAACTGAGAGTTATATTTGGAAAATTAATTATGGGCAGATAAGATATACTGATGTTTGCCGTATTGGTATTCATTGTAAATGGTTTTGCTCCTGATGTATTGTCATGCAGCCGTTCATAGCCGGTGGAAAGGAAAATCTGATTTTTCAATAAACGTAACCTGTCAGTAATAGAATATCCTTCAACATCGGGTCTCAGATAAGTATGACCAAACGACTCATATGATTCACCATGGCGAAGGTATGTGAAGCGAAATGTGTTGTTAAAATAATTTAGTCCTATTCCGCCCTCATATGATAAAGTCGGTACATTTTTCGCATTTAAAGGAATTAAATTTTCATTCACCGTAATTATATTTGAGAAAAAGTCTCTTAAGTTTTTTATGTTTCTGCGATCACCTTCATCACTATCATAATAAATGCTGTCTATATCATCATCAGTAAAGGAACCTTTGGTAATATCATTATTAACGGCACTGAATGCTGCCTGCCCCATGATTTCGAAGTTCTGCCTGTCAAATGATAAAAGAACATCAGTTCCAAATACCGCATTCTCTCTCGGTCGAATCCCATATTGAATTGAATTAATGTCGTCTTTGCTTTTTAAGTACGTAAATCCCCAGTGGGTCCCCAATCGCTTCCCGAAAATAGGATGAATTACAAAAAGATCACGCTCATATGTTCCTGGCTTTAATTTTATCCATTGCCGGTTGCCGCTCGTGGTATCATAGAGTTGAAATGTTGCACCTGGATCACCCGACTGTTCAGAAGAAAGTAGACTGTCAGGGAACGGAGTACTAATTAATCCGTTGATTTTTCTTGTTACTGTTCCGCTTGCGATATCCAGACTGAATTTTTCCTGTGTTAAATTTGCAAAAAATCCGCGTAACCTTTTTCCGTTCATGATTAAATCAGGCATCGTTGGATAATGGTCGCCGTAACCGAATTTTAACCATGGTGCTTCTGCAACAATAAGAAATCTGTTTTGTGGCTGGCGGTAATTCTTTTCTTCATTTGTTAAATATAAATAACTTCGTAACTGGTAATCCTTGTAAGAACCATTTGCTGAAATCGTGGCTCGGTTGTATGGAGTTGTACTTGCAGAAATGTTTTCCTGTCTCGTTTCAAGTTGAATAGATCCATAATATCGTATAGGCGAAACGGTAATTGGTGCTAATGGTAACTCACTGACTGGTTTTTTTATTGAAAATGACCAGGTAACGCTGTCGATTCCGATACCCGTACTATCAAAAATGTACACCCTGGATTGATGAGGACCTTCAGGGAGAGTTACATCGATATTTTGAGGTCTGACAATTATTAAATCCCCGTAGCGGAGTATACCGTTTGAAATGTCTATATCGTCAATAAATACTTTTACCGACTGGTTTGTTGTACTGAATTCAAATTGTGAAAGTGATACCGATATTAATAAATCTTCAATATTAATAGATTCTCCTGGATCAGGGCTAAGAATGATGATTCTTGATTTCTCCTGTAATGTTGGCTGAATTGTTATACGTAACGGTGCCTGTTCGGGATTTTCTACAGGGAATGTTTCAGGTAATTCTTTTCCGCTATAGTAAAGGATCAAGTAGTATTCCAGAAATGGAGGAAGTGATGCTTCAGGAGGAAGATTTACGGTTGCAATGTTTGCGGTTATTGACATTTCAGCACGTGAGAATTCCCTCATACCAAATTGTCTGTATGCGATCTCAATTTTTTCTAATGTACTTGCCTGAAGGAGTTCTACTTTTATGCTGATGGATTGACCATACTCGATGTTGCTTGTGGTGATCCTTCCAACCCTATCACTTATCTGGGAACTCGCAACCGTTGCCAGGAGGAAAAGTGCAAAAACTGTACATACAATTCCTCGCCAATGTTGTTCTGGGGATATTTTCAACATTAACGTCCTTTGTGTATTTGTCGGTTACAATTATTTTATAATATATTAATAATTCCGATATTCTTAAATTTTTATTCCTTGTATTGCAGTTTTAAATTTTTAGTATTACCTTTTGAATCTTTCAATTCAAATTTTATTTCGTTTATTTTTTCATCCGCTGAGGCAGCCCATTCTGCATTTGTTATCTCTTCACCGGATGCTGGTCTCATGATCAACGTGCCATCTTCATATGAAATTCCAATGTAGCCGCTTCCTACATCTATTTCACGATTGGAATTTCTATTGCGTAAATTGACCAATCCTTCTATAACAATCAGAGTATCTGCATGTTCACCGCGGCTCCATTTACCCTTTGTGCCCCGGATTGAAGCAACCGAAGTGGGTGAAGTCAACCTGAATTCCTGATTTTGTCTTTGTTTAGTTACGTCAAATCCCACGCCTCCCTTACTTAACAGAACCTCTTTGATTAACGATTTACCGCTTCCTTCACCCTTGATTGTGAGTAACGACTGCTCACGTACCCTGACGATACTATTATCTGCTGTGAATTTTACGAGCGCGAAAGATTTTCTTCCTGTTGAGACTTGATCCTCTCCCATCAAAGGAGTACCGATATCTGCCTTTTCCCATGATGTTTCGGGTGTCTTCTTTTTAACATCATTTATTGTCTTTTTTACAAGAGCAACGTTTACATTTTCTCCTGCCATGGAAAAGATTGTATAAACTGAAAAAAGGCTAATAATCAGTATTATTATATTACTGGTTTTAAATATTTTGTTTTTCATAATATCTGCCCTTCAACTGATATTATTGTTCAACTCTTAGAGTACACGATATCTGATCCTGAATTAATTTTTGAAGTAGTGCGGCTACTTCCGCTCTCGATATCGATGATCCATTTAAATTGAATGCAGTAAATAGCAATCCACTCCTTTTCAAACTCTCAAGATACTGTTGATTAGAAGGATCGCACAATTCTTTTAAAAGTAAATATATTTCATCGTCTGTAAATGTCAATTCGTCCTTTCCTTTTTCTTCATCCGAAATTTCAACTGAACTTGAAACTTTGAAAGTACCAATTATGCTCGGTGTCTGGATATCTTTAAGGCCGGGTCCCTTGACTAAACTTACCACCTGCCATACATATATTTTTCCCCGTTCAAGTGGTCTGCCGCCTGTGTATTGAAAAGTATTTTGATTAATCAGTTCAACTTTATTCATGGGTGGTTCCCTATCAATTGCATCCTGTCGGGTTTGATTTTCACCCAGTTCGGCCACCGTAAGGATTGCTTTGCTCCCATCATGTAAAAATTGAAATAGTGGGAATGCATCGGTTACTTCACCGTCTCGTGGTGATATCAGTTCTACTCGTGTCGGGTTTTCAATTAATAGAACAACCGGTGCATCTGCTTCGATTGTTCCACATCGAGTATTTTCTAACGTAAAATAATAAGTATATCTTCCAGGAGGAAACTTTCCTGTGGCAAGTGCTACATCCTGAACATTCTCTTTAGCCTCATCCGTCAGATTAAATTCATCCTTCTGAACGATCCCATTTCTTCCAATATCAAGGTTTGTTACAGTAAGAATGCCTGGCGGTACATCGAAATCCTTACTTAAATAATTGAGTGCATCAGGATAATTTGATCCGTTTACAAGTCTGATGTTTAACTTGATCCTCAATTTTGTCGTAATAGCCACATTCGTGTCATTGGTTAATCTAAGTGTGAACAAAAGAGTGTGGCTTTCAAAATTTTCAAAGTCGATATCAGAAATTGATAATTGTTGAACAGGTGCATAGGTTACCGATAGCTTCAACGGACAAACTTGTGCTTCGGCATTATTATACCCAACCGCAAAAATTACGATCCCTATAATGCAGGGCATCATAAAAAGGGTAAAAAGATTTCGGTTTATTTTCATATCAACCTCTTTTTAATAAAATATTCAAATTTCGGTCGTTAGAGTATAGTAAAATCCTCTAATTATTTCAATTTTCATCTGCTAATAATAAGTGGAAAAACTATTTGAAATGAAACAGGAATGTGGTTTGTATCACATTGAATAAGTTATCAAAAGCGGCTTAAATCATTATATATGATGAATGCCATAAGTGCCATTAAAATTATGAATCCGACCTGCTGTATAGCGATTTTTACTTTGGTTGGAATCTCTCTTTTAAATATTTTCTCATAAATGAGAATCACTAAATGGCCCCCATCCAGTGCGGGAATCGGAAGGATATTAAGAATTGCTAAACTTATACTTAGTTGAGCCATAAACCAGAGAAATGCAAGAAAACCTATTTCTGCCGTTTGTGTGGTTAATTGCGCGATCGCTATCGGACCACCTAAAGAATCTTTAACTGATGCTTTTCCTGTGAAGATTTTTTTAAATGTTAGATAGAATAGACGGATAGATTGTCCTATGTCTTTAAATGCTTCACCAAATGCCTGAAAAATTGTGAATCTTACATATGTCGAAGGACCAGTGTAAACGCTTGCAATTCTAATTCCAATCCTGCCTTCCGGAGTAACTTTTGTAGAACCTTCAAATATTTCATTTCCACGTTTCCATGAAATGGAAATATCTTTTCCGGCGTTGCTGCGGATTATTTCAATTGCTTTCATCTGGTTGACAGCTATATTATTCACAGTCAGGATTGTATCTCCTGCTTTTAATCCCATATCAGAAGCAGGCATCTGTGGTTCAACGGCTTCTATCAGAGTTTTTGTGTGAGCAACCATTAATCCAATGGTGGTATCTGATGGAACAGCAATTTCACCAGGAGGGATTGTAATTATCTGGAACTGGTTATTTCTCTCGAATTCTATTTTAATTTCATCACCCAGGTTTTCAATGTAAATTTCGTTTTGTAAGTCGATCCACCGTGTAACTTTCTTTCCGTTGATAGTTAGTATTTTATCTCCTGGTTGTAATCCTGCTTTTTCAAATGGACTTCCTGGATAGACATATCCAATTTCTGTGGTTTCTGCGATATAGGTTCCTCGAGAGAAATGAATTCCCCAGAAAATAAATAGTGCAAGAAGCAGATTCATAATAACCCCTGCAGAAATTACCAGCATTCTTGCCCACATTGGTCTGGACCGAAATTCCCATGGTTGTGGTTCGGAATTGAGATAAGCGGTATCCATACTTTCATCCACCATACCGGCTATTTTCACATAGCCGCCAAT
>Ga0101944_10002202_pt1 | contig 33029 bp, 38 predicted proteins | sample DewCreD2012metaG_FD_75245 | JGI IMG/M metagenome (GOLD analysis project Ga0101944, IMG submission 75245) | Hot spring sediment bacterial and archeal communities from British Columbia, Canada, to study Microbial Dark Matter (Phase II) - Dewar... ... | reverse complement strand
GTGTCCACTGGTTGCTGAAGATGCACAGTTCAGAATTGCCAATTCGATAAGCTTCAACCTTAACCAGATAAAACTTAACACCGCTACCCGTTTCATTTAACCATTCAATAGCCCTGATATGTTCCGGACGGGGATCGCTTGAAATCCAGATAGCTATTTTCGCGTCGAGGTTTGAAATATACGTCAGTATCTGCCCAAGGTGAACATGGTCGGTCTTTTCAAACTGGTTCTCGATTAAAACCTCTTGGCCGGAACCATCCTCCGCCGTAATATCCGCCGAGAATGAGCCGACATTTCTTTCTTTCTGATCAGGCGTCAAATCGAGTTCAAGCTCTTCACCTAACACTTCAAGATTCTCATAAAGCCAGCTCGTAAAGTCTTTGGCTTCTTTTTCCAGACCTCTCTTAACGAAACACGTTCTATCCTACCAATCATATTCACCTCTTATATTTAGCATTCTCCATATATGCTCTTGCCGCATCCGTAATAAGATTCGTATACATGCTGATAAACCAAGCCGCATTTCTGACGATAGAGATCCTCATCAAATACGGGCGGTAAATGTTCCAGAATTTCTTCTATACAAAGCTTAACGGCGGCTTTTGCCTGTTGCTTTTTACGCCAATCCAACACCAGCTTGTCTGCTTTCAGCTTCTCCAAAAGTTCATGCGCCACTTTCTTGATTGACATAACTTCCTGTTTTGTCATTTTAAGCGGCGGATTAACCAGCAGATCATAGATTGCCAATTCCTCTTCACTTAGGTTTTCCGAAAGCGACCGCTTCTCTTCTTCATTGAGATTTTTCACAAATTCAAGCAAACGCCTGTAATATTCTTCGACGTTCATTGAACCGGCGTTGTATTCATCAATCAGCTTCTGGAAGGCATCCAGATAATCAATCCGGCTCTTGTTGAGCATATATAAAGCCCGTAAACGCGCCTCGATTGCCTTGCGCAACTGCTCGGCAAGCATCCGCTTGCGGCCTTTGTTAAACTGTTCCTGCAGTTTATCGAAGTCGACCTTGCTTAAATCAAGAATCCGGCCGGATTTATATTCGCCCCTGACATCGGACACATGCCGCTTTTCAACGCGCACAGATTTGTCCAGCACCTCCGATACCTGCACCAGCACATCGGAAATGTCCACCGCAGGCGATATCGACCCCAGCTTATCCGCTAAAACCTGCAGAAGCCTGACAACCGGCTGAAACTCATTTGCCGCGGCGTCCGGCAAAATGGCTCTATAGGTTTTCTGAATGACAGCGTTCTTTTCTCTGAACTGAGTCTGCCGCTCGTCATTCTCCAGGATGCATTCAACCGCATCGTCAATCAAACCGACGCATGCAAGGCCTTCTGCCTTGATAATTTCCGGCAGAAAGATTCCCCATTCATCAAGCCACTCGACGGTTTCCTGGATATCGAGCCGCAGTTGCTTTACCAGCTCTGCTTTATTGATAATCGGGGTATCCGTCCCGCCTTCGCCAGGCGCCGCATAGATAGCCAATGCTTTATTCAGATTATGGAGCACCCCGATATAATCGACGATGATCCCTGCGACTTTATTCTCCCCGAATACGCGGTTGACCCTGGCGATGGTCTGCATCAGCGTGTGATTTTTCATCGGTTTGTCCAGATAAATAGTAGAGCAGACCGGCACATCAAAACCTGTCATCCACATGGCGCAGACGAACACGATACGTAGTTTATCTTCCGGATCCTTGAACTTTTCATCCAGGTCCTCGGTATTCATACGCCTGCGGTGCGGCACGATATCAACGCCTTTGGCTTTCAAATCCTCTGCTTCGTTCTGCGACTGAGAAACGATAACCGCCATATCGGTCTCTTTCATATAAATCAATTTATCGCCGATTTCTTCCCTGGCAACATCTGTCGCTTTCTCATATTCCTGCTGTAATTCATTGGCGTAATCCTTCCAATAGCGCTGGACTTTGTCGTACATCTTTACTGCCGTAGCCTTATCAATGGAAACAACCATGGCCTTGCCCATAAAGCCACGACTCATAAAGTGAACAACAATATCCTGCGCGATGTCATCAAGCCGGTCTTCCCGGGTAATAAGCTGGTATTCTTTGGAAAACTCCCGCTCGAACTTGCGTTGTTCGGTTTCATCCAGCTCTGCGGCTTCCAAAATCTTCTGAATATCTTCGTTCAGGCTCAGATTCACCAACTGCACTTTGGGTTTGCGGTTTTCGTAGTACAGCGGAATGGTCGCCTCATCGTCCACCGCCTGCTTGAAGTTATAAACACTGACGTAATCTCCGAAAACCTCTTTGGTCTTTTCCTCTCCGGCGATAAGTGGCGTTCCGGTAAAACCGATAAAACCGGCTTTTGGCAGGGCATTACGCATATTCAATGCAAAAACATCATACTGGGTTCTGTGCGCCTCATCCGTCATCACGATGATGTCATCCCTATCAGATATAACCGGGTGCGCCCTACCTTTTTCCGTGCGGAATTTCTGGATAGTCGTAAAAACAAAACGATGGTCTTCGCTCAAGAGCTGCCTTAAACCCTCGCTGGTCTCTGCCCGCTCCTGCTTGCCTTTGATGACTCCGCAACGGACGAAATTCTTGTATATCTGGTCGTCCAATTCGGTGCGGTCAGTTACGATGACAAACGTCCAATTCCCCGGAACCTTGCGCAAAATCTTCTGCGAGAAGAAAATCATAGAGATGGATTTGCCCGAGCCCTGCGTGTGCCAGAAAACGCCCAGCCGCCCCTGGTTTCCTTTCATCTTATGAAAAGCCGAAATGGCGTTCTCAACACCCAAAAACTGATGGTTCTTGGCAACAATTTTGACAGGCCCGTTTTTCTCTTCTTTGAAAACGATATAATTTTCGACAATATCCAAGAGGCGCTCTTTGGTGCAACAGGCCCTGACCATCGTCTCGAGCGAAACTTTGGCTTTTTCCCCTTCGCTATCGATACGCTTCCATTCGCCGAAATGATCCCATTCCGCCGAAACCGTTCCCAGCCTGCTCTGGCTGCCGTTGGACAAAACAATCAAACCGTTAAACCAGAAGACCTGCGGAACAGCCGATTTATAATCCCGCAAATTGTCGTCGAATGCCTTCTTCAGGTTGCGGTGCGATGCCTTCAGCTCTATGAACAAAAGCGGGATGCCGTTGACAAAGCCCAGTAAATCCGCACGGCGGGTATACATCTCACCGGAAATCCAGAATTGCGAGGCCAGAAAAAAGTCGTTGTTTTGCGGCTCATTCCAATCGATAACCCTTATCCGTTCCGTGGCCTGCTCGCGCTTCTCGTTAAGATAGGAAACCGGAATCCCGTTTTTCAAAAGCTCGTAAACATCCCGGTTGGCTGCGGTCATGCTCATCAGGCTTCTGTCCTGCGCAAGAATCCTTATGGCCTCATCGATGGCAACAATGGACGCCTGGGGATTGAGTTTTATAAGGGCGGGTTTTAATTTAGAGATAAGGACGACATCGGCTTTGGTATCCCGGCCAAGAGAGCTTGCGCCTTTCTCGTCGAATTCATGGAAACAATTGGCAAAAGACCATCCGAGCGACTCAAATAATTCTATCGCCGGACGCTCTACTAATGCTTCTTCTGAATATCTTCCGTCTTTAGGCGACATTCTCTTGCTCCTGTATTGCGATATCAATTTGCGAAACGTCAATTTCACCAGAGATAAGCTTGGGTAAAAGAATATCCCTGGATACTCTCAGTTTCTCATTCTTCTGAATTAACTTATTCAACAAAGACCTAGATCCGGAAACAATCTCAACAAATCCATTCAAAATGCCTGTTTCTGGAATAAGAAAATCAACATTAGTAATGACTCCGGCACTCGCACTCTTTCGTGTTGTCCCAGTCGAAGCTCCCGTTATATATCCCTGATATCGATCGGACAGAAGAAAATAGAACAAATAATAAGGGTCAATCCCAGTCTTAATCTTTAAGCGAATCAGATATGAGGCAAACACAGCATTTATATCATTCCGCTCTACTATACCTACCTTGCCCGGATCGGCCATCCTGATAATCACAATGTCCCCTTTTGCCAATCGATATCGCTCGAGATCTTCATCAGAAATCTTGCAGTAGGGAACGGTGCTCCAGTCGATAAAACTGCTTTTATTTATATCCATCCCTCTCAAAAACTTAGGCCCTATTTCTTCCTCAGAAGTTGATTCAGTATATCCATATTGGGTTTCAACGATAGTTGAAAGCTTAACAATGTTCCATTTGCTTGGAATACGCCCAATTCTTGAATCAACAAATTTAACTTTCTCATGCCCCGGGAAGCGGAAATCCACAAACCACTCCCGATAAATCCGCTGGCACATTTCCTCAAGAATCTTAATCCGTCGGGCGTTGTTTTCGATGAGGTCGTCGTAGGCAGAAAGGACAGAAGCCACTTTATATTGATTAGGTAAATCGTGCGTTTTGATGTCGATATTATCTAAATGATTGCGATTTAAAGTAGGAACTCCGACTCCTGCGTTATAACTCGCTAATGGTAAGGTTTTCAATAAATAGTAAACATATCTAGGGTGATTTCCTTTGAAATCTTTAACCCAAAGAGAAGTGTTGTGAGGCCAATATTTAGAAGTAATATACTGAACTACTCCTAAAGAGCCACTGCGTCCTGTAATCACCCCTGGGGGTTCCTTCTTGTATTCATTGTGATAGCCTATGATAGAAGTAGACCCAACAACGGGAAACTCGCCTTCAACCATTTGCGATCTTGGCAAATCGAAACCTCTTTGAAGTGTTACAAAATCTTTAAACTTAATTTGATTCATCGTTGACTATCCATTCATTAATTTCTGAATATTTTCGGCGATTATACTTTCCAATTCTTTCGCCTCGGCATTAAGCGTCTCCAGTTCTTCGTTCAGTTCCTCCAACCGCTCTTTAAAATCGAACCCGTCATCCGCGCTATCCACCACTCCCACATAGCGACCGGGATTCAAGCTCCAGCCCTGTCCCTCGATATCCTTTAACGCGGCAATCTTGCATAATCCGGCAACGTCTTTATATGTGCCTTTGGGGAAATTTTCCTTCATCAGCTTTTCGCTGCCGCGCCTGGTTTCGATATCCTCGCCGCGATACATCCGCACGATATTGGCAAGAAATTCGATTTGCTCCGGCAAGAACTCGCGATGCGCCCGATCTATCTGATTAAAGATTTTGCGGGCATCGATAAACAAAACCTTGTCCTTGCGCCCGGTCTTTTTCTTCGCCTTATCCAAGAACCAAAGCGTCACCGGTAAGGTTACCGTATAAAAGAAGTTGGGACCGACAGAAACAATCGCATCAACAACATGCTCGTTTATCAATTTTTTGCGCAATTCCAACTCGCTTGCCCGGGCATCACTGGCTGAATTCGCCATAACAAAACCTGCCCGGCCTTTTTCATTGAGCGCACTGTAAAATAGTTGTATCCAGAGATAATTACCGTTATCCACCGACGGCATACCAAAAGGATAACGTTTGCGGTCGTTTTTGATCCGTTCCTTGTCGATGCGGTTCACGTTGAACGGAGGATTGGCCATCACGAAATCAAACTTTCCGACCATATCATGCAGGTCCTCGTAATAAGAATTGCCCTGCAGGATATCTCCGGAAAGCCCATGAACTGCCAAATTCATCTTGCAGAGATTAACCGTATCCCGGGTCTTTTCCTGGCCGTAAATGCTGATTTCGTCAATGGCGCGTTTTTTGTGCTCTTCTACGAACTCCGCGCTCTGGACAAACATGCCGCCCGATCCGCAGGCAGGGTCAAATATTTTGCCGTGAAACGGCTGGATAACCGAAACAATCAGTTTGACGACAGAAGTGGGAGTAAAAAACTCGCCGCCCTGCTGCCCTTCCTTCTTGGCGAACTCACCCAGGAAATATTCGTAGATTTTACCGAAGGCGTCGCCCTCGATATCGTCGGGAATAGACGACATTGCTTTGAGAAGCTCGACAAGAAGGCTGTTATTGAACCGATTGTATGTCTTGGGAAGAACGCCCTTTAAGTCCTCATTCTCCCGCTCTATTGCCTTCATGGCTTCGTTGATGGCTTTGCCGATATCTGCTCCTTCGGGAAGATTTAACAAGTAGGAAAACCTTGCCTCATCCGGCAGAAACATCACTCCGGCGGCCTGATAATCGGTCTTGCCTACCTTACGACGGGAACTCGATTTTTGGGCAAGGATTTTTTCCTGTTTGGTAAAACGAAAATCCGCGTATTTCAAAAAAATGAGGCCCAAAACCGGAGCGGAATACTCCGCAGATTTCAGGTCGGAATTCGCCCTCAGTTCATCGGCAACGCTCCATAATCTTTTCTCCAATTCTGCGATATGATTTTGCGCCATAACGTTCCCTTCCAAATTATACGTTACTTCTGCTTTTGATAAAATCTTTGAGATCTTCCGGCTTGACCCGCCATTGCCCGATCTTGGTCGCACGTATCTGTTTTTCGCGGATCAATTGCCGGATTCTATACTCAGTTAATCCCAATTGCCTGGAAACCTGGCGAACGGTTAAATATCCTTTAAGAAGCATAGAAGTTCCTCCGGGATTTGATTTAACATTATTTCACATTATATAACATAACCTTTCCAAAAGAAATGATTTTTCAATAATGCCAAGATATTAAAAAACCTCCGCCAGTTATTGAAACCAGCGGAGGTTTTATCCTAACCCTGCTACGATATTATTGTTTTGCTTTGAAATACAGATTCACCAGCTCCGCGACGAACGTCTGTTTGCCGCCGATGTGCCAGTCGGTGTTGAGCTGCGGATCCAGTTTCGATTTGTAGTCATAGATCGTAAAGACCAGACCATTAATCCTGCCGACCCACTCGGCCTTGATCTTGCCGTCCGGTGAATCGCCAAGCTGAGGCGTGCCGAAGACCCTGACGATATCCTCGTACCGTGTGCCTTCCGGCAAATACCCCTGACAGCCGGTGCCGTCATGCGACACGTCCCCCATCTCAATCCTTAAATCAATCTCAGCTTTTACTTTCATTTCTCACCTTTCCTTTGCCCCAGCCGGACTTCCATCTGGCAACGGCGCCTGCCACGATCGTATCAACGACCTTTTGATCGCCGATATTCTTCAACACATCTATTAGTTCCTGCTTATTGAGAACGCGGAAATTTTTAATCCCGCGCTCCTTGGCCACGAGCATAAGCTCATTGCGCGAGGCTCCGGTATGCAGAACGACCCCTTCCTTGGGTGATGCTGAACCTTCCGCGACTTTTTGTTTCTTGGCTTTCTTAACCATCACAAATCCTCCTTAAGTTTGCAATACAGGGTTTTTGATCGTCTTGAGCGCCTGTTTTTTAGCCTGCGAATACAGGCCGGTGATAAAGGTAATTTTGCCGTCATCGCCTTTGAACGCCCAAGCGCCTTTGCCGGACGGCCGCTTGCCGTGCGTAAAGACATACTGATTGACTCCTCCGATTTCCTTTTTCATAGCACCGACTCCTGCAATTTACCGGTTACTACATCCAGCATCTGAAAGTGCGTAACATCGCCTTCCTTCCACTGCTGTTCAATGGTAATCGACCATTTGCCCAACGGCATAACCCGCTGGATCTCCCGCAGGCGCAGTTTTGCGGCTGGCAGATGGTCACGCATCCGGCCGGTTACCGGAATATTCTCGACATATGTTTCCTCGCCGCCGTTACGGACGCTGATATACCGGCTCTTTTTCGCCGTCATGTTCTCTCGCACCATAAAAATCTCCCCCTTTCGAGAGGTCAGTAGGCCGTAGAATCTAATATTTGGCAAGTAGTTTCTTCTAAAAATCTACCCTCACCCCGGCCTTGGCGCCTACACCCTTGCGCTCGTCGGATTCCACAAACCCATGGCCTTCTACGAAAGGGCTAACCTCAATTCCGGGCTTCTTTTCCTCTTTCTTTTGATCCACAGTCACCTGGGCACCTGGCTGAGCAATGATATGAGTAACCTGTTTTGTGGTCTGCGTCGGCATAAAAAATGCCCGGTAAATTGTTAGGCCCACAAAGCCGACAAGCGCAATACCGGCTGCATAACGCAGGGTCTTAACCCACGGCAAAAACTGAAAGAAACTCCCGGCGAATTTAAGCAGGCTAAATCTTTCGCTTTCCGCCATCCTGCACCTTACCTTTCAGCCACAGATAGAAAAACATCCCCAGCCCGCCAACGATATTCCCCAAAGTAAAAGCTATCAATACCTTCATCTTGCACCTCTCTCATTTTCTCATCACTCCATATACGACAAGGCCTACAACTAAAGAGCTCAAAAGCGTTATTAATAATGTTGTCCACAACGGCAACCGATTGGCCAGCTTTTTCTCGAAACAGCTGAATTTCTTCCAGATGTCGTCGAACTTCTTGTAAATGGAATTGAGATGATTGTTCCTGATATCATCCAGGGTCTCTTTAATATTCGTGACCTCTGTCTCGATAACTGCCAATCTCTCTGGTACGGTTTTGTCGTTCATAATTCTAACTTGTCTTTTTATCTTTCGCGGATTCTTCTTTCAGCGTCTTTATGATATCCTCAAGTTGTGCAATGCGGCCTATGGTCTGCCAGTAGGCTATCCTTGCGTTTTCCTGCGATTCCTTCAGCTGCATAGCTGTGGCTTCTAACCGCTTAAGCTGCTGCTTTAATTCCTCAAGCATATAAGCCTCACTTTTTATTCTGCATCAGCGAAAGCTTTACCGCAAAGGTATCTCCAGCATAAGCAGTGATGCCGGATCTTCCAACCTTCCAGCGCACAAGCACTGTGTATGTTCCTGCGTTGACTGCTTCCCAATGATGGATTTGGGTTGGAAGCCTCTGGTTGTAAAAAAGTATGCCTCCGGAAATATCAGCGAAAAGTCCGCCTACCCTTGCTCCGGTTTTCTCAACACCATTAATTTTGACCTGGATATCTATTCAGTCAGACTGGTCTTCCTGGTAGTCCAGCCTTAAATCCCCTGCTTGGAATAAGATTAATAATTTAGTGGCATCCGGAGTTGTAATCTGTGCGCTGATTAAGTCAACATAGCTGGTGCTGCCTGTGGACTTATTCGTGGCAGTAGCGGTAATTATTTCTGAAATGGCGTTGGTTTCCAGAACCTGCCCCTTGATGACGCCGGTGTTTACTTCTAAGCCAGATGCTGAGCTAAGTTTATATCCTGTGGTACCGGCGACATAATCAGAGCTTTTGATATATCCGTCTACGTTAAGATTGCCGGTATTAACTGCCAGGGCGTCTAATTGATTAACATTTATCTTATCGGCAGTGATAGAGTCTGTGTAAATCTTCCCGCCGTCAATCTTCGTAATATCAGAGCCGTGCGCCCACCCGGTGGCTGTTGCCACATTAACCAGTTCCCATTCACCGGAAACAATCTGGTCTGCTCCTACGCTGGCTGCACGATATAACTTATCTCCGTCATCAGTGTCTATCCAGAGGTCTCCTATAGATAGAGAGGTAGGAATTGAGGCCTACCTAAAGATAGTAATGCCGCCTCCGCCTCCGCCGCTTTCAGAGACAACCTGCCAGGTACTGTTCTGGTAAATATAGAGCTTATTGTTATCATCAGTATCAATCCAATAATCGCCCTCGTTCATGCCGGATGTAGGCTCGCTGGCCTGATAGTATGTCTTAGGCGGAATAGCATCGCTGGCTAACTTGGAAAGCGTTATGGATTGGGCGGTAATTTTACTGCCGTCTAAATCGTAAATCTTGGCATTCGTCACGATAAGGTCTTTTATCTGGGTAGATAAGGTAATAATCTCCCCGGCAATAAGCTTCCTTGCCGATATTATGGCATCCCCTATCTCCGCTTCGCTTAAAGGCGTAAAGTTAATTGTAACTGCGGATGAGAAGCTTCCCGGCCCAAAAGTATCAACTGCTCTTACTTTATAGTAAGCCCTGTCTTTGATAACGAACTCATCATTGACACTGGGCGTGCCTACCGGCCAATAAACTACTGGAACTGGCCATGGGCAACACGGTTGCCAAAGGCTCGACCTATAAGGATAAAATGAATGAGTTGGAGCTGGAGATTGCGAAGTTGGAAGACGAGATAGACAAGCTGCGGGCCCAAAAGAGGGTCACCAGCCTGAGCGCCTATTCAGGGGAATTCCTGCACCGTAACATCGCCTTTGCCATTCAGTACATCGATAAGGCCCCTCCGGAAGCCCAGAAAAGCCTCATCCAGGCCCTGATCAGGGATATCCTGGTGTATAGCGATAGGATAGTAATCAATATGTATATCGAGGAGCCGCTCGAGGACATCCTCCCCAGGATAATCCCCTCAATAAAAGAAAAGCGCCCTACAGACCTGTCCGCCGAAGCTGAAGGCGAAAGCACTTCAGCGAAGGCGGAAGCCTGTAAGGCGCTTGTGCCCACTGCACCGCTTGGCGGTGATTCGGCCAGTTGTCAACATTGGCTGCCCAAAGTTGTCGCCAGCCGAGTTTCACAACATCTATATTGCCAAATACTTATCAAAATGACTATCCGCTGCGGTAAAGGCGGTTTTATCTATTTGGGCGACCGCCTAACTTAAAATTATTAACCTGTTTATTTTTCTCAAATCTTATCTCTATTTTTCTTGCCTTGGTTGCATTCCCAGCATAAAGTTCGTAAATTTTCTATATTATCTTGGCCGCCCATTGAAGCAGGATATTTATGGTCTACTTCTAACTGCACTTTGTGATCTAACGATGGACTTCTGCCACATTTTTTGCATGTATAATTATCTCGCTTTAATACTTCCCACCTAATTTTTAACGGAATGGAATGCCTTTTGTTAGATGAAGTGTTGCCTGTTAAAAGCTCTTCTCTTGTTATCTTTCCCTCGTGGTATTTGGCTAAAAATTGGCAAGCGTAACGGACACTCCCCCATATTTGCTTGTAAGGGCTTTCTGATATTTTCTGCCCGTATTTACCAATCTGCCTTTTGCCAGGCGGGAAACCCAGATGCCTCCAGACACTTTCCAAATTCTCAACCAGCTGTTCCGGCGTATAGTGTTCTCTGCCGCCTTCGATTCCAAGCAATAATAAAACCTTTTTCCATGAGCCAAACCTTTGAATAGCGGTTGAGGAATGCCCTTTCTTTTCTTTCCATGCGTCATATTCAGTAGATGGAAAATATCTAAAATTTACCTTTTCTGCATATTTTTTGACAGATGACAATACCTCATCATCGGTTAACCTGATTCTTTTGGCATTAATATCAAATTTGAACTCTTCTCTATTCGTGTTTCTCATTTACTCTTCTCTTCTTATCCCAAAAGGAATCTTCTTTTTAGGATAAAACTAACCGCTGATTAACTCCCTTACCCATTGATAAATTCTTGTAGTAACTTTGACCATCTCATCCGCATCGGATTTATTGACACTGCGGCATTCGTATTGGACAAGGTTTTTACGAGCGACGACTTTGCGTAACTGCTTGGATTTTTCCTCTGCGCCTTCAAGAGGTAATCCAACAACCAGGTCGCAAACGTCAAAATGATCCTGCGAAATCGAACGCACGCCTTTTCCATAGACGCAAACCGCGTCTGCAGATGAAATAGCACATTGAACAGCCAATGTCGCTGCCGCATTCCAGTTTGAGGCATTAAACGCAACCAGCATCTGTTCATAATTATCGGCGGCTTTCTTTAAATACTCCGAAGCTGTAGATCTGTCCTCTTGCCTTATTTTTATTTCGCGAGCAGTCATATCTAAATCTCCAATGGTTCCCTGCCGTATAAAACGGAATAAGATTTCATCAGGGTTGAAACCGGCGGCTGGTTCTTTTTAAGCCGCTCTTTAAATTCAACAGCTGACTTGATATATGCATCCATCTGAACGCCAAAATATGCCTTAAATCTGGGGGCTATTTCAGAAAGAAAAACATTTTCAACTGAATGAAGATCCGTAGCCCTAAGGACCACCGCCGCAATATCAATATCGCTTCCTTTTTTAGCTGTCTCGGTTTGCATACTTCCGTAAAGAATTAAAGATATTATTTTCCTTCTAATCTTAGTCCGCTTGAATTCTTTTAAAAGAAAATCACGGATTTCATTCTTAATGTTACTTTCAGCGGCAAACATCGGACAAATAATTTTCTGGACAACCCGATCGTCATCATTTAAAGTATAAATATGCTGTTTTCCAATAATATCTAATTTTAAGATATTACGGCCATGCAGATCTTTCAATGAGTCATGCGTAGAAGGCGCTGAATAACCAATGAGCTTAGCAATCTGGCGGCCTGTGGCCTTGAAGTCCTTCCGAGCAGTAAAAAGCCGCAAAATAGCTACCTTAGAAGGAGAATCGATAATTTCTTCAATTTGAAATGTTTTAACCATAATATAAACCTAACATATGTAAGGTTGACCTTACACTAACTATAACATTTTTTATATAATTGTCAAGAGAAATAGAAAACGAAGGGCGCCCTACAGAAGCCTGTAAGGCGCTTGTGCCTACTGCACCACTTGGCGGTGTTTCGGCCAGTTGTCAACATTGGCTGCCCCGCATGGACTCGAACCATGATACCTAGATCCAGAGTCTAGTGTCCTACCATTAGACGACAGGGCAATAAGATTATTTAAGACGCTTTTGTGCGGAATTAATTATATCCTAAGGCCGGGATGCAGTAAAGAGGATAATTGCATTTGTCACGCATTCATAATTATCTTTGTTTCAGGATACCCATTATCTCTCTTTCCATTGGGACTCAAGCCATTTAGCAGCAGAAAGATATGCTTCCTCAGGGGCAAAAGAATGCCCTCCTTTAAACTCTATCCACATGGTCTTCCAGCCAAGCCCCTCAAGAAATTCCTTATCCCCCTTCATCTCCTCATAGCGAAAATCCGTAGGGCTGGCCAGGAAAACGACACATTTTGCTTTAGGGTATTCGCTGCGCCTGGTAGCTATATGATTCCGGTGGATCATCCCGGTATTAGCAATGACCGCGCTTACAGATTCGGGATAAAACAAAGCCATGGCATGGGCACCCATGGCGCCTCCTGAAAGGCCGGTTGTTATAATTTTATCTTTGGCAACAGGGTAAGACCCGGCTATTTCCTGAATAAGGGAATTCAGACGCACAAGTATTTCCCTACCCGTCCCATTGCGGAATTCTTTTGAAGCAAGGATTATCCAGGCGTGCTTCTCAGATACCCCTCTCCATACTTTAATGAGGGATTCTGCGTCTGCTCCCGGAGAAAGGGCCAGGACGAGCGGATATTTGTGCCCTGGTTTAATGCCGGAGGGAAGGTAAAGTATGTAGCGCGCATCATCAATGCGCTGTGCAGCAGGGGTTTGCACGGGGACCAATAAAGCGAAAAGCAGAAGGGTTACGAAAAAAACCGACTGCTTACAAAGCATCGTTTACCAGAGCGCGTTCCGGAAACGCTCGTCAGCGGTTTTCAGGGATTCCCAGTCTTTCTTTGCTCCGTTAACAGCGCCCTGCAGGCTTCCTTTGACCGTTTCGCACCCGCTGACCAGAAACACGATGCAGCAAACAAAAAGCAACAAGAGTCTTCTGTCTTTCAAGGCGAACTCCTCGTTACCCATTTCATTAACCGTTCTTTTGTCCGCTCTTTACCCAGATAATATATCACGTCAAAAAGCCCCGGTCCAACTGTTTTTCCGGTCAGGGCAACCCTGATCGGGTGTATGAGAGAGCGTGCCTCGATGTTAAGCTCTTGCACCATCTCGCGGAACGTCCTTTCTATGGAAACGGTATCAAAGACCGCCAGCGCATCGAGGCGTTCGATAAAAAGCTTAAACTCCTTCCATAAGTCGTTGCTGAGGTATTTTTTTCTGGCTGCCTCATCCACGGCAACATCCTCAGCAAAGAAAAAATCCGCCCAATCCGGGAAATCCGCAAGCGTCGAAAGGCGCTCACGGAATAGCTGCGCAATGGCGCATACATACTCTTTATCCTGGGCTTTCCCGTCGATAAAACCTTTTTCCTGAAGAAAGGGGATAACCATCTCTGCCAGTTTCCGGGGATCTTCCTGTTTCAAATACTGATTGTTGATCCAGGTCAGCTTTTTAAGGTCAAAGGTAGCCGCGGTCTTATTGACATCCTTGATATCGAAACGCTTGATCGCCTCGTTGATATCGATCAGCTCCTGGTCCGCTCCCGGCGACCAGCTCAACAGGAGCAGATAATTCACCAGGGCCTGGGGGAGGTATCCCATTTTGCGGTAATCGCTGATGGCGGTTGCCCCGGTCCTCTTGGAAAGCCTTCCTCCCTCTGTCCCCAGGATAAGGGGAAGATGCGCAAAAGAAGGCAGGGGAAAACCAAGGGCCTGATACAGCAATACCTGTTTGGGCGTATTGGAGATATGGTCATCCCCCCTGATGACATGGGTAATCTGCATCAAGGCATCATCCACCACACAGGCGAAATTGTAAGTGGGGGTGCCGTCGGATTTTATGAGGACCTGATCTTTAAGGGTTTCGGCATCGAATTCTATCTCTCCGCGTATCAGGTCGTTCATACGTATTTTTTGAGGCAGGACTTTGTAGATTATCGCCTCTTTGCCTTCCGGAGAGCGCTCAATATAGGCCTTCCCCTCTTCAAGGAGGCGGCGGGCATGCTGACGGTAGAGTTCAAAGCGCTGGCTCTGATAATATATTTCATCCCAGTAAAAACCGAGCCAGGAAAGGCTGTCACGGATTTCGTCGAGGTATTCCTCTTTGGAGCGCGCCTGGTCGGTATCCTCTATCCTTAAGACAAACTTCCCTCCTGTGGCGCGGGCATACACCCAGTTGAATAAAGCGGTGCGGGCGCCGCCAATATGCAGGTTACCCGTCGGAGACGGGGCAAACCGTACCCGTATCATGCCAGTTTCATCCCTTCTTCAAGCGCACGCCTGTTTACTTCCCCGATCTGTGGTCTGTCAGCAGGCGTATGGTTCTGAATGACCGCGAGCACCGATTTTTTGGTAACGACCTCCTTGAAGGCAAGCAGGCATCCTATGGCAACCATATTCGCTACTTTGATATTCCCCGTTTCAACCGCGATAGACGTAAAAGGGTGCCAAAACATGCGGAAACCTTTAAGCTGTTTCGGTTCAACCAGCGAGCTATTGACGAAGAAAACGCCGTTTTGTTTCACTCTGTTTTTGAATTTTCCGAAAGAGGGGCTGTTCAGGATAATGGCGGTATCTGCCTTTTCAATGTAGGGCGAACCTATGGGGGAATCCGAGAGCGTAACCATGCAATGCGCAGTGCCTCCGCGCACCTCGGCACCGTAAGCCGGCAGCCAGGTAACATATTTCCCTCCCAGCATCCCTGCCTCTGCCAACACCTTGCCCAGCAGCATGATACCCTGGCCTCCTTCTCCGGCGACAATTATCCTCTCGGTCATTTTATCCTTCCTACGGGAAACTCTTTTACCATGCTTTCCTGTATCCATTGCAGGGCGGCCTCAGGGCTCAACCCCCAATAGGTAGGGCATGCCGCAAGGACCTCAACCAGAGAAAAGCCAATGCCTTCGATCTGGTTCCTGAAGGCCTGCGTGATGGCGCGCTTAGCCTTGAGAACTTCCTGGGGAGAATGCAGGGAAACCCGCTCGATGTATTTTACCCCGGCAAGCTGGGCCAGCATCTCCGAAATCTTCAAAGGATAGCCTGCAAAATCAGGTGTCCTTCCGCGGGGGGTGGTCGAGGTCTTCTGGCCTATGAGCGTCGTAGGGGCCATCTGCCCTCCGGTCATGCCGTAAACCGCATTATTAATGAATACAACCGTGATATTCTCTCCCCGGTTTGCGGCATGTATGGTCTCGGCGGTACCGATGGCAGCCAGGTCTCCGTCACCCTGATAGGTAAAGACGATATTTCCCGGCCGCACCCTTTTGATCCCTGTCGCCACAGCCGTTGCCCTTCCGTGAGCGGCTTCCGAACAGTCAAAATCCCAATAATCATAAGCAATGACCGCGCAACCGACGGGAGCGACCGCGATGACGCGTTCCCGGATATCAAGCTCGTCGACAACTTCACAGATAAGCCTGTGGGCAATGCCATGGCCGCACCCCGGACAATAGTGGGTATCCTGATCTTTTAATGAACGGGGGCGGGCGAAAACCTGCTGCATATCTTCTCCTTACGACAGAAGCTGTGTTGCCCTGGCAATGATCTCTTCTTCAGAGGGGACGCCGCCTCCAGCGCGTCCCAGGAAAGCCACCTCTGCCCTGCCTTCCAGCGCCAGCCGGACATCCTCGACCATCTGGCCATATGACATCTCTGTCACCAGAAATTTTTGCCTTACCGTACGCGGGGAAGCAAAAACTGAAGCGGGAAATGGCCAAAGCGTTATAGGACGGATAAACCCTGCTTTTTTTCCTCTCCTGCGTAGCGTATCCACTGCCTGTTTTGCGATGCGGGCCATGGTACCGTAGGCAACGATAACCAGGCGGGCATCTTCCAATGCAAAAGATTCGTAACGCTGCTCTGTGCGCTGGATAAGTTTGTATTTTTTTTGCAGGCTCAGGTTAAATTCCTCAAGCGCCCCTTCTTTTAAATAGATGGACCTTACGATATTCGGCGCGCGGCCCTTGCAACCGGTAAGCGCCCAGGGTTTTTTCTTCTGCGCCGGCTCTTTACGTGAGGGGTCAAGCTCTACAACCTCCATCATCTGTCCCAGCATACCGTCGCCCAAGAGGATCGCGGGCATACGGTACTTCTCCGAAAGGAAAAACGCCTTCTGTATAAGGGCGTATGCCTCCGGAACCGAAGACGGAGCCAGCACGATCGAACGGTAGTCGCCGTGCCCTCCGGAACGGGTAGCCTGGAAATAATCTGACTGTGCCGGTGCGATATTGCCTAATCCCGGGCCTCCGCGCATGATGTTCACGATAACTGCCGGAAGCCGGGCGCCCGCAATATAGGAAATACCCTCCTGCTTAAGACTGATGCCGGGGCTGGAAGAAGAGGTCATAGCCCTGGCTCCGGCTGCAGCCGCACCAAAGACCATATTGATGGCCGCGATCTCTGACTCTGCCTGAATAAAAACCCTTCCTGCTTCAGGCATATGCTCAGCCATATATGCGGTCAATTCATTCTGGGGAGTAATAGGATACCCTGCATAAAAAACGCACCCCGCCTGCATGGCGCCGGCGCCGATAGCATCATTCCCGCTTAAAAGCACTTTTTTCCTTGCCATTTCACCTATAGACCTCAATGCCGCAGTCCGGACAGATGACCGCGCATAATGCGCACCCTGTGCAGGCCTGATCCCCTGCCTCGTTATGTTCGACTGGCTTGACCCCCCGGCGGTTCAATGTTTTCGCCTGGATGAGTAACCCCTTCGGACATACCGCTACACACAAAAGGCACCCCTTACAACGCTCTTTGTCTATCTTAACTCTTCCCATACTCCTGTTTAATCCTGGAGGCGATCCCTTGCGGGGTCAAGCCATATTTTTCCAAAAGCTGGCTCCGCGACCCGTGCGTAACAAATGAGGGAGGTATACCCAGCCGTAGAGCCGGCATTCCCGTCTCTTCAATCACCGCGCTGCCAAACCCTCCGCTGATAACCCCTTCTTCAACCGTAACCATGAGGCGCATTTTGTGCGCAAGGCCTGATAACAGCGTTATATCAAGCGGTTTTGCAAAACGGCTGTTTACCACTGTGCAATCGATTCCGTCCTTGATCAATAGTTCAGCGGCTTCCAGGGCCGGCCATACCATGCTCCCTAAAGCGCATATCGCCACATCTTTTCCTTCACGCAGGACTTCGGCTTTGCCCAGCGCAAGCCCCGCACACGGAAGCTCTCCTGCGGGCACGCTCGAGCGAGGATAGCGCAGGGCTACCGGCTTGTTGAGCGAAAAGGCAAACTCAAGCATTTCCTCAAGCTCTTTGCCGTCTTTGGGGGAGAGGAGCACAAATTGCGGTATGCTCCTTAAATAGGCGATATCAAAAATACCCTGGTGTGTCTGACCGTCTTCTCCGACGATGCCGGCACGGTCCACGGCAAAAATAACGCCCAGATTCTGTAAGGCGACATCTTCGATAAGCTGATCGTATGCGCGCTGAAGGAAAGTAGAATACACGGCGACCACGGGCTTAAGGCCTTCTCTCGCAAGGCCTGCGGCAAAACATACGGCGTGGGGCTCTGCGATGCCGACGTCGAAAAACCGATCCGGATAAGCGTCGCGAAAAGCTTCCAATCCTGTGCCTTCAGGCATTGCCGCGGTAATAGCCACCGTATCGGGATAATGCCTGCCCAGCTCAACCAGCTTTCTTCCGAAAACCTGGGTGTAGGTTTCCCGTGGGGAAGCGAGAGGACGAATGGTCTCCCCGGTGGATATATCGAAGGGGCCGATCCCGTGGAATTTTACCGGGTTTTCCTCGGCAGGCTTATACCCCTTGCCCTTCTGAGTCACCACATGCAGGAGAAGAGGACCGCGGATAGTGAGAATGTTTTTTAACCGGGTGACCAAAAGGCCGAGATTGTGCCCGTCAAGGGGGCCAAAGTAACGAAAACCCAGCTCTTCAAAGAGCATCCCGGGAATAAAAAAACCTTTGAGGCTTTCCTCGAACTTATTGACGATCTTGATAATCCGGCTTCCCTTAGGAAGTCGCTGGCTTATGAGCGCTTCAAGGGAGGTCTTAAAACGGTTGTACGCGGGGAGCGAAATTAGCTTATTAAGGTATGTGCTCAACGCTCCCACGTTCGGAGAAATGCTCATCTCGTTGGTGTTGAGAACCACCAGTATATCTTTCTTCAGGTGGCCGGTGTTATTAAGCCCCTCAAAACACAAGCCGCCGCTTAAAGAACCGTCTCCGATGACCGCCACGACTTTAAAATTTTTTTTCGGCATGGAGCAGTCGCGGGCATTAGCAAGGCCAAGGGCGAGAGAAACAGCGGTTGAACTGTGGCCGACACTGAAAGTATCGTAAGGGGATTCGTCCTTAGAAGGAAAACCGCTCACTCCCCCCAGCTGCCGCAGGCTGGCAAAGGCCTTATTTCTTCCGGTGAGGATCTTGTGGGCATATGCCTGGTGGCCGACATCCCAGACGATCTTATCCTCGGGCGTATTCAGGCAGTAGTGCAGCGCGATACATAGCTCCACCGCCCCGAGGCTTGAAGCGAGGTGCCCTCCGGTTACCGACACAACCTCGATAATACGCTGCCTGATTTCGGAGGCAAGCTGCGGCAACTGCTCAAGGGAAAGTTTTTTTAAATCCTGGGGAGACTGAATAGTATCCAGCAACATCGCTTTTGCCTCAGTATGAGCTTACTCTTCCTGAGCGCCTTCGTCAAGAGGCTTGAGTTCAAATTCGCCTTTTTTGTTTTTTGAGAGGACTTCGATCTTTTTTTTAGCATTCTCCAGGCGCTGTGCGCAGGTACGGGAAAGCTCTATCCCCTCCTGGTATTTCTTCAACGCCTCATCGAGAGACAGATCCCCCCGCTCCAGGTCATCGACGATTTTTTCCAGTTTCTTCAAGGCATCTTCAAATTTTATCTCAGCCATGTGTGGACACCTCCATGATTTCACTGACAACCTCTCCCTTATGAAGCCTGGTCTGGATCAAATCTCCTTTTTTAAGAGAGCTGCTTTCTTTGACGATCGAGCGATCCGGAAGCTTAAAGGTAATACTATAGCCCCTCCCCAGTATGTTCAGGGGGCTTAACCCCGACAGTTTTTCCAAAATTCCCCGCATACGGGTGTCTTTAAGCGCGATAACATGTTCCATACGCACAGAAAGTTGCTTCTTTAGACTTTCAATGTCCTGGCGAAACTGCTGGATTCTGCTTACCGGATTCAACAAAAGCATCTTTTTATGCGTGGCTTCGAAATAACGTGCGTTCATTTCCAGCGCATGCGCTGCCGCAAGCCTCAAACGCTGAAGCAGCGACCGGCATTCCTCTTGCAGGTCACCCAATGCATCGAGTAGCGCCCTCCTGAGATCCCCTGTAAGGGGAACCAGCCGCTCGCGGAGATCCTCTCTCCTGGGGATCACCAGCTCTGCTGCAACCGACGGGGTTGCCGCACGTTTATCCGCAACCAGGTCTGCAATAGTGTAATCGCGCTCATGGCCGACAGCAGAAATTACCGGTATCTTCGAATGGGAGATCGCCCTGGCAACAATTTCTTCATTAAAAGCCCAGAGGTCTTCAACGCTTCCTCCCCCTCTGCCGACGATTAACACGTCAATACGTTCAGGCGGAGGGATTTGTTCATTGAATGCGTTTATCTCCCGTATAGCGGTGGCGATATCCTCTTTTGCCCCTTCTCCCTGGACCAGACAAGGCCGGATGATAACACGCACCCCGCTAAAACGCCTGTCCAGCACTTTAAGGATGTCTTTGATAGCTGCCCCTGAAAGAGAAGTGACGATGCCTATGCAGGAGGGCAGGTAGGGAATCGGCCGTTTGCGCTCTTCCGCAAACAATCCTTCTTTCTCCAGTTTCTTCTTCAGCTGCTCAAGGGCGAGTTGAAGGCTGCCGATCCCTTTGGGTTCTATACGTTCAACAATAATCTGGTACTTGCCTTGCGGTCCATACGCGCTAATCTTGCCAAAACATACAACCTTAAGCCCGTTTTCCAGCTTGAATTTCACATCTTTGTTGGCGCGGCTAAACATGACCGCTGGAAGGAGGGCATTTTCGTCTTTGAGCGAAAAATAGAAGTGGCCTGAAGCAGGCGCTGAATAGTTGGATATCTCGCCTTCAACCCATACCTCGGCAAAAGTATTCTCCAAAACGAGCTTGATATCCTGGGTAAGTTGCGAAACAGTAAAGATACGGCGGCTGTTCTGCTGCAGTGCCTGGGCGTTAAAAAGATCTGTTGCCAAATTTACTACTCCTCTTGCTTTTTAACCTCAGACCCTTTCTGTTCAACAGGAACCACGGAAGACGCAGGAGACAAAGATTCTTTGGCGGCAACGGCAGGAGGCGCCGGTTGCACAGGCTCTTGCGCGGCAGGGACAGGTTGTTCCGCAGGCTGAACCTGTACGGCTCCCTGCGCGGAAACCATCGGCGACACCGGTTGAGGCGTCTGCTCGGGAGGTTTTGGCTTCTGCTTTTTTAATACAATAAGTGCGACCGAATAAGGCTGGAGGGTCAATGTTTCTTTATACGGATTCTCTGCGCTAATCTCTTTTTCTTCAAAAGGCGTAAAAGCGCAATTAAGGGCGCAAGATGAATCTATACCATAACGCTGGTAGGCATACGTATCCTTCAAATTTTTAATCGTCAAATTCACCGTGCGCGCTGTTTCCCTGAATTTAACGGCCCGGTCATTCATATCCTGTGCTTTTTTAAGCAGGGCCTTGAGTTTTCCGGTCGTTCGTAACGTATTGATGTCCTCGTTTCGCTCGAGCACGGCGTCAAGCCTTTCGGCCTTGACCAATCCGACCAGGAATTTTCGCTCCGCAGGATGCAGCGAGGCGATAGAGCGGAAGAGGTAATTTCTGGCAAATGCCGGGTCAATATAGTTATAAATAATGATCGCGAGAGACTCTCCTGTTTTGGTCACAACAGCATCAACAAAGTCGTTGGCTTGCTTAGAGGCGGCGGAGGGGACCATGCCCTTTTCCAACGAACGCAGCATCTTATACACATTAAATACAGATTTGGGACCGCCTTTATACTGGGTGTATTCGGGGTCAAACCAAAATACTCCTACGTTGCGTATAACGCCTTCCTTAGCGTTCAGGAAATCCTCCAGGGCATAAAAGAATTGATAATCTATGCCGACCTCATGCATGTTCTTCAGGCGTGCTGCCATGTAGCTGGCATTGACAAAACTTCTTTCGTGACGGGCGGGAAGAACGTTTGCCCCGCTGTCATAATTCCATTCGGAGACAATGAGGGGTGTACTTTTGTCAAAATCGAAATACGAAAGCCAGTCCCTGATCAGGGCAACCGCAGTTTTGTTGTATACCGTAATTTCTTTATCAATAAAGGGATCGGTCGAATAACTATGCCAGGAGACAAAATCCAGCGGCAGGCGGTAGCGGCGGCAGAATTTTATTAGATCGTAAATCAGGCTTCGCTCAGGGGTGATAATAGTGTTTCCCTCGAGGCTCTGGAACCACCAGCTCACCCCCGGGCCTCCGAGGGGTATCTGAATCTTGCTTTCCTTTTCTAACTCCTTGATCACCTCGGCGATTGCCCGGTAGAGATACAGATATTCCTGTTGCCTGCCGAGGAAAAAATCATCCAGGTCAGGCGCAGTCCAGACTTCGTACCATACGGAATATTTTTTTATACAGCTTAAGTTCCTTATATGCTCTTTTATAAATGCCTTGAAGGCCCTTATATCTGACGGTGGGGTTTTCTTGTCAAAGGCCTTTCCCATGCCGGCAGGGGTGCCGAAAATATCGAGAATAACGGTCCCCCCTGCATCGGTAATTTTTTTAATTATCTCTTCGTAGGAGGCAAGCAGTTTTTCCTGCGCTGCCTTGTCCTTGCTAAGCTCCTGTATCTCCCAGAGGTTATACTGCAGCCTAAAAAAACCTCTCCAACCGATCTCCGATTCCCACGCCTGCATGACTTCCGGCGCAGCCAGTCCCTGTGGACGCTCCGTATGCCGGTAGAAGCCCCTGCCGCTCACATCCACCCCCGGGACAAAAACCTTGCCGAGCGGAACCGTCTGCGCATTGAAATCGACGCTGATATCGACGGTCTCCGTGCGCTGAGCCAGGACAACCGGCATCGTAACAAAAAGCGTCAAGAGATAGGCACAAAAAGAAACCCAGAATTTAGGCATCGCACTTTCTCTGAACCCGCGTGATCGAACGGGCTCTTCCTGTCTGTTCGTCTATATCCACAACTACGCCCTGCAATTGGACATTTTCTTTTGCGACTTCAAACCTGGTAGGGATGGCGGTGATAAACCGGGAAAGCACATCTTCGATTCGCCTGCCGATGACAGAGTCAAGCGGACCCACCATCCCGGCATCGGTGATATAAGCGGTACCCTGCGGCAGTATCCGCTCGTCTGCGGTCTGCACATGGGTATGCGTGCCTATGACCGCGGAGACCTTCCCGTCCAGATACCATCCCAGTGCCACTTTTTCGGATGTAGCTTCCGCATGCACATCCACGATGATGATAGCGGAGGTCTTACGGATCTCCTCCACTGCCTGGTTGACGGCCTTAAACGGACAGTCAAGCGCTTCCATAAAAACCCTGCCCTGGACATTGACGACACCGATACGAACCCCTGCGCGGACAAATACCTCCGCTCCCCTCCCCGGGGCGCCGGGAGGAAAATTCACGGGCCTGATAATGCGGGGCTCGCGCTCGATGATCTCAAAAATATCACTCTTCTTCCAAATATGGTCCCCTGAGGTCAATACATCAACGCCGGACTCAAAAAGATCCTGCGCAATCCGTGCCGTAATACCTGATCCGCCGGCTGCGTTTTCCGCATTGGCAACCGTAAAATCGATCCCGAATTCATTTTTAAGTTTGGGAAGGAGAATGCGCATTGCATCCCGGCCCGGGCTCCCCACCACATCTCCGGCAAACAGTATCTTCATCGTGTCTTATCCTCTATGCGGTCATATGGCTGCGCCTGCTGGGGTATCATTTTGCATATTCAATGGCTCTGGTTTCGCGTATGACCGTTACTTTTATCTGACCGGGGTACTCCATGCCCTCCTCGATTTTTTTACGGATATCGCGGGCAAGATTTACCGCCTCGGGGTCAGAGATCCTCTCCGGCTGCACGATAACGCGGATCTCGCGGCCGGCCTGTATCGCGTATGACTTCTCCACGCCTTTAAAAACATTCGCAATGGATTCGAGTTTTTCCAGGCGCTTGATGTATGTTTCCAGTGTCTCCCGCCTGGCTCCGGGCCTGCTTGCGCTGATGGCATCCGCGGCCACGGCAAGGACCGCATAAAGGGTCCTGGGCTCGGCTTCCTCATGATGCGCTTCGATGGCTCCGATCACTTCGGCAGATTCGTTGTATTTTTTGGCCAGGTCAGCGCCGATCTTGGCGTGGGTGCCTTCGACCTGATGGTCAACCGCCTTGCCGATATCGTGAAGGAGCCCCACCCGCCTGGCAATCTTGAAATCAAGCCCCAGCTCCGATGCCATGGCCCCCAGGAGGAAAGCGACCTCCTTGGAGTGCTGCAGAGCATTCTGCCCGAAACTCGTGCGGTATTTAAGCCGCCCGATCAGCTTGATGATCTCGGGATGCAGGCTGGTAATTCCGACGTCAAAAACAGCGCGCTCCCCTTCTTCGCGGATCTTCTCCTCCATCTCCTTCTTGACCTTTTCAACAACTTCCTCAATCCTGCCCGGATGGATCCTGCCGTCACCGATGAGCTTCTCAAGACTTAAACGCGCAATCTCGCGGCGCACGGTATCAAAACAAGAAAGAGTAACCGCCTCGGGAGTATCGTCGATAATTACATCTACACCGGTGGCCATTTCCAGGGCCCTGATATTGCGCCCCTCCCGGCCGATGACCCTGCCTTTCATCTCGTCATTCGGAAGATTAACAACGCTGATGGTGGATTCTACGGTGTGCTCGACCGAACAACGCTGTATGGCAAGGCTAATGACCTCACGCGCTTTTTTGTCAGCGGTGCTGCGCACCTCTTCTTCCTGCCGTTTGATCAAGACCGCCTTTTCGTTATTAAGCTCTTCGTTAAGGCGGTTAAGCAGTATCTGTTTCGCCTCCTCGGCAGATAAGGATGATATTTTCTGCAACCTCTCTTTTTCTTCCGCTATAAGCGCCAGCAATTGGTTGTCTTTGCTTTTCAAGGTTTCTTCCTGCCTCTTGATATTTTCCTGGCGCAGCTCGAATTCCTTTTCTTTCTTTTCCAAAAGATCGAGCCTTCGGTCGATATTCTCTTCCTTTTGCGCGAGCCTTTTCTCAAGGCCTGCGATCTCCTGACGCCTGTCCTGCGTCTGGCGTTCGAACTCCTGCCGCATCTTATACAGCAGATCCTTTGCTTCAAGCTCCGCTTCCCGGCGCTTATCCTGGGCTTCTTTTGCCGCCTGTTCTAAAATCACCCTGGCCTTTGCTTCGGCATCCTGGATTTTTCTCTCGGCGATATACCTCCTAAAGAAATAACCGGCTGAAACCGAAACAAGCGCGACCACGATGTATATTAATAGAGTAACCATGGTGTGTCGCTCCTCCCTGAACATGCACGTGCAGGATTTTTGTCAACGCAAAAGACTGCACGTCATTGCTATTATGTACCTATGCTATAAGCGGCGGAAAAGAGAAAAAGGATGGTGTGGTTCAGGCATAGATCAGGCGATCTACGCGCATATCGTGTTTTGCGGTGGGGATAAACGGCAGGATTTGAAAGTCGAATGCCAGGCCAACCGAAACTGTTGTCGAAGGGGATCCTTTTAAGAAGCGGTCGTAACAACCTTTACCGCGACCGAGACGATTCCCCTTTTTATCAAAAGCAAGCCCTGGCACTATCACCAGATCTATATCTCCTGTCTTTACAGGCGTGCGCACAACCGGCTCCTTAACTCCGTAGGGGCCCCTGACAAGCTTTGCCCCGGGCTCAAAGATTACCGGCCTTAAACTCCCGCCTTTTTTTGCAAGCGGTACAACGACTAACTTCCCGAGTTTACGCGCACACTTAATCATTTCTGCCGTATTCACCTCGCCACCGAACGAGATGTAAAACATCACCCTTTTTGCTCTTCTGAAAACCGCACTCCTGAACAGCTTGTTTTTAATAATCCTGCTTTTTCTCTCTCGGCTTTCCTCCTTCTGGGTTTTTAACTTCAAGAGAATTTTACTACGTATTTGCTGCTTTGTCAATCGTGCCCCCCTGGCGCGCAATAGGCGCCTAGCGGGCATTTTACTCTTGTGTGGTGTGGCTGTGGCCATGATGACCTGGTTCTTCGGATACCGTGTCGCCAAAAGGAGGCTTTTTCCCCTGGCGGATATAAAAATCTTTTATGGCAGACCGTAATGCCTCCTCGGCCAAAACCGAGCAGTGCATCTTGGCGGGAGGCAACCCCCCAAGCGCTTCTGCTACCGCTTTATTCGAGATATGCAGGGCCTCATCGATGCTCTTTCCCTTTACCATCTCGGTGACCATGGAGCTTGTGCTAATGGCTGCGCCACAACCGAATGTCTTGAATTTGGCATCGGTAATAATATTGTTTTCAACCTTTATATACATCCTCATCACGTCGCCGCAGATAGGGTTGCCGACATTGCCTACCCCGCTGGCATCGGGCATCTCCCCGACATTGCGGGGATGAAGGAAGTGTTCCATTACTTTTTCGCTATACGGAAGCTGTTCCATGGGTTATGATTTTGCGATAGGGCTTCAGGTTCTTCTGATGGTTTCTCGGCGCATGCGCCTTTTTAAAAGAGGGTAAATCGTTGTTTTTTTCCAGCTCCCGGTAGATTAAAACCCAGGCGCAATCCTTGTCTTCATCAACTTCGCATTTTCCCTTATTCATTCCCCCGCAGGGGCCGTTTAAAAGGCCTTTGGCGCACAGCGTTAGCGGGCAGATCCCTCCGGTGCGGGCTAGGACACATTCTCCGCAAAGAGAACAACGCTCCATAAAATTCCCCTGAGAATCCATGACCGCCCCGCAGACGGTATTCAGCGCAGGGATGACTTGATGCCCGAGCCTGTTGTTTTCCTTAACCGACTGAACTCCCAATCCGCAGGCAAGCACAAGAATTGCTTCCGCTTCACGCAGAAATTTCATATTCTTGGCGAGTTCGGCTTTTACCTGCGCTGCAGTGCACGGGGCGCCGGGAATGCAGAACCCGGTTACTCGCACCCCATTCTGTTGGAGGGCGTCCTTCATTGCTGCCACCTCTGCCTCTCCACCCGTCTTACAGTAAGTCGCGCATTCACCGCAACCGATCAAGAAAACCGCCTTATGCCTATTAAGGCTATCCTTAATCTCAGTAAAGGGTTTTGCCTCTGTAATAATCATGGTTGGATTTTATCATGAAGCAAACGTCTACTCAAGAAAAAAGCGGGGAGAAACAAAAAAGATAGCTTAAAGTTTGGCGAGCTTAAGAGTGATGTGTTCTCCGTCCTGCCACGGCCAGAGCATAGCAAAGATAAAAGCGCTCCCGTTGTGCCAGAAATAAAGGGTCTGCCCCTCCATGATCCCGCCGAAATCTTTGATGACCTCCTGTATCTCGGGAGTAAGGACATTGCCCGAGGGCCATACGGAGGAGCCGAAAAATCCGTCCAGCGTTACCAGCAGGGCGCTTAACTGCTTTCGTATAATTACCAGCTCCAGATAGGCGTCGTTTTCTTTTCTGGCTGACTCAAACCCCACACTCTTGATGCTTGTCTTTAAGCGTTCAAATTCCATGCCTGTTAATACCCTCCCACGCTGCCTATCGCCCGTATCACGATCTGCAACGAATGCAGCTCTTCTTCTCCCAGGTTTACGCCGATGGCAAAAACGCCTTCTTCCATTTGCGCGCACCAGGCGACAGTGCCTTTCAAATATATACAGCCGCCATTGGGAAGCACCAGCCACATCTCAAGCGGCGTATTAACCGGGAGCTCATCTTTCGTAACCAGGCCGACGCCCTTGTCGCTGATGTCGCGCATCTGGCCATGCCCTTCCTGCTGCGAATTCAGGTTCAGATAACGGATGGGCAAAATAAGCTTGGAGCGCTCGAATCGTCTCTTGTTTGACTGGTCGGGCTGATCCATATTCACAACATATATTATAAAGCAAAAGGAGCGGGAAAGTAAAATATTATTTGCGCTCGCTCTTTATTTTTTCGTACAGATACGCCCGGTAGCCGGGGCCGCTGTATTCGGCGGGATAGTCGATCTTCCAGTAGGTGTCGCCGGCAGGGGCTTTGCCTTCGGATATAAGACGCATCATCTTCTCATTTTTGGCGTCCAGCCGGAAGGAGGATTCAAAACGCACGACCTGCCACCAGTCAGCGGGGAGGGCATGGGTGCCGGTCTTTTTGTCCGTGAATGCCGCTTCAAGATCACCGCCTGTGGAAATCTCGGGGTGAGCAAACAAATATTCGCTGAGCTGTGCAGGAGAAATTCCCAGCTCTTTGAGCCAGGATGCCTTTTCTATATATGAAAAAAGTTCCGGGCGGGGAAGGTCGACTATGCTGAAGCTCCCCTCGTCAAGCTCCCAGCGCGACCAGGGATTTGCCTCACGGAAAAGGGTCACCTGGCAAAGCTTGCCTCCGGCGATCTTGATCGTTACCAGAATGTAATCAATGCCGGCGATCTCCCCTGTCCCGAGGTTAACGATGTCAACGATCTCAAACTGCCCTTCGTAGATACCCAGTTTCTTCGCTAAATAAAACGTAAGCTTGTCTTCCAGCTCCGCTCCGAGCATGCGCCTGTTATCACTGAACATAAGCAGGCGCTGGGGGCGGTAGGGGGCGGTTCGTTCCTGGTTATAGTTGAAATAGGCGATGGCCAGGACCCCGGATAAAAATGCCAGCTGCAAGAGAAGGGTGAAGAGTCTTTTCATCGGCCTCCTGCCTCCGGAACGGCTGGGTCCCTGCGTAGTTTATCCAGGCGCTCCTTGATCGCTGCTTCCTGCCCGTTTTCCGTCGGGCGATAATATCGGTTCTGAAGCGGCATGTACTGCTGCGGGACATAGTGTCCATTGTAATCGTGCGCATATTTATACCCTTTGCCGCGGCCGAGTTTTTTTGCCCCGGGGTATGAAGCGTCTTTGAGGTGGTCGGGAACTGCCTGGGTCTTATCCTGCTGGATATCGGCAGAGGCCTCCTCCACAGCCAGGTAGCTTGCGTTTGACTTAGGGGCGCAGGCAACATATATCGCCGCCTGGGCAAGCACGATACGCGCTTCAGGCATACCGATAAACTCGGAGATCCCCAGGGCGGCATGCGCCACCAGCAACGCCATAGGGTCGGCGTTGCCGACATCTTCGGCAGCGGCAATGCAGATACGGCGGGCCACGAACCGCGGGTCCTCTCCCGCATAAAGCATTTTTGCCAGCCAGTAGACCGCCGCATCAGGATCAGAACCGCGCATGGATTTGATAAAAGCCGAAGCAGTATCATAGTGCCCGTCTCCGTCGCGGTCGTATACCACAACCTTCTTTTGAACGGATTCCTGCGCCGCTGTGAGGTCAAACTCGATTACGCCGGTTTTAGAGGGAGGAGTGGTCAGCACCCCGAGCTCCAAGGCGCCCAGTGCCCGGCGGGCATCTCCGTCACAGGCCTTCGCCAAAAACAATAAGGCGTCTCTGTGCGCTTTCACTTTGAGGACGCCCAATCCGCGCTCCCGGTCCTTAAGCGCCCGGTTAAGCAGAACAATAATGTCCTCGTGGTTGAGAGGAAAAAGCTCAAAAACCAGTGAGCGGGAAAGGAGGGGCGAAATAAGGTAAAAGAAAGGGTTGTGTACGGTTGCGCCTATCAAAACGGGGTTTCCCCGTTCGACGTCAGGCATGAGGATATCCTGCTGAGCTTTGTTAAACCGGTGTATCTCGTCGATAAACAGGATGGTCTTGCGGCCGGTGCTTTGTTTCTTGTGTTTTGCCTGAAGGATGACCTTACGCAGCTCTTCTGCGTTCGATATGGTTGCGTTAATAGCCGCATAGTGTGACCTGGTAGCGCAGGCTACGCACCAGGCAAGCGAAGTCTTGCCCACGCCGGGCGGCCCATAGAGGATAAGTGAACTGAGGCGGTCGGCTTCGATCGCGCGCCTTAAAAGCTTTCCGGGGCCGATGATATGCTGCTGGCCGACGACTTCATCAAGCGTACGCGGACGCATGCGTGCCGCCAAAGGCGCGTCTTTTTCTTCGGCTACAGACTGTTCAAACAGATCGTGAGGCTGGTTTGAGGCCATCGTAATGATAAAAAAATCCCCGCGTTTGCCGTTGGAGTGATATTCTGAACCGATGTGGTTACAGGTGGGTACCTTCTCTCCGGCGCCAAGGCGCAGGAGAAGGGAGGCGCCCGTCACATAATTGTTGGTTCAACAATTATCAGAAGTCCAACGCGCACCGCAGGGATTTATCTAATTTTTATCTATCCCCAGTATAGCACATATTCGAATGCCCCGCAAGACTAACGGATACGGGCCTGTGCTTCGCGAATGAGCACTTCTGTTATGGCGCGATGCACTGGATTAACCTCATCTTCCGTCAAGGTGCGCTCTAATGAGCGGTACCGGCAGGAGAACGTTATGTTTTTGAAGCCCTTTTCTATCTGTTTGCCGGTGTAATAATCAATGATCTGCGCTTCTTCAAGGAGAGGGCCGGCGCTGCGCACGATCGTATCCCTGAGGCTTCCTGCGGGAACTTCTTCCTTGACCATCACGCTTATGTCGCGCGTTATCGCCGGGTAGCGAGGCAAGGGCACGAATCGTCTCTCGTCGCTGGCCAAACACAGGAGGTTATCGAGAGCAATCTCGGCAACAAAAACCTGCCGCTTTTTTATATCGAAGCGTTCAATGACCTCCTGCGGCAACTCTCTTAAGAAGCCTATCTGAGCAGAGCCCGCAAAAATCCCTATTAAGGCTTGGTTTTGTTGCCGGCTAAACGAATAACTCTTTACCCCCAGCCTGCCAAGAAGAGTTTCCGTTATGCCTTTCAGATGCAAGAGACCTGCGGCATCCTGCAGCCTCCCTTTGCTGTGCCATATCCCCCGGGTGCCGCACAAAGCGATTGCCAGGGCATAACGCTCCTGTACTTGTCCTTCCTCCCGCACATAGGTCTTGGCGATCTCGAAGATACTGACGCTCTCCTGTTTCTGCCGCAAATTATAGGCCACGCATTCGGTGAGGCTCGGGATGAGCGTAGGGCGCAAGATATCCTGTTCTTTGTTGAGAGGGTTTGCCAATCGCACCGCTTCTCCTGAAGGAAACCAGAGATCCTGGAGCGTTTGGCGGCTTATAATACTGTATGTAATCACTTCTTCCAGCCCCAGGCCTACCAAAATGCTTTTAATAAACCGTATGGGGTCTTTCTTGACAACCGCCTCTTTCTGAATCACCAGGCGTGGCAGACTGACAGGGACTTTATCGTATCCGGTAATCCGCGCGAGCTCTTCGGTCAGGTCGATCTCTTCCTTGATATCCGGACGATGGGAAGGAACGGTTACGTTAAGGCAGCCCTTTCTTTGAGCAGAGACTTCAAAACCCAGATTAGTAAATACCGTACGCGCCTGGCGCTGGCTTATATCCATCCCTAAAATACTAGAATTCTTCGACAGATCAAAGGAGAGCGTTCTGGGACGATAGCGCAGGGTGCCGCTGCGGCGTGCACATACGGGCTTACCCCCGGCAAGATCAATGATCATACGGGCTGCCCTCAGCGCTGCCGGCTCAAGTATTGCCGGATCAATCCCGCGCTCAAATCTGTAGGATGCCTCGCTTTGGATACCCAGGGCCTGCCGGCCCCTGCGGATAACCAACGGATCAAAAATCGCTGCTTCAAGGAGGATATTCCTGGTCTGACCACTTACCTCACTCTCCCTGCCTCCCATTATCCCCGCCAGAGCAACGGGTTTTTTGCAATCGGCTATAACCAGAATCCCCGGGTCTAAAACGCGTTCCTGCCCGTCTATGGTCACCAGTTTTTCTGACGAACGCGCCCTGCGCACGATGATCGAGGGGCCTGCAAGCATATCGGCATCAAAGGCATGGAGGGGCTCTCCCAGCTCGAACAACACATAGTTGGTTATATCAACGACGTTGTTGATGCTGCGGCAGCCGACCATCTCCAGGCGATCTTTAAGCCAGCCGGGCGAGGGCTGGACTTTAACTCCTTCAATGAGGCAGGCGGTATAGACAGAACATCCCGACGGATCTTCTATGGAAACGGGGCACTCGCTATAGTACTGGCTCTTCACGAAACTAAGTGGCTGAGGCACTCTTTTCTTCAGCGCTATCCCTGTGATTGCCGATACCTCGCGGGCAATCCCGGCAATGCTCAGCCAATCAGGCCTGTTGGACGTTATTTCTATCTCAAATACCGAATCCTCGCCGCAGGCAACAACCGCCTTGACTTCGATACCGGCCATGGTCAACTTATGGGCCAGGGTTTCGGGAGGCAGGCGCACGTCTATAAATTCTTTAAGCCATCGGTAGGTAATTTTCATCCTAAAATTCCCTTAAAAAACGGACGTCGTTCTCGAAAAATACCCTGATATCGTTAATCCCGTAACGCAACATGGCAATCCTCTCCACCCCCATACCAAAGGCAAAGCCTTTGTAGCGCTGCGGGTCATAGCCGACGTTCCTGAATACCTGGGGATGGATCATGCCTGAGCCGAGTATCTCAAGCCACCCCTTCCTGCCGCAGACCGAGCACCCTGCCCCCTTACAGATAATACAGCTTATATCCATTTCTGCGGATGGTTCGGTAAAAGGGAAGAAATGCGGCCTGAAGCGCATCTTGATATTCTCGCCGAAGACCGCCCTGGCAAAGAGCTCCAGGAGCCCTTTAAGGTCTGAAAAACGTATGTCTGCATCCACCATAAAACCTTCGATTTGATGGAACATAAAAGAATGGGAAGCATCAACTGCATCCGGCCGGTACACCCTCCCTGGCGCAACGACGGCCAGCGGAGGCTTGAAGGCCTTCATCGCCCTGATCTGCACCGGAGAGGTCTGGCTGCGCAACAATAATCGCTCTTTTCCCTGAGCGGGGCTGGCCAGATAAAAAGTATCGAATGCTTCCCGCGAAGGATGTTCCAGGGGAATATTCAAGCCGGTAAAATTATTGTATTCCGTCTCTATCTCCGGCCCTTCCATGATGACAAACCCCATGCGCACGAAGATATCGCAGATCTCCTCAACCAGTTGCGTAAGCACATGGTTCCTTCCGACTTGCTGGGCAATCCCCGGCATGGAAATATCAACCCCTGGATCCTCGGAACTCCCTCCCTGAACCTTTAAGGCAGCCTGCTTTTCGGCAATAAATGAGGATATCTTTTCTTTCAGTAAATTGATCTCCCTGCCGAAGGCAGCCCGCTCATCGGGAGGAAGGCGAGGTATGGAGGCGGTTAACTGGGCAAGAACCCCTTTCCTCCCCAGGTATCTTATTTTCAGTTCCTCGAGCTCCTGAAGAGAGCCGATGTTTTCCCGCGCGCGCTCTATCTCTTCGTTAATAAGCTTAATATCGTA
>Ga0101944_10002199_pt1 | contig 33126 bp, 27 predicted proteins | sample DewCreD2012metaG_FD_75245 | JGI IMG/M metagenome (GOLD analysis project Ga0101944, IMG submission 75245) | Hot spring sediment bacterial and archeal communities from British Columbia, Canada, to study Microbial Dark Matter (Phase II) - Dewar... ... | reverse complement strand
GAAAAAACGACTGGATTAAGGGAAGCGATGCGCCGGGAGTGGAAAAAAATGATACCGGCTGTGGCACCAAGATTCTGGTCCCGTGGCCTCGGGATGGCTGCCGGCGTTTTATTCCTCAGCGCCGTGTGGGGTCTGTACCAGGGCCTTGAACCCTTCGCCACCTGGTTTTACTCTTTTGCCTGGTGGTCCTATATTGTCCTGGCGGATGCAGTGATTTTCCAGCGGCAGGGCGAATCCCTGCTGCTGACCCGCCCCTGGGAGCTGCCCCGCCTGGCCGCGGCCTCGGTGACCTGCTGGCTGGCTCGGATCAGGCGGTGCACCGGATGGATGATCTTTGCCGCCATGAAGCACCCCAGAAGCGTGGCCAGGATCATTCCGGCCAGGGTGATGAGCACAAAACTCGATAGCGTTTTCCAGCGGAGATCTACATACTTTTCTTCAAGGACTCCCATGCCCAGGATGCCCACGGTCTTGCCGAAGATGTCTTTGAGCGGCTCATAAGCGGTGATGTACCAGTCCGTAACGACCACCGCTCGCTTTGTCCAGCGCTCCCCTTTGTCGAGCACATGCTCCTTGACGTCTTCGGCCACCCTCGTGCCGATTGCTCGACCCCCGTCCTGTCCGGGGACATTGGTGGCCACGCGGACGTCCCTGAGGAAGATGGTCGCTCGGCCGATGCTCCGGCCCTTGTATTCTTCATTGCGGAACACGGTGCCCCGCACCGTATCCACAATCCTCTCGTCCCTGTTCAAAAGGATGCCGCCGTAAAGCACTCCCAGCAGCCGTCCTTGGTGAACCACAGGGACCGCAGCGGAAAGCGTGAGCCCTGAAGAGATGAATTTCTCCGCCGCGGGAGTCACCCCCGGCGTGGGGACGATGTCGACTCTGGCCCTCTCTGCCAGGTGTGGGTTTTCTCCGTTCAAGTACTCCTCGCTCAGCACAACCGTGCCTGAGACGAGGGTCCCCCTCTCCAAGGCTTGGGTGACGATGGGATGGACCGGCTGGCTTTTCCTGCCCGGACTGGAATGGGGTCCGATGCGGCAGATGGTCTGGCCTTTTTCATCCGTGATGCCTGCAAAGTCGAGCCCGCCATGCTGGGCGACCCGGCCCAGTCGGAACACAAGGTCTGAAGTGTCCCTTTCCCTGAGGGCGACGACAAACCCGTAGCCCAGGGTCGTGATGTTGAGCGAGACTTCAATCATCCGGATACTGCTGTCATACATTTCGCGCGCTGCATTGAGGTCCTGGGCCACCCGGTTTCTGGCTTCGCCGAGCACCGACTTGGTCAAGAGATGGCCCCCGACCACCAAGGAGACAGCCCCGACAAGGAAGGTCACACCGAGAAAGCTCGCTATGATTTTTGACCGAAAGGAGTAAAACATTGTGATCCTATGGTGAGAAAATCACGGCTGCAGGGAACATCCCCGCCGGAGTCCCCCCTATTGAGAATCTGCAAGGGCTATGCCATGACACGGAATGCCCCGCCTGTCCATGGCGCCCATAACAACCATTGGAATGTTAAGCAGTTGTCCGACCGTGACACCCTGGGTGGAGGGCTGGGATTTCCGGACTCCTTTGAGAGTGTAAACAAGGGGAACAAACAAGTCACCTCTGAGGAGACTAGGATCAAGTTTGAAAGATAGGCGTGCTGACGCTTCTGTCGTTTCGACCCAAGCCCAAGGGAGAAATCTTTTCTAAAAGCAATGTTGCGTTTAAACAAAAAGATCTATAATATATACATTCAATAAGTTTTGATGCATTCGTAAACGCTCATGACAACGGCATCTTGTCGCCCCCGCGCATGAAAGCGTAGGGTCGGCCACCGTGCCGACCTGTGGCAGGCGGGGTCGCCTGCCCTACGCGCGGTAGAGCAAAACGCATTTTCACGGTAGAAGTCCTGCGGAGTGAATCTGTCATTTCGACCGCAGGGAGAAATCTTCTCTTTTCAGCGTGATACCACTTCAAGATTTCTCGCTTCGCTCGAAATGACATGAAAATGGGACTTTTTACGAACGCATCAAATTTTGCAAGCTGGAAATCCGTTGTTTAGCCTTGTTTTTTACTGAACCCGGCAAATTGATCGAGGAGGTGGCCCAGCTCTTATATGCCCAATTCCATCATTACGGCTACGGGAAGTTATATCCCTGCTCTGAAGATACCGAATGAGTATTTCCTTTCTCATGATTTTTATGGACCTGACGGAAAAAAGCTCGACAAGACCAATCTCGATCTCATCAAGAAGCTTGAAGAGATCACCTGCATTCAGGAAAGGCGATATGTCACAGACGACCTGACCACTTCAGACATTGCCTTCATGGCTGCAGAGCGTGCCCTTGAAGGAGTGGACAGGGAAACTCTGGATTACATCATCCTAGGCCAGAACCTGGGAGACATGAAGGCGGACAATGCCAGGTGCGACATGGTCCCAACCCTCGCCGCCAGGGTCAAGCACAAGCTCCGCATCAGGAACCCCTATTGCGTGGCCTATGATGTCCCCTTCGGCTGCCCGGGATGGCTGCATGCCATGATCATCGCGGATTATTACATCAAGTCCGGCGACGCCAAAAAGATCCTGGTCATCGGAGCGGAGACCCTGTCTCGGATTTCCGATCCCCACGACATTGACAGCATGATCTATTCCGACGGCGCAGGAGCGACCCTGATCGAAGCCACGGACATGAACGCGGGGATCGTGTCCCATGTGACGCGGTCGGACACGCTGAACGAATTGAATCTCTTGACCCTCGGGCAGTCCTATCATCTCAATTCCAACGGGAATCAGCTCTACCTCAAGATGCGCGGCCACGAGATTTACAAGTATGCGGTGAAGGTCGTCCCCGAAGTGGTGCTTCTGAGCCTTGAAAAGGCGGGGCTTGCGCTTTCCGACGTGAAAAAGGTTTTGATCCACCAAGCCAACCAGAAAATGGACGAAGCCATCCTCAAGAGGCTTTTCAAATTGAGCGGCACAAGAGATATTCCCGAACACATCATGCCCATGACCATCTCCTGGCTCGGGAACAGCTCCGTTGCCACCCTCCCCACACTCTTCGATCTGCTCCAGAGAGGAGAACTGAACAATCACCGGCTGCATTCCGGGGACATCGCGGTTTTCGCCTCCGTGGGAGCCGGCATGAACGTCAACTCCATGGTCTACCGCATGCCCTGACAGGGCCGTTATGCTCTTCGATGGAAGGGCACGACCCGGCCGGGGGCGAGTTTTTTCATAAGAGGCAAGTCCTCAGAACCGATGGTTCGCCTGTCCCTGCACCGGGTGTGGAAGGGGCTTAACACATCCTGCGGCAGGATCATCAACGGACCTGTGCCCGAGTATCTTTGTACGCCTGCTAGCGAGACAGATGTCTCCAGGCATCCTCCGCCTGCTTGATGCCCGTGTTCCCACCGGACGATCCCCTGTCGATCGAAACCGGCATTCCTGTCAGGCGCTCGATCCTCTCCTCCAAAGGTGGGTGAGTGGAAAAAAGACTCATGAGGCTTCTGCCGCTCAAAGGATTGACGATGAACATGTGCGCCGTCTGAGGGCTGGCATCCATGGGGAGTTTCTTCGTATAGGTCCCCAGCTTCTTCAGCGCGCTCGCGAGTCCGTCAGGGTGTCCTGCAAATCCGGCCCCCGACGCATCCGCTTGATATTCCCTGGACCTCGATATGGCCATCTGGATGAGCATCGCGGCCAAGGGAGCGAGAATAGACATCACAATGAGGCCGATCCCGCCCAGTCCTCTTCCCCCTTCTTGATTATCGCTGCTCGAGCCGCCGCCCATGAATGCGGTCCATCGCGCCATGTTGGCCAGAATCATGATCGCTCCTGCCATGGTGGCTGCAATAGATCCTATCAGGATATCCCTGTTTCTCACGTGTGCGAGTTCATGGGCCAGAACCCCTTCGAGTTCATCCCGGTTCATGAGCCGGAGCAATCCCTCGGTCACAGCGACAACAGCATGTTCCGGATTTCGACCCGTGGCAAAAGCATTGGGTGAATCCTCGGGAATGATGTAAATCCGGGGCATGGGAATATTGGCCCTCTGAGCCAGACCGGCCACGATCTGATGAAGTTCAGGACTTTCGCTCGGGGTCACTTCCTGGGCTCTGTACATCCTGAGAACGATCTTGTCGGAGAACCAGTAGCTGAAAAAATTCATCCCTAGGGCGATGATAAAAGCGAGAATCATACCGTTTTGGCCGCCCAGCAGATTCCCAACAAAGACAATGAGGGCGGTCAAGGCAGCCATCAAAAGCGTCGTCTTGAACCAGTTACCCATGGTTTAAACCTCCATGTTTTGTTCCGTGCAATGCGGCAATGATTTAGAATTACACTCAAAATCTAATTACAGAGATTTTCCAGTCAAGTCAAGTTAACCCGTTGTTTCTACGAGTGCTTTGTCCTAGAATTCCTCTCATGAGAACCCTGATCATCCGGCCGGCTGCCTTGGGCGACACCCTCATGCTCGCTCCTGCCCTCTCCAACTCCCGCGCGTGGGGCGAAGTGATCATGGCTGGGAGAAAGCCCGGCATTGATTTCTTGAGACCTCTTGTCGCAGGGTGTCTGGATTTCGAAGGCCCCGGCTGGCATGCGCTTTTCATGGAGGCTCCGGAGCCCGGAATCCTTTTGCCTCTCAGGGAAGTGGATAAAATCGTCGCTTTCCTGAGCGACCCTCAAGGGATTGTGAGAAAAAACCTGGAATGCTTTTTCCCTGGCGCGTCCATTGTTGTCTTGCCCGGTTATCCGGATGAACACGAACCTATCCATGTCGCCCTTTACCTTGCCCGGGGTCTGGAAAACAGCGGGCTCCCCGTTCACGCGGAGGAAGTCTTTATGGAGGCCATGAAACGCCCGGTTTTTCCCCCCGGGCATGGGCAGCGTCTGCGGATTGTTTTCCATCCGGGTTCAGGCGGCGCAAAAAAGAACCATCCTCCCGAGTTCTGGTTGGATCTTATGCGATCTTTCCGAAAGAGTATTCCCTCAACCCAGGGATTGCCCGTGATCCTTCTCGGGCCTGCTGAGGAAAAGCTTCTCCCTTTATTTTCAGGAGAAGCGCAGGCAGAGATTCTGTTCTCCCCAGACACGGACAGACTTTTCCCCTTTCTTCAAGAAGCGTCGCTTTATGTTGGGCATGACAGTGGGATCACTCACTTGTCTGCGATGCTGGGGGCGCCCACCATTGCTCTTTTCAGGCAGACTTCGGTCGCCCAGTGGAAACCCCTTGGTCCTAAAGTCAAAGTGATCGAAGCGGTAACAAGCGGTCCGGCGCTTGTCCAAGAAACCCTTAAAGCGGCGTATGGTTTTCTACCCCCACCGTTGAATCCCCTTTTTTCTCCACTGTAGGGGCGGGCTTCACGCCCGCCCTCTTTCAAATTCCTTGCCGCCTGACAGGGCGGGGATGAACCCCGCCCCTACTAATCTTCATCAATCTCCTCCATTCTCTTAACGAAACCGCCACGTTATGATAAACTGCTTTTCAGAACGCATTCTTGTTAGGACCATGTCCATGTACTACCCCACTCAAACACTCACAAAGGTTAAGCACACCATCTCTCGTCACCGAATGATCTCCGAAGGCGACTGCGTCATCGTCGCCGTCTCCGGAGGCCCTGATTCTGTTTGTCTTCTCCATGTCCTCAATGAACTGAAGGATGAATTGCTCATCCATCTTGCCGTGGCCCACTTCGATCACGGTTTGAGACCTGCTGAAGATGACGCCGAAACCGCCTTTGTCCGTGGTCTGGCCGCATCGCTGAATCTTCCCTTTGAAACCGCTAAAGGTCGTCTGCTTTCGAAAAGAACCCGAGGCTCTCGGGAGGAGGTTGCGAGGAATGCACGGTATGCTTTCCTTGAGAGGGTGAGGAAAAAGCACGATGCCCAAAAGATCGCATTGGGACACAACCTGAACGACCAGGCCGAAACGATTCTCATGCGGTTGTTGCGAGGCAGCGGCCCTTCAGGGTTGACCGGTATGCCTCCCTGCCGCGACGGTTCCATCATCCGGCCACTTATCGAGATCGAGCGGCAAGAAATCGAGAACTACCTGAAAGCGAAAAAGCTCGTCTCTGTCACGGACAGTTCCAACCTCAAGGCCGACTACCTTAGGAACAAAATCCGGCTGGAAATTATGCCTCTTCTGGAAGAGCAGCAACCGCAGCTTGCACGACTCCTGAGCCGGACCGCGGAAATCCTGCGTGATGAAGACGAGTACCTTGAACAAATTTCGAAAGGCTGGCTGACCGGGAACATGGAGATGTCGCCCCAGCCTGTTTTCAAAGTTCCCCTTGCTCCTTTCCTGGGTCTTCCTGTCGCGCTCCGAAGGCGCGTCCTGAGAGGCGCTATCGAGACAGTTAAGAAAGACCTGCGCCGAATCGCTTGGGAGCACATCGAAGCGATCCAGCGCCTGGCTCAAGCGGAGAAAATGAAAGCCGCTCTCGATCTTCCGGGAAGGTTGACGGTCAAACGCAGCTACGATCGCCTGGTTTTTTCCTCTTCATCAAGAAAGAGCCCCCGTCCTTTTCATTACACCTTGGACGGTCCAGGCAAATACGATCTCAAGGACATCGGCCGGCACCTCTCCGTTGAAGAGATCAGGAACCGAAAGGGCCTGCGCCTTCGAGGGTCGAGGTGGACCGCTTTTCTTGACGCCGCAAAGCTTGGCTTTCCTCTCACCCTACGAACTTTCAAAGCGGGTGACAGGTTTATTCCTTTCGGCATGAAAGGGCACAAGAAGCTCAAGGATTTCTTTGTGGATCTCAAAGTGCCGTTGGAGCAGCGCTACTCAACACCTATTCTGTGCTGCGACGACAAACCCGTATGGGTCTGTGGCTTCAGGATTGACGATCGCTTCAAAGTGACCTCGGAGACGAAGAGGATTCTAAAGGTCAGCGTTCATGGCCAGGATAAAAGCTGATTTTTCGTTAATAGAACTATTTGGAAATGACGAGTCGATATGATACGAAGAATTTGATCCTTTGAACATTGACGTGTTCGTATAAAGTCTCCAAAGCCGTCACCCCGACGAAAGCCGGGGTCCAGAACTCCTTGAAAAACCTGGATTCCGGCTTTGGTCGGAACGACGGAAAAGGGGTTTTTTCGACTTCTTACGAGTTCATCAACATTCACATTCCAGAGAAACCGCCCGAAGGAATGGAGAGATCAACCAGGCCGCGCCGGAGGCTTTTTCGGATCCTAAGAAAAGGTGAATAGAATATCATACAAATTAAAAAATCAAACATTTCAAAAGGTTATATGTAAATATCTGAATTTTGCGCTTCCTCACTGTATAAAAAAACATTCACAACATATCAGTTAATGATAAAAACAGTGTAATACCAATGAGTTGTCTATTTGTAGGGAATGGCACGGCAATTGCTTATCAGATTGACAATTGGAAATTCAACCCCAGACGCGGTTCGGATAGCCTTTGTAGCCAAGGGCTATTCAGTAAATGAGGTTAAATGCGTCACTTCTTAGTCTGTTTGATAACGTGCATAACAATCGTGACTTGCTCTTTAAGTCCCGGTTACGCCCTGGACATCACCCTTGCTTGGGATGCAAACAGCGAAACGAATCTGGCAGGCTATAAGCTCTACTATGGGACCAAGGCCGGAGGCCCTTACAACGGCTCCGGTTCTTCGGAGGGTGCCTCACCCATCGTCGTTCCCCTCACCAGTCTAACCAACCCATCCAGCCCAGAGTTCACGATTCACGGCCTTGCTGATGGCAGCTACTACTTCGTTGCCACGGCCTATAACACGGAGGGGCTTGAAAGCGGATACTCCAACGAGGCCAGCACAGAGGGTTCTACAACACCTGGACCCACGAACAGCGCTCCCATATTGTCGAGCCTTGAGGTGAATGGAGCGAGCGGCAGCACGACAATCTACACGAATGAAGCCGATCGGATGGTAAGCATCCGGATCGTAGCCAGTGATGACAGCCTGGTGAGCCAGTATCTGATTCTCGATGGGAACAGCAATCCGAACAGCGGGACATTCATTGCGATCCCGGGCGGCGCAAGACAGAATCCCATTTTCACGGTGAGTGACTTTGTTCTGAACAACTCGGACGGAAACCACACGGTCTATGCCTGGGTCAAGGACGACCAAGGGCTCCTTTCCTCCGCAGCGTCAAAGACGAATGTCATTCTTGACCGGGTTGCACCTACGGTTGCGCTCTCCTATAGCGCTGCAAGCCCATACAAAGCAGGGGATGCAGTCACGATCACAGCAAACTTCACGGACTCAAGCCCTATCTCCGGCACCCCTATGATCAGCATCAACTATGCGGGCACGGGCAGCGACATTTCGAATGCCAGCATGACACAAGCGAGCAACAAACAATGGAGATATGTGATGGCTGTGCCCTCGGGCAATGATGGCACAGCGACCGTGACCATCGCAGCAGCTGATGCTGCTGGAAACGTTCTGGGAAGCATTACCGGCGGCACCTTTGTTGTCGATAATACGGGGCCTGCGGTCGTCGGTTTTCCTGTGATCAACTACACAGAGAGCTCCATCACCATCACCTACAGCGAAAGCAATATGCAGAATGCTGCGTTAGCAAGCAGCTACAGCCTCAACAATGGATTGATGCTCTCGGGCAACGGTGTGGACACCAGCGGCACGGGAAAGGTGTTTAAACTGCCTCTGACCCCCGCTACGCTCCAGCGCTACTTGATCTATGCTCTGCAAATCGGAAGTGCCGTGAAGGACGCAAGCGGCAATGCGTTGAGTTCCAGTGCCGTCAGGGTCAACGACGAGGACAACGACGGGATGGCGGATGACTGGGAAATAAAGTGGTTTGGGAGCATTACGGCGAAGAATGGAAGCTCTGACTCGGACGGGGACGGGTTGTCTGACGGAAGTGAATATAGTTATGCGAGGAGCAGCCCGGCGTGGGGCACCGACCGCTGGACGCTCAGCCCTTTGAGCCGGGACTCGGACGGGGACGGCATTCCGGACCAATATGAGGTCACCTTCGGGTTGAATCCTGTTTCCAGCGCAGACAGAAACCTGGATCTGGACGGTGACGGATGGAGCAATTATCAGGAATATCTTTCCAGTTCTGCGGCCAACGACCCCAAGGCTCATCCCCAAGGGTCCATTGAGATCGTTGAGGTCATCCCTCTGGACGATGCAGGAATCCCGCCTGACACCAGCCGTATCCCGAACAACACCCCTGTTTCGGTGCGTCTTGAATCGACAAACGGGATAGAGATCAGCGACCCCCAGGCTGTCTCACTGTCCATAAACGACGGGCAGAGGACTTATACGAGAAGCGCAAGTGACAAGAATGCGAGCGGTCAGGCGCTTGTTCGCCTTTTTCCTGTGGAAACAAACGGCGACCTAGCATACAGCCTATGGATTTCCTACTATCGGAGCAATGAAACAACGATCCCCGGCGTTTACCCTTATGGAGCCACGGTGGAGGTGACCATTCAGGCTGCGGACGTCAAGGGGGTTTCCCTGCAGCCCAGCTTTTTCATTTTCAGGATTGAGAGTGAAGAAACGGCAAGATGGGCCGAAGAGAACGCGCCCACGACCGTGGTCTTAAAGGATACGCCTACAGCCGGCAAAACAACGCTTGCCGTTGAGGGGGGTGCTCTGGACGGAGCCGGCATCACCTATGACAGTTCCTTGCTGCAGGAGCTTGGATTTGAACCGGAGTTTGGTCCCCTTGACGAGGTGCCCCAGGCTCCTGGGCTGGGGGTTCCCCTGAACCTGCTGCCTCATGCAGTGTTTCCAAGGCCCGTAACGCTCACCATCCCCTGCCGCGGATACAAGGAGGTGAGAACCCTTTCAGTTTACTACTACGACGGCCGGGAATGGTGGTTGGGATGCGATGCTGCGGGCAATGTGACCCCTGAGGGTGAGGGCTGGATGGTGCCCGGATCAAGGGTCAATCACGAGGGGGACCAAAACGGCCCTGCTTACATTCAGATCCAGGTTTATCATTTTAGTGCGGCAGCCGCAGGGGAGAGTGCGGGTGCTGCCTCTGTATCGGCAAGCCCCTCAGGCTCGAGTTCCGGGTCGGGATGTTTCATTTCAACGCTGTGGAACTAAACGGTTACAAACGGTCGAATGAATGAAATCGGCAGGGAATAAAAGAAGCCATCGACTTCTTGGCTTTTCGTCAAAGGCGCATGGCGGTCACATCTCATTCCCTCACCGGAGGCCTTGAAGCGGACTCTCTAGAGTCTACAACTGAAAACTCTGTGCATTTTGCGTAAATCTGATGAGCCCGGGACCTGGGGGGTGTGGTCTCTGGCGAGTCCGCATCCGGAAATGGACCCTTCCCGCCAAAAGCATCCTGAACAAGTCTCAGATCTTCGACTACTGCGTCAACCCTTACACAGGCTGCCAGATCAACCGCCGGTACTGCTACGCGCGTCTTTTCATGAAGCGCTACTCGGGGCACAAGGAGCCCTAGGGCGAATTCGTTGACGTGAAGATCAATGCCCCTGAAGTGCTCAGAAAACAACTCCAACTCTGACAGAATGAAGACCCTTGAGAGAATTCATTCCTCAGGGATCGTTCCATTGACACCGCCCCAGCGTCTCTGCAAGAATGGCGCCGGTTTAAGAGAATACCCTATGCACTGGCATAGAACCTTCGGGCGGCGGTGAACGTCATTGAACCGTTCTCTGTTTGAAAAGCGCATTGTCTACGCTCTCTTTTTCTTTTCTGGCGCAGTAGGGCTGGTGTATGAGGTCCTGTGGCTCAAGGAGCTTCAGCTCCTTTTCGGCAACACAGCTTACGCCACAGCGACCACTCTTTCCGTTTTTTTCCTCGGATTAAGCGCCGGCGGATGGTACTGGGGCAAACGCTCCCCTTTCATTTCAAACTTGCTCAAAGCCTATGGGCTGCTGGAAATAGGCATCGGCCTGACAGCCCTCTTCTACTTTCTCCTGCTCAGGGGCTATCGGGCGCTTTATTCCCCTCTTTTCGAAATCCTTGAACCTCACCCCGCGCTGTTGGTTTTCGCGAAGTTTCTCCTTTCTCTGACGATCCTCTTCCTGCCCGCCTTTTTCATGGGCGGCACCCTCCCTCTCCTGAGCCAGTATTTCATCAGGAAGCCTCTTGAGATGGGAAAAACAGGATCGCTTCTCTACACCATCAACACGGCAGGAGCCGTGCTGGGCACTTTCCTCGCAGGATTCCTTCTGCCGCCTCTCCTGGGGTACACCCTGTCCTACACGGCGGCCATCCTCGTGAGCACGGCGATCGGCCTGTTTGCGGTGATGGTGGGGAGAGCCGTGGAAGCGGTTTCTCCTCCCTTCGAGAACCCACCAAGTCCAGACCCTGTCCAAAGCCGGCGGGACACCCCGTGCACCCTGCTGCTGTATCTCCTGGCCTTTTTCTCGGGGTTCTTGGCTTTGGCCTTGCAGGTTTTGTGGACACGGATGTTCAGCCAGGTCTTGCAGAACACGGTGTACACCTTTTCCATGATTCTCATCGTGTTCCTGATGGCCCTGGCCGCAGGGGCTGCGGCGGCCAATCTCCTGACCAGAACGCGTCTTAAACCAATGCCTGTTTTGGTCATCCTCCTCGCTCTGACCGGGCTCGCCTGCAGCACCACACCGGCCCTCTTCTATCATTTGACCAACGGGTTGGAGCGTCTCGTTTTCAGCGATCCCGAGAGCTGGGCCGCGTACCTGCTGGCCCTATGGGGGGCGACGTCCGCCGTCAGTTTCGCTCCTGCCTTGCTTCTGGGAAGCGTCTTTCCTTACCTCATTAAAGTTGCGGAAGGTCTGAGGGGGAAGCCGGGGCCGGTCCTGGGCCGCATGCTGTCCGTCAATACCGTCGGGGCGATTTTGGGTTCCTTGTGTGCCGGATTCGTGATGCTGGGGCACCTCGGTCTTTGGAACAGTCTCAAAGCCGTCTGCCTCCTCTACCTCGCCTTGGCCTTTCTTACAGCCCTCCTCGCAGGCACGGGTATGAAGCGCCGCATGGCATGGGCTGTGGGAGGCTTGGCCTTGCTCCTTCATGTCTCCACCCATGGAGATCGGTATCCCCTGGTCTACCTCAGCACTGAAGGGAACCAGGAACTGGTGGCGGTGGTGGAGGGGAGCCAATCCATCACGTCCGTGGTAAAGGTCAAGTCTCCCGGACAGGAAGAATCCTTGTCCCTGGTCCTGAACAACAAATACATTCTCGGAGGAACCAAGAAGAGTTTTGTCGCCAACCAGAGAGCCCAGACCCTCGTCCCCATGGGCATTCACCCGAACCCCAGGTCCCTTTTTTATCTGGGGATGGGGACAGGCATCACCGCCGACACCGCCTTGCGCTATGACGTGGAAAAGGTCACGGTGTGTGAATTGGTTCCGGAAGTCGTCAAGGCGGCCCGGCTCTATCTTGGCGATCACGTGGGCCGGCTTTTCAATGACCCTCGGGCCGTGCTTGTGATTGAGGACGGCCGCAACTATTTGCTGGGCAAACAGGAGCGCTATGACCTGATCATCGGAGATCTGTTCCTGCCCTGGAAAATCGGCATCGGAAACCTCTACACGGTTGAACACTTCAGGACTGCGAAATCAAAGCTCAAGGAAGAAGGGCTTTTCGTCCAGTGGCTGGCCCTCTACCAGCTTTCCCGACGCGAGTTCCTCACCATTGTCAACACCATGCTCCAGGTTTTCGACTCCGTCACCTTCTGGCGAAATTCCTTTTTGACCGACCGGCCGACCATGGCCCTCATCGGGCACGCAAGCCCCTCCCCCTTGAAGCCGGAGACCCTGATCCAAGCGTTTCAGCGCTTGAACCCGCAAGGCCCGGCCCTGAGTGAGCCCCTCATTCATGCAAACTTGCTCCTGCTTTACAGCGGCAATCTCCGACAGGCCGGGGAGCTTTTCAACGGTTTCCCTGTGAACACGGATGATCGTCCGGCCATCGAGTTCTCCTCGCCGCAAAGTTATCAGAGACGCCTGGCAGGCTCTGAGAAGGCTCTGGTTGAGGAAGAGCTGCTGAATCTCTTGGAGGAGGTTTGGACGCACGCCCCTCTTGACAGCGATCCCTATTTAGCCCGGTTCCGGCCTGATCAAAGAGCGTTTGCATCAGCAGGGATGGATCTGGTTGCCGTGAGCCGCTTTGCCAAAACCGATCGGGATAAGGCCAGAGAGCATTTGGATTGCGCTATATCAAAATTGCCCCCGGAATTCGGGCCTATTGCGAAATCCATGGCTCCGGGTGGGTGAGGCATTGGTTTATCATGGGCTCATGATTTGTGTTTTCAGCCTTGTCCTGGTTCACAGCAGGCGGTAGGTGACAAAAAAGGGAAGAAAGCTGCACGAAATGGGCATACCTCAAGGGTATGCTCAGGCTGGGACCTGTTCACAAAGTGGTGTGCCGGGGGGAACCATAGGGGGCAAAGCATCGTAAGCCCGAGGACTCAGTCAACCTGCGGCCTGCTTGTAGTAGATCTCCCCTTCGTAGGTGTCCATGAATCCCCTTTTCTGGATCGTGATTTTGGGGCTTTTTGATTCAAAAAACTCCGTCAAGAACCGATATGCCTTCCTGTGATCCATCTTGCCGCAGGTCTCAAACGTCACGGCCGCGAAATTGTATTCGGGCCAGGTGTGAACTGCGAGGTGCGACTCGGCAATCGTCACCGTACCGCTCACACCCCAGGGCTTAAAAGTATGAAAGGACACCGCAACTACTTCAGCTCCCATGAGCTGCGCAGCCGTCAGCATCCCCTCTTTAATCACCTCGGAATCGAGGAGCTTCTCGTGATTGCACTCATAGAGATCTATGAGCACCAGGTCAAGCAAGGAACGCAAGGTCCTCACCCCCTTTCATTTCAAGCTATGCGCTGAAGGTCTCAACCCCTTTCTTGCCGATCCGCCTGCGGCGGATCGCCCCGGAGGGAGATTTGATAGCTTCTCTTATAGGGACTGGAGAAGCGTATGTCAAACTTTTTCTATGCCTTCAACCAAATGGCATCCGTTTTTGAAAAGCTTCTTTATTTGCTTTGGATAGGGAGCCCTCACAATCCCCTTTTCCGTGATAATCCCTGCCACATACCTGCCAGGCGTCACATCGAATGCGGGATTGAAGATCTTCACGCCCGGAGGGCCCACCCGGATCTTCCTGAAGTGGGATATTTCCGTGGCGTCCCTTTCTTCCACCGGAATCCTTTCTCCTGACGGGATTCTCAGATCAATGGTGGAGAGGGGAGCCGCCACGTAAAAGGGTATCTTGTTTTCCCTAGCGAGAACAGCCACTTGATAGGTGCCGATCTTGTTCGCCACGTCTCCGTTAGCCGCAATGCGATCCGCGCCGGTGATGACAAGATCCACTTTCCCCTGGCGCATCAAAGAGCCGGCCGCATTGTCGGCAATCACCGTCACAGGGATCCCGTCCTCCATGAGTTCGAAAGCCGTGAGCCGGAGACCTTGAAGCCATGGTCTCGTTTCATCGGCAATGACCTCGATTTTTTTGCCCGCTTCATGGGCCGCCCGGATCACCCCAAGGGCGGTCCCATAGCCTCCTGTGGCCAGAGAACCGGCATTGCAGTGAGTCAGGATGACGGCTTTTCTGGGAACAATGCTCTGACCGTGCTCTCCGATCTTCCGGTTAATCTCAACGTCTTCCGATAGGATCTTTTCCGACTCCTCTCTGAGCGCTATCCTGATCTCCTCAGGGTCCCTGCCCGCCATGCGTTCAACCAGCAGGGTCATCCTCTCCACCGCCCAGCGTAAGTTCACCGCCGTGGGCCTGGCTTTCAGCATCCGGCTCGCCGATTCCCTGAATCGACGAGCAAAAGTATCATAAGCATCCGCTTGGATGGCCTCAGCACTCAGCGAAAGCCCCATGGCTGCGGCTACACCGATGGCCGGTGCTCCACGGATGACCATGCTCTTGATGGCTTTCACCACATCCCTGTCGCTCTTGCACACGACCCACTCGACCTTGGCCGGGAGTTTGCGCTGGTCGATCATGCGGATGTGTCTGCCCTTCCATTCGATCGTTGGCAACATAGCGCTTCTGCGTGTCCTGATGAAATCTGCCGAAGCAGATTTCATATAACGCCCCTTCGGGGCCCCCATCCTGCGAAACAGCAGGCCTCATTCAGTGGAAAAGACTGGATACGGCTCACTGATGACTGGTTTATCCTATCTTGATTCTCCACCCGTAGGGGTCTTTCTTTTCCCCGTACTGGATGGCCACAATTTCATTGTAGAGCTTCTGGGACAGGGGGCCCATTTTTCCTCCTGCCACGACATAGTCCCTTCCCTTGTAGGTGATCTGGCCCACGGGCGAGATGACGGCTGCCGTGCCTGTTCCAAAAGCCTCCTTGAGCCTGCCGTTCTGCGCCGCGCTGATCACCTCGTCAATGGCAAGAAAACGCTCCGACATTCTCATTCCCCAGTCTTTCACCATGTGAATCACCGAGGCCCGGGTGATCCCGGGAAGAATGCTGCCCCCAAGCGGGGCTGTGATGACCTCGTCGTCAATGACGAAAAACATATTCATGGTGCCCACTTCTTCGACAAACTTCCTCTGAGCGGCATCCAGCCACAACACCTGGGTAAAGCCCTTTTTCTTGGCTTCCTCTGCAGCCAGCAGGCTGGCCGCATAATTCGCCACGGTCTTGGCCTCCCCCAGTCCACCCACCGCGGCTCTCACGTACTTGTCTTCCACCCAGATTTTCACGGGATTGAGGCCCTCTTTGTAATAGGCCCCCACCGGCCCGATGATGATGTAAAAAAGATATGCCTTGGCGGGTCTTACGCCCAGGTGAGGCTCTGTGGCGATCATGGTCGGCCGGATGTAAAGGGAAGTCCCCTGGCTTCCGGGGATCCAATCCCTGTCCAGGAGTACGAGTTTTTTCAGCGCTTCCATGGCGAAATCCACATCCACCTCGGGCATGCACACTCGAACCGCCGACCGGTTGAGCCTAATGAAATTGTCCCTGGCTCTGAACAGGTAAATGCCCCCCTCTTTTCCCCGGTAAGCCTTCAGGCCTTCGAAGACCTCTTGGCCGTAATGGAGAACCATGGCGGCCGGATCAAGGGCCAGAGGGTGATAGGGCTCGATGCGGGGATTGAACCACCCTTTCCCCTCTTGAAAATCCATGAGGAACATGTGATCCGTAAAAATGTCCCCGAACCCCAGAGTGGATTCATCGGTCGGCTTTTTCTTCATCTGCTCCGGCCGGGCAGACAGAACCCTGATTTCCATGACTCCCTGACCCCCTTTTTTGTAATAAAATTTCTGTTTAGCACAGCGATGGTCTGAAGACAATGAAATATTCATGCCTTCGTAACCACTCATGCCCCTGAGATCTTATCGCCCCCGCGCATAAATGCGCCGGAGGCGCACAAGAAGGTAGGGGCAGGCTTTACGCCCGCCAGCGGGAGGGGGTAAACCCCTCCCTTACGGGTGCCCTTCCACGGTAAAAAGCCCCGGTCCCTCAGCTCCGCACGAGGTTCGGCAGCCACAAAACAACCTGGGGCCAAATGATGAGAATGGCCATGGTGGCGATTTCGATCACGATGAAAGGGATTGCCGCGTAACAGATCTCCTTGATGCTATACTCGGGAGCCACGCCCTTGGTGACGAACAGGAGCATTCCGAAGGGAGGGGTGATAAACCCCGTTTCGAAGTTGATGAGCATGAGAACCCCGAACCAGACAGGATCGAAGCCCAGCATCTTCACGATAGGCATGAAGATGGGCATGCAGATCATCATGATGGAAATGGTCTCCATGAAGGTCCCCATCAGGAAGACGATGAACTGCATCCCGATCACGACGATGAGAGGAGAGACCTGGAGAGTCTCCACCACGCCCAGGAGACCTTGGGTCGCGCCCGTGAAAGCCAGCAGGCTGCTGAAGGTGTTAGAGGCGGCGATGATCATGAATACCATGACCGTGATGTCCAGCGTCCCGATGAGCGACGTTTTCACCATGCTCCAGCTCAGTCGCCCGTAAACGGCCGTGACCAGAATCGTGGCAAGAGCGCCTGAAGCCGCGGCTTCCGTTGGGGTCGCAAATCCGAGAAGCATGAGCCCCAGCACCATGAAGATGATGAATCCAAGGGGGAACACATACTTGATCGTTCCTGCAATCTTTTGCGTGAAGCTCACCCGCGCCACCTCATAGCTGGGGGCAAGGGAGGGATTCAGCCAGCACCGCACGACAACGTAAGCGGCGATCAGGCCCCCCAGGAGGAGACCGGGCATAACCCCGCCGACAAGGATTTTGCTTACGGAAATGTGTCCGATACTCGCCAGGACAACGGCAAGAGAAGAGGGCGGGATGAGCATGGCCAGGCCCCCCACCCCGATGATGGGGCCCACGGCCATGGAGGGTCTATACCCCCGCCGGCGCATTTCAGGGAGCAGCACAGTCCCGAGCATGGCCGTGTTGGCCAGCGTGGAGCCGCTCAAGGCGGCAAAGAGCACTCCTGTGCCCGCGGCGAGCAGGCTCAAACGGCCCGGAATACGGCCCAGCCATTTGTCGACCACGTCGATCGTGTTCTTGGCGATGCCCGAATGGAACATGAGCTCGCCCATGAGGATGAACAGGGGAATGGGTGTCAGGGTGAAGGTCGACAGGGAGGAGAAGATCTGGAGGGTCATCTGGCGGAGCCCCATGGGACCCATGAAGACGAGCGTTCCTACAAGGTTGATCAGCAGGAAGCCGAAAGCGATGGGGAACCCCGAGGCCAGGACGATGAGCAACCCGAGGATGAAGAAGGCCAGAACCGCGTACCATTCCACCCCTAGACCCTCCTCCCGCCGGAGCTTGCCCCGTGCGCTTTGCTCGGCCATTCGGTCCCGGACTTCTGCGTTTCGGGTTCTTGCAGGTCCTTTATGATTCTATGCAAACCATCCGTCAGGTTTCGAACAAACTGGGCGGTGAGGACCAGAAAACCGGCAGGGATCACCATCAGGACCAGGTACCTCGGCATATCCACGGCCTGGACGTCTGTCACGCCCCGTTCGAAAAGATTCAGGGTCATGAGGGACGTGTACCAGCAGAGCGTCCCACACACGGCGATTCCGAGAAGGCTGTGGACGACTTCCGCGATGCTCTTGCTTTTGGGCCCCAGGGTTGCCGTGAGCACATCCACGGCAACGTGCTTCCGCCTCCGGAGAACCCAGGCGGATCCCAGGAAGGTCATCCAGACGAGAGAGTACTCATTGAACTGAACGGTCCAGACCGGACTCTGAAGGCCGACCGCACGGGCAAAGATGCCGTAGCCGATGGAGAAGGTAATGAACGCAAGGAGGAGCCCTGCCATCACAGCCATGCTCGTCAGTATCCTGTCCAGGAACCTGCTCAGCAAGGGGCTCCTCCCTTGTGTAGGATGGGCTTCCCCGGCCTACCGGGTCACCATCTCTCTCAGCTTGGCGCCGTTGACGGGCGATTTCTCCAGAATGACGTCCCACAGGGCCGAATAGGCCGCATCGGTCAGAACCTTAGCCTCGGCGGGGGACAGCTCAAGGTACTGCACGCCCATGGCCTTCAGGGATTCCTTTTCCTTGCCGAGCAGGTCGAGAGAACGCTGCTTCGCAAAGCGCGCCGCCTGGTCCAGCGTCTCGATCAGGAGCTTTTGCAGGGGTTCAGGCATCTCCTCCCACTTCTTCTGGTTGAGCACGATCACGTTCGCCCCGTTGTAGACACCGGGCTGCACGACATACTTTGTCATCTTGTCCCATCCCCAGTCCTTGATCAGGCCTCCCGGCCAAGTGAAGCCGTCCACGACGCCGCGTTCCAGGGCGGTATAAACTTCAGGAGGCGGAATGACCACCGGGTTGGCCCCGATCTTCTTCAAAAAACCGATGAGCGTGGGGCTGCATCGAATTTTCAGCCCCTTGAGATCCTCCAGGCCTTTGGCAGATTTCATCAGATAGATCGTGAAGGGCAGGTTGTGCCCCAATCTTCCCAGATAAACGCAGTTGATCTTCTCCCGGTGCAGTTTGTCCAGGAACGCGTTCACCCCTTTCTCTCTCTCTTCCCAGCCATCCAGCATGGACACACTCAGCGCGTTGATTTCCGGAACCGCCGAAACATAGTAACCGTCCGTGGTGAACACCATATCCACCACCCCCATCCGTGCCGCCTCCACCTGCTCCTGGTTCGGGATGACTTCCGGTCCCCCGAGATACTGGATCTCGAGTTCGCCGGGGTACTTCTTTTCCACGTTTTCCTTCACCATCTCCATGAACTTGTTGAAATTGCCGACCTCCCAAACAGACTTCGGCCAGGCCGTGACCGCCTTGATGGTGATCTTCTTCGCCTCGGCCATGGAGGCCATGGAGAACACAATCGCTCCAATCAGAAGTAATTTCAGTAAACGTGACATAGGACCCTCCTTTTTTGGTTCATTTAATGAATGATCCGAATCTCCTCATCACAGGCCACGGACGAGCTCGTCTTGTGCGTACCATCCGTCGTTGCTTTTGAACCCTGAACCCTGAATACTCCTCAATCCCCATTTTTTTCTAAAGCGGGGATTGAGGGGCTTTCAACACAGCTTTTCGGCTCGCTTCTTCAGCTCCTCCCAGGCCCTGTCCGTCTCAGCCTGAATGACCTGAATGTCCTCCGGCCTCAGGTGACGGTACCTTCCCTGGAGCGACAGATAAGCCTCCACAGGCAAGCCCCTGGAGCGGTAGTTGATCACATACTCCAAACCCCCGAAGATTTCATACAAGGGAAAGATGTTCGTTTCCACCGCAGCCACCGCCGCCTTGGGTGAGAGGTGCTCTTCCATTTTCCAGCCCGTAGGGCAGGGGGACAGGAGGTGGAGAAATCGGGTTCCCCGCATTTGCTTCGCATTCTTCACTTTGGCCATGAGATCGTCCGGAAATCCGATGCACGCCGTGGCGGCGTAAGGGATGCGGTGAGCGGCCATGATTTCCATGATCTGTTTCTTTCGCCGCGTGTTCCCGGTCGGCGAGGTGCCGGTCCAGGCGAAGCGGGGAGTCGAGGAGCTCACCTGGATTCCCGTGTTCATGTAGGCCTCGTTGTCCATGCAGACGTAAATGAAGTCCTCGTTCCTGTCCGCAGCGCCGGAGAGGGACTGAAGGCCGATGTCAAAGGTGCCGCCGTCCCCTGCAAAGGCCAGAACCGGGATGTCGTCCTTGCCCTGGATCTTCAAGGCCTGGGAGATCCCGGCGGCCGTGGGCGCGGCAATCTCGAAGGCGGAGTGAAATACGGGCACGTTGAGGGCCGCATAGGGATAGGGTCCTGAGATCACGGCCACGCAGGAGGGCACCACCACCACCACGGCCCGATGTCCCAGGGCCTGGAGCACCAGGCGCATGCCGATGGCATGGCCGCATCCTGGGCATGCGGCGTGGCCCGGCTGCAACACTTCGGCCGGACGCGACTGGGCCCTTGCGATCATCGCTTTTCCTCCGTTATCCAGATGGGTTCGTCCAGGGCCTTGTCTCTGGCCAGCGCGTCGAGCACGACCCTTTCGATCAAATCAAGATCCACATTGGTTCCGCCTATTCCGGCCAGGTATCCCTGGACCTGGTGCCGCCGATCGGAATTCACCAGGGCCGCCTTCAGCTCGGAACAAAAGATGCCCTCCCGTCCCAGGGAAAGATTCCGCTCCACCACCGCGATCTTGGGCACCGGCTCCAGGAGCTTTCGGAGAAGACGTGTAGGAAAGGGCCTGAAAACGCGGATCTTGACGAGACCCACCCGGTATCCCTTCTCCCGAAGCCTGGCCAGGACCATCCGGGCCGTGGAGGTGATGGTGGCGGTGGTCACCAGCGCCAGTTCCGCACCCTCCAGACCCACGGCATCGACCAGCCCGTAGGCCCTGCCGAAGTGCGCCCCGAAATCCCTGTCCACTTCCTCGATCACGTCGAGCGCATGCGTCATGGCCTCGTGGCTCAGGCGCCGGAACCCCTCGAACTGCGTCTGTGAAACCACGGCGGCCATGTAGGCAGGACTGTCGACGTCAAAGCGCTTCGGGATCTGAACAGGAGGGAGGAATCGATCCGCCAGCTCCTGCGCAGGCACCTCTACAGGCTCCATGAAGTGGGAGATGAAATTGGCCTCCAGCACCACCATGCAGGGGAGCAGCACCTTTTCTGCGATCCGAAAAGCCTGGATGACCGAATCCAGGCATTCCTGGTTGTCTTCGCAGTAGATTTGGATCCAGCCCGTGTCGCGCTGGGCGAGGCTGTCCGTCTGATCGCTCCAGAAGGCCCAGGGCACGGCCAGAGTCCGGTTCACACAGGCCATCACCACGGGCGCCCTGCACCCTGAGGCGAAGTGGAGCATCTCATGCATCAAGGCAAGGCCCTGTGAAGAGGTGGCGGTGAAGGTCCTCGTTCCTGCGAGAGACGCGGAAAGGCAGGCGGCCATGGCGGAATGCTCCGACTCGGTTCGCATCATGACCCCTCCCAGCTCTCCTGCGGCTTCCCAGTCCGAGAGTTTTTCGTAGATGGGGGTCTGGGGCGTAATGGGATAGGCCGCCACCAGTTGAGTGCGGCACAACCGGACGGCTTCAGCCACCGCGTGGTTGCCGGTGATGAATTTCTTCATGCTTCTTCCCCGTAACCGATCGGCTTTTTGAAATAGTTACATACAGGAAAGGGCCATGGGGGTCTCTCCAAAAACAGAACAACGAAGAAGCCACAGCGCTGTGTCCAGCCTTAGGACGTGGGTGAGGCGGGCAGAGGGGTACCGGGGAACTCGCCAAGTGATACCCCGCTGGCAGGTGCCAGTGATACCTCGCCGCCCGCCTTCGCTGCCTCTTATTTGCATAGTCTTTCCCGCATGCTCTTCGTTTTCTGTTTTTGGAGAGACCCCCATGGCCTCAGCCATCCATTTCAAAAAGCCGGTTACCCTTTCCTCATGGTCATGACCCCTCGAGGACAAACCGCCGCGCACACCGCGCATCCCTTGCAGTAGGACTCATCCGGTCTGTAGGTCATGCGGGTCTCGTCGGGGGGCAGGAGCGCCACCTCCGGACAAAAAATAAAACACCGGTCGCATCCCGTGCAGGTGCCGCAGAAAAAACATCGTCCTGCCTGCCGGACCGCTTCCGGAAGACTCAAGGGGCGATCGACTTCCTTGAAATCCCTGATCCGTTCCCCGGGGGTGAGCCGGCCGAGGGAAGGTCGCGGCTGCTGATCCAGAAACAGGGGTTCGAGGTCTTCGAATCGAACCACGGATTTTGGGTCCCAGCCTTCCCGGCCATGAAAAAAAGCTTGGATCGAAAAACCGGCCCCGCGTCCCAGAGCGCATTTCTCCGATGCCTTTTCGAAGGACAACCCCTTGGTGTAGAGGTGGATGGACAGGGCAGCCCGTTTTCCTGCGGCGATGGCCTCCACCACGGATCGAGGGCCAGTGACAAAATCTCCTCCCGAGAATACGCCCTCCCACGAAGTCGTCAGAGTGACCGGGTCAGCCGACCCAGAGCCCTTTTCTACAAACTTGGTCTCTTGCAATGGGGCGAGATCAGGCGCCTGCCCGATGGCAACGATCACCCAGTCTGCATCCAGGTGAAGCTTCGTGCCCTCTTCATAGGTAGGATGGAACCGTCCCTGGGCGTCGAACACGGAGGTACACCGAGCGAATTCCACACCCACCACCCTGTTCCCTTTTCCCAGAACCTGTTTCGGCCCCCAGCCGTTGTGAAAAAGGATTCCTTCTTCCAGGGCGTCGCACCGCTCCTCTTCATGGGCCGGCATGTCGTCCCATGCTTCCAGACAGACCAGATCCACCCTTTTGGCGCCCAGCCTGGAGGCGCTGCGGGCCGCATCCACAGCAACGTTGCCGCCGCCGATGACCACGACCTTGCCCGGCAGATCATCGAGTTCGCTCCTTCGAACCTTGTGCAGAAAATCAATGCCCAGGAGGACCCCCTCAAGATTCATTCCCGGGATTTCGGGCCTCAGGCTGCGCTGGGCGCCCAGGGCAATGAAGACAGCCGAAGACTCGGCGCGAAGGGTCTCCAGTTCCTTTGCGGCTATCCTCTCTTCCGTGCGGAGCTCTATACCCAAGGAGCGGATCCGTTCCAGGTCTTTTTCGAAGACAGGCTGCGGAAGCCGATACAGGGGAATCCCCGTGCGCAGCAGACCTCCTGGTTCTTGCCGGGCTTCGATGAGCTTCACCGGGTGCCCCATACGTGCCAGGTGATACGCAGCCGACAGGCCCGCTGGTCCTGAGCCCACCACCGAGACAGGATGCTTTGCCCCTGCATCGGTCAGTGGAACCGGTGAAGCCTTTCCGTAGTCCGCCGCCGCCCTTTCCAGGGCACGGATATGTACCGCCCCATCCCATTTCCCACGGTTGCACTCGCTTTCGCAGGGCTGGTAGCAAACGCTCCCGCACACACCGGGCAACGGGCTTTCTTCAAGGAAGGCAGCGAGTGCCCCGTCCAAGTCCCCCTGAGAGGCTGCAAGAAGTGCGGCGGGGATGTTGTTGCCTGCCGGGCAGGCCTCGCGGCAGGGCGATGTCTTTTCCAGGTGCTCGGGACGGTGAGCACTCCAAGTGCCTGTCTTGAACACGGCCGTGCTTGAACGGGAGATAGGGATAATCTTTTCCGGATCAAGCCAGGTCGGAAGGGTCATGTCATCTCTTCCTCTCAACGACACGCACGTGATTATACCCTTCTCTCACCGCCCCGGCGTTTTCCTCCCTTTTGGCAGGCACCATCTCCGTGACGGCTTCGATGACGCTGTCCACGGGTAGGCTTTCGAAGAGACGGCAGTAGGCTCCCAGGATAGCGGTGTTGATGGTATGGCCAAGGCCCAGTTTCTCCGCTATGGGGGACGCATCCACCAGTCCCACGGTGAAATCCTCCAATTGTTCGGCGACCTCGGAACCCTTCGCCGTGTTGACGAGCACCTTGGTGCCTGGAACGACCTGTTTGCGGATCTCATCGGGATCAAGGAGGGACGCGTCAAAGACGAGAAGTTCATTGGGATTCTTGATTTCGCATTTCAGCAGGATCTTTCCCTGGTCCACTCGAAGAAAGCTCACTACCGGAGCCCCTCGTCTTTCCCCTCCGAACAGGGAATAGCACTGGGGATACATGCCTGCCTTGAAATAAGCGAGGCCCAGTATTTGGGAAGCCATGACAACCCCCTGTCCTCCCCGTCCTTGAAACTTGATCTCTCTCATTGGAATCGTCGTCAGTTTTCCGTGGTCCGTGGTCCGTGGTCGTTTGTCCGTCGTCCCTACTCGTTGCTCTTCGCTCCAAGCTCTCTGCTGTGGGTTATCTCACCTCCGCTATCACATTTCCCCCTGAAGGAAGAACCGCGACATCGGCTTTGGGCATCTCCCGGCTAAGCTGGTTCAGCGCCTCCTGCATGGACGAGGCGTATTCGTATTTCATCATCTTCACCTGCTCTGGGGACAGGCCGTCCGTCACGTGGAACACCTTGAATCTCTCTGCATACTCTTTGAAGTACACCACCTGCATGATGTAGGAGATCCCGAAGGTTCGCAGGTGTTCAGGCACATCCCCTTCGCGGAGTCTTCGGTGAAAATCGGCCGCACTTTCAGCGCTGGCCATTTCCTTGACCAGGGGCATGATGGGGCCGGCCTCCTTTTGGGGCGCCGCCCAAATGATCGCGCCTCCTGTTCGAGTGCAGAAACTGGCCATGGTCAAGGCCTTTGTGGCCTGCACCCCATACTCCATGGGAAAAGCGGAAGTGATCGTCACGTCCGCAAGCTTCGGAAGAGGAATGAGATACAGGGACTCTGCGTATCGGGCCGCCTCCCTGTGCTCGGCCACGGGATCTCCTGCAAAGGCCTTGATGATCTCTTTTTTCTCGTTCATGATGAGATCGATCTTGAAAGCCATTCTGGAAATCCGCCCTGCATCCACGATCTCCTCGTAGAAATGGTTCCCGTCCAATACATTCACTCGACTCTTAGGATGGCGCATCCAGGTGAAATGGTGATCGGCCACGGACCGGTAAGAGCACACCCCGGGCATGACCAGTTTGAAACTTCCGCCGTATCCTGCGATCGGATGCGGCATGCACTCTCCCACGCCAATGATCAGGTCCGCAAAGGCGACGTATTGATTGATCTCCACCAGGGTGCCTCGGTGGGTTCTGCCGATAATCACATTGTCTTTGGCATGGGGATCATGGCAGAGGAGGCGGCCTTCGAGTCTTGAAGCGGCTTCGCTGCCAACCTTCAGTTTCAGCTGCTCCAGGGACAGGAGATGGTGCGTTCCCAGCGCGCAGATGCCTCTGATTCTTTCATCGGGAACGCCCGCTATATTCAGGCGATCCATGATCCTCGGAAGCACCAGATGAGCGGGTGTAGGTCTTTGAAGATCGTCGAAGAGCAGCACCACCTCCATTCCAGGACGGGCCAGATCCTCGATCCTCCCTGACCCGATGGGATGGTCCAGAGCCCTGGCGATCTCCGCCACCGGATCTTTCACTACAGGAGCTGCAGGGCGGTCCTGTCCGGATATGACGTTCCATCCCGCGGGGAGATCGAATTCCATCCTCCTGTTCTCATAGTTCACGTAAGCGGCCATGCCCGGCGCCCCCTTTTTCACTCTTGTTTGTCCCAGTCGATATGGGCCCGAATGCTCTGCTTCGCGAACTCTAAGTGTTCCCTCACTGCCCTTTCGAGGCCCTTCTCCTCTTTCTTTCGGAGACATTCCACGATCTTGCAGTGGCCATCGAGTGCGCCGAGAACGGTCTCCGTTCTATAAAGGCTCTCGATGCGATAGCGAAGCATATGACGGCGAAGCATTTGACAGAGTTCGAGCAGTCGCTCGCTGCCGCTTGCCCGGGCCAAGATCTCGTGAAAATCGGCGTCCCGCTCAACAAAGGCTTTAAGTTCTCCCGCCTCTATCTCTTTTCTCGAATCTGTAATGTTTTTTTCAAGGGAGCGAAGCTCCCTATCGGTCAGCCGCTTCATGGCCCATTGAGCTGCCAGTGTCTCATTAACAATTCGGATAGCACAGATTTCTTCCACCTCGACCCATCGGAGAGGTTTTACTCGGTACCCTACCCTAGGGATGGACTCGAGAAGACCTTCCCGCTCAAGCAGGTGCAACGCTTCCCGAACAGGAGTCCGGGATGTCTTGATTTCTTCGGCAAGCCGGTTTTCCTTGAGGCGCTCTCCCGGCTTAAGTCGTCCGTTCAGTATGAGGTTTCGGATCTCGGAACGGACCCTTTCCCGGATGGGCACCGGTGCTCCGATTACGAGGTTCAGTGTTCTGGCAGGCATATTCAGTTTTCGGCTAACATATTAAAAGTACTATAATTTAGTAATTATTATTTGCATACTGTACCCCAATTTACTTTGTTCACCGCCTTCTGTCAACAAAAGAATGCAATCTGCCAGTCACAGATTCCGAATCAGTGCTACATCACATCCTTGTCGCTTTCTTCGATGGCTCGGTCGATTTCGGCGCGCAGCTGCAGAGGGAGTCCGGGAATGTCCACGTTCAGGAATCCTCGGACGATCGTGGAGGTGGCCTCCTCTTCACTGAGCCCCCGGGACATGAGATAGGAAATCTCTTCCTGGGCGATCTTTCCCACCGCCGCCTCATGGGACATCTCAACCCCATCTACGTGCCCCTCCAGCTCAGGGATCGCGTGGATCAACCCGCCCTTTAAGAGCAGCCCCTTGCATTCCAGATGAGCCTTGATCTCCGGGACCTCGCCGATGAGGTGCCCCCGGGCGATAATCCTTCCGCCGTTGCTGATGGTGCGCGCCACGATCTCCGCCTTGTTCCCCGGATGCTTGAGGAAAATCCTCCCTCCCAGGTCGTACTCGCACCCCGGACTTCCCACGATGATGCTGTAGAATCGCGCCACCGCATCGCGGCCGACCAGGTGCGTCGTGGGATACATCTGCAGGGACTTCGTCGGCTTCATGCACACGTAGTTGTTTAGGAAGAGGCCCCCCTCTTCCACCTGAGCCACGGACCGAGGCCGGACCACCATGTCTTCAGCCCAATTGTGGATCATGGTAAAGCTGAGCTTGGCGTTCTTCTTGATAAAGAATTCCGAAATCCCCACATGGATGCCCTTTTTCATATGGGGAGAGGTCGAACATCCGGTGATGATGTGGAGCTCCGACCCTTCCTCGGCGATGATGATGTTGTGCACGTTCTGCTGGAGACCCTCTTTGTCGAGGTAGAGACAGGCCTGCACCGGGTAGATCGACTTGCTTCCGGGCAGAGCGCGAATCATGTATCCGTCGTGGAGCCCGAGCTCTGCAGCCGCGGTGAATTTGTCCGCATCCACGGCGGCAAGCTTCCAGTAGTAATCCTTGATCCACTCCTGCTCCAGGGCCTTGCGAATGGGCATGACCTCAATGCCCTGCTGCTGGCTGTGGCAGTGAATCACCGACGTGTCCTTCTGGAAGAACGTGCCGCTTCGTTCCTTCTGGGTCACATCCAGCCCGGCCATGATGAGCCGTTTCTGTTCTTCCGGCGGAAGGTCGCACATGTCCTCGTCCGCCAGGTAGGTGTGGGGCACCGGCGCAGGGTCGAATTCTTTCAGATCCACATCCGGCCCGAAGGCCGCTTTCTTGTTGATGGCCTTTGCCGCCCTTTCTCGCAGATCTTCTATGCCATGCATTTTACACACTCCTCATATCCGTTCTGACCAATGCAGCTCAGAATCTCTCTCGGATTGCTGATGCAGCTCAACCTCCCGCCGTAGAGCACCTGTCCCTTGTCCGCCGCCACATAATCCAGGATGTACCCGGTGTGGGTGATAATGAGCCCCATCTTTCGCCTTTCTCTCTTTTTCTGCATCTTTGACTTGTCGTCACCCGCCGGATCAAAATCTTTTTCAAGAAGCTTCGCAATGGTCTTGCCCACCAGATGGATATTTTCCATGTCGACCCCGGATTCCGGTTCGTCAAAAAGCATGAGGTCCGGCTTCTGCGCCATGAGCTGGAGAAGTTCGGATCGCTTGATCTCCCCTCCTGAGAAACCTGCATTCACATCCCGGTCCAGGAATTCCGAGAAGTTCACCCGTTTCGCCAAGCTGTCCGGATCCGCATCCCCCTTGCCGCAGATCTTGACCATCTGCCGGGTTTTCAAGCCGTGAATGGTGGGCGGCCGCTGGTAGGACATGCCGATGCCCAGCTTGGCCCGCTCGTTGATGGGCAGGTAGGTGATGTCCGTTCCTTTAAACGTCATCTTTCCGGCCACCACCTTGTACTGAGGGTATCCCATGATGGTCATGAGAAGGGATGTTTTCCCTGACCCGTTGGGACCGAAGAGAATGTGGGTTTCACCCGGTTTGATCTCCAGGTCGATATGATCCAGGAGGATCTTGCCCCCCAGCTCGACTTTCAAATCCTCAATGAGAAGCATCACAAACCTCCTTTACCGCCAAATCAAAAAAAGAATACCACGAAAGCACGAAAGGAAAAAAAACACGAAACAATCCCCACTTTTTCGTGCTTTCCACTTTTCGAGCTTTCGGGGTGAGCTTTTGGGTTTTCATTCTGTATTCTGTCTCCTGTCTTCTGTATTCTCTTTTATGCCTTCAGGCCCTCTGTTTCGGCCTTCGGTGACGAGTCCGCTCCTGATTGTAGCAGGGGTCGGTTTTCAGCGTTCAGTGTTGGGTGTTCAGAGTGGAGAGGAGATCTTTTGCGAGTTCCTGCTGAACACTGAACGCTGAACCACGGAACACTGTTCGTTGCGTGTCACTATTTCAGATACGGCGCCCACTGCTTTGCCGTGTCCCGAATATATCCCGCCTTCACTCCGTTGACGACCCTGTTGTGCCCGGGCAGAAGGATGTCTACGTTCAGTTCCGCAAGCCTGAGCAGCGAATTCTTCAGCACGCCGCCGTCCGCCCCGTGAAGGTCAAATCGCCCGATGGCGTAATCGGCATAGACCACATCTCCCGGAATGAGCACTTTCCGGTCCCGATCGTACAGAGCAATGCTTCCCGCAGAATGACCTGGAATATGAAGGACCTCCCACGTCATTCCCCCTATCTTGAGCGTTTCCCCTTCCTTGAGTTTCCTGTCCACTTTGAACTTGAATTCCCCGGGTTTGAGGCCGTATTGCGACTGGCACATGGTGCGAAACATCTCCATGCCGTAAACGCCTCTCTCATCCCCTTGTTCTATGGGGCCGGCCTCGTCCTCATGAATCCATAGTTCCGCGTGAGGTATCCGTTCCCGGATTTCCTTGAGGCACCCGATGTGATCCAGATGGGTGTGGGTCATGATGATGCGCTTGATATCCGAAACCTTGATCCCCAGCTTCTCGATGCTTTGGATTTTGTACTGACCCTTGCCCATTAATCCTGCATCCACAATCGATAAATCCTGGGAGGCAGGCATCCCCACCACGTAGACGTGAGCATCGGGGATGAACTCATCCTGCCCCGGTATGAAGTAAACCCCTTGGGTGATTTCCGGCATAGGCTCTTCCTTTCATTACAGTGTCAAGACGCTGATTTTGTAAAATAGACGATCCGGTTTTCATATTCAAGAGGATACCGTGCGGCCGAGCAATTCCTTTGATTTTGTGTCTTTTTTGTGTTCCCTTGAAGCAGTCGACGGAGACGTGAAACGCAACCTACCCCCTGGAAAGGAGGATTTTCCGTGGATAAAGAACAGATCCCTGAGATGATTCAGAAACGGCTGGGGCTGGATGACAAGGAGTTTCAAGCCATCAAGGATAGTCCCAAATTCCAGCGCCTCTTTGACAACATCCTCTCCGGCTCCCGGTACAGGCTCGTCGCGGAGATCGTGGAATCCAAAGGCTGCCACTCAGGCCACGTGAAAGGCCAGAAGCTCTTCTTCGACTCGGCCGGCAATTTGCTCACCCGTGAAGCGCCGGAACGGGTGTGCGCCTTCCTGATGCCCAACCTGACGGTCCTGATGAACGCCTTTTTTGAGAACCTCCTGAACGGCCGCGACCCGAACGAGGTGATGTTCACCCGAACAGGATGTTATGACGTGGGCCCTGCGTGCGGGGGCTGGGGCCATGTGGTCGTCGAGATGCACGCCGAACTGCGATCTTGAGATGGGCCATTGACAAATATCAAGATCATGATAATTTTATGTCAAAATTTATGCGGGGAAGAACATGCCTCAAATTAGACCGATATCCGACCTCAGGAATCGAGCGAATGAAATCTCCGAGCTGTGTCACGCCCAAGATGAACCGGTTTTCATCACCAAAAACGGCAAAGGCGATCTGGTCGTGATGAGTCAGGTTCATTATGAGCGGCTTCAGAGTCTTGTTGAACTCTATCAGAAGCTTGGCGAATCGGAAGCCCTTGATGCCTCGGGTGAGATTGGAATCACGCATCAGTCGATGATGCGTCGCCTCAGGGAAAAAGCGAAGTGAGTCCTGTCTTCACGATCCGATACCTGTCCACAGCCCAGCGTGACCTAGTCGAGATCTTCGAATACATACGAAAAGATCGGCCCGGGGCGGCCTCGGGTCTGATGGACAAGTTCGACAAGTCTATTGGAAACCTCGCCGCGAATCCGGAGCTTGGAATTATCCCGAAAGACGAGCGGCTGAAGAGGATGGGATACCGGGTATTGGTCGTTGAGAAATATCTCGTCTTCTACGTACTGAAGCCGAAGACGGTGCAAATCCGTCGCGTGATTCACGGCGCGAGAAAATATAGTTTCTTGCTCTAAGACACTCTTTTCGTCGACAAACATCTCGACAGATGGACAAGGAAGGAGATACGTAGATTATGGAATGCGAAGTGGAAAGCGAAGGGATGCATTACGAAGGAGTGTGCATCCGGCCGCCGAGCGAGGCATACAGCATCTTGCTTCAGGTGACCTTGGGGTGCTCCCACAACAAATGCGCTTTTTGCGGGACTTACAAGGACAAGCGGTTCGCGATCAAGGACGACAAGATCATTCTGAGTGATATTCTTTTTGCCTCAAAATACATGAGGCGGCAGGATAAAGTGTTCCTCATGGACGGCGACGCTCTGATTATCCCCCAGAAAAGACTCATGTGGATTCTGGACAGGATCAAGGAACACCTTCCCTGGGTGAAACGGGTGGGCGCTTACGCGAATGCCAAAAGCATCAAGATGAAGACTCCAGAGGAGTTGGTCGAACTGCGCAAGAACGGGCTCGGCATTCTCTACTATGGAGTCGAAACCGGCGATGACGAGCTCCGAAAAAAAATCAACAAGGGATCGGATGCCAAGACCTGCATTGAGATGGGGCGGAAAGTCATCGAGGCGGGGATCAAGCTTTCGGTGACCGTTCTCCTGGGAATCGCGGGCAGAGCCGGCTCCATGAAGCACGCCAAGGCCACAGGAGATCTTCTGAGCGCCATGGACCCTCACTTCGTAGGAGCCTTGACCGTCATGCTCATCCCCGGCACTCCTCTCTACGAGGACTTTGTGAGCAAGAAATTCGAATTGCCGGATGAAAGGGAATTGCTCATCGAGCTGAGGGAAATGATCCGACACACCCACCTGAGCCGCGGGCTTTTCTATTCAAACCACGCTTCCAACTACCTGCCCGTCAAAGCGAGGCTGCCTAACGGGAAAGAGGATGCCATTGCCTTGATCGATCGCGCCTTGAAGGGAGAAGTAGGCCTCAGACCGGAGTGGATGAGGGCGCTTTAAGCATGTTGGACAGCATCCTCAGAAGGCCCATACACCGCATCTTCTCCACAGGAAGAACAGAGGAAATCAAGGATGAGATCGTCAAAGAACACAGGTTCCAGATTCGGCTGGATGGTAAGGATTACGTCCAGGCGGTGCTCACTCCAGACCTACTGGAGGAATTCGTTCTCGGTTTCCTCAGGACCAGGGGGTTGATCCACCGGCTGGAGGATGTGATTTCTCTTGAGATCACGGAAGATGCGGCTTTGGTCGTCAGGAGCCCCCATCAGCGTCAGACATTCTTTGACTTCAGCCTGCTGGAGTCCACAGGAAGCAGAACCATCGGACAGGATGCCGCTTTTCAACTCAGCGCTGGCATTCCCGTCTCCAAACTTCGTGTTTCATCGGGCGTCATCTTCCAGGGCGTGGGCCTGCTTGCGGAGATGCCGATTTACAAGAGAACCGGCGGAACGCATTGTGCAATCCTTTTCTCAGAAAAGGGAGAACCTCTTTTCTCAGCCGAAGATATCGGGAGGCACAACGCGGTAGATAAGACTGTAGGCGGCGCCATGCGCAGGGGGGTGGATTTCGGGACATGCTGGCTTGCCGTCTCCGGCCGTCTTCCTGCGGACATGGTGTTGAAGGCCGTTGCCGAGCTGTAGTTTGCGCTCACCAGGAGGCCCTCGGTGCCGTAGAAGATATTGCCCACCTTGGCGCCGTGCAGGTCTGGAGTGGCTAGCCCGCGGACCTCGAAGATGAGCTGGCAATCGCCGTAATCGAAGAAGGCCAGCTGCGTGTTTGCCGTCTCGCCGTCATCCACATAGCCGAATCTGCCGCCTAGGGAGAGGACGCTGCGCGGCATGGTGTTCTTGCCTAGGCCCCAGCGCGCCTTGTCCATTTCGTGGATGCCCTGGTTGCCGATATCGCCGTTGCCGTAATCCCAGAACCAGTGCCAATCGTAGTGGAACCGCTGACGCCGCACCTCCTTGCGCGGGGCGGGGCCCAACCAGAGATCGTAATCCACCGTGGAGGGCGGCTGCTGCGCCGAGGTGGTGAGGCCGATAGTGCCGCGCGGCTTGTAGCAGAGGCCGCGCGCCAGGGTGATCTTGCCGAGCTTGCCGCTCGCCAGAAACTCCATCGCCTCGCGCATACCCGTGTTGCTGCGGCTCTGGGTGCCGCACTGGCATATCTTTTTGTAGTAGCGGGCCGCTTCCACCACGCGCCGCCCCTCTGCCACTTCATGGCTGATGGGCTTCTCCACATACACGTGCTTTCCCGCCTGCATAGCCCATATCGCGCCAAGAGCATGCCAGTGGTTCGGCGTGGCGATGGAGACGGCGTCCAGGTCCTTCATCTCTAGCAGCTTGCGGATGTCGGTGAATGTCTTCGGGGCCGGCTTTCCGGCCTTCTCGGCCGCGCGAAGGCCCTTCTCCCACACCGCCGTATCCGGGTCGCACAGCGCCACCAGATTCACATCGGGTTTGGAGAGCAGGTTGTTGATGTGGCCGCTCCCCTGGCCGTTGAACCCGATGACCGCGACATTGATAGTCTCGTTCGGGCTCACGCGCCTGCGCCAGGCACCTGCCGGCGCCGCCACGGCTGCCAGC
>Ga0101944_10002198_pt1 | contig 33186 bp, 26 predicted proteins | sample DewCreD2012metaG_FD_75245 | JGI IMG/M metagenome (GOLD analysis project Ga0101944, IMG submission 75245) | Hot spring sediment bacterial and archeal communities from British Columbia, Canada, to study Microbial Dark Matter (Phase II) - Dewar... ... | reverse complement strand
TAAGCGGACTGATAAATGAAAGGGATTTCCGCATTTCGATTTCTGCTCCATAATTATCAGCGGCTAATGCATTATGATAGGTGTATTCCAATCCACTGCCTGTAAATTTATACTGAACCTCAATAGGATGAATAAATTCTTTATAAAACACGCCAAACGTAAACGTTTCACGGGCTGAAGGATAAAACTCGTACCGCAAATCGTAGTTGTGAACAATGGCATTCATCAGCTCCGGATTGCCGCTAAATACCGCATTCACATCAAACTCATAAAATGCAAAAGGGGCAATTTCCCTGAATTCGGGACGGTTTATTGTTTTTCCGTACGACAACCGGATAATATGCTGCTCGGTAATCCCGAACATCAGATTAGCTGAAGGGAAATAATCAATCGTATCATTAAATACATACACCGGTTCACTATTTGCATTATCATGTGAATTGAGAACCTGTGAATTACTTTCGACCCGAACACCGGTATACAATGTCATCCAACGTGTAAAGGGCAGCTTAAAACCAAGATATCCTGCATAGAGCCGGTTAAGTCCAACATAAGCATCTGATTTATTTGTTGCTTCGTCAATACGTATTCCTGTGCTGTCATTAATATTTTCATCACGAAATAAACTATCCAAAGACTGAAATGCAATACGAGTATTATATTTGCTGTAATCAGAGATAACATAACCAATGTTCCTTACAGAAAACTCCCTGTACTTCCGTTCATAAAAAAAACCGGCTTTCACTTCAGGTTTAAACTCACCGATCATGAATTTCTGCGTCAGATTGGCTGAACCGTTATAAACATTTTCGGCTGTTTCAAGAAACAATCGTCCGGCATACTTCATATTTGCATTAGGCAGAAAAGCCGTTGAATAGCGGCCATAGCCATAAAGATTGCTGTCTACAACCAGAAATTGTGTGAGCCGTTTGGTGTCGGGCATATTTTTGCTAGCGGTTCCGGTTCCTACGTTCCAGTCAATTACCGTGTTACGATTATTAAAGGCATGTTCACCCGCAAGCTGTCCGGTGTAAATTGAACGGGACGAAAAGGTATATTCATAACTACGCATATTCTGACTGCTATAAAATTCAAAACCACGGCGCAGGGTTGTTCGATCATTACTAATCTGGTTAAACAGGTTCCGGAACTCAATCTTATGACCTTTGCCTAAGAAGAAAGCCCAGTTGTGCATGACTCCGATTCGTATTTTATTAACATATACATCATCCACAAATTTAAACTCGGGATTAACGGAGTCATCCAAAAAATTATAAGAATTATAACTTGCATTAAACACATCATTATAATCCCGGGTGTTTCCATAATTCAGCGCCGTAACATTACCACATTTAATATTAAAAAGATTAAACCTGGAATTAACATTTAACCCGATACGCTGGTCGGGAATGGCAGTTACCGGATAGGCCGTCCAGTTTTTATTCATTGCCCGTCCCAATTCCTGAAGAATGGCTTTATTTTCTTTATCTTCTTCAAGCGTTTTGGCTTGTTTTAATTTCTGCAGATTAGCCGGAAAACCATCCGGCAATGCGCGTGTTCCGTCGTCATAACCCAACCAGTCGGTTTTACCTCCCTTATAGGTGTAGAAGTCATTAAATGTGGTACCATCATTATAGGACGAGGAATAGCTAAACGAAATACTATTTTTATCGGGCATGTTTTTGGTTGATATTTTAACAAATCCGCCTGAAAAATCAGCCGGTAATTCAGGCGCTGGGGTTTTATATATTGTAATATTATCAATCATCGCACTCGGGATCATATCAAATGAAAACGCACGGAGATCAGTTTCGCTGCTGGGCGCTGCAGCATTATTAATCCAAACATTATTATAGCGTGAACTAAGGCCGCGCACATTGATAAATCTGTCGTCGGTAATGGTTATACCCGGAATGCGTTTTACAACTTCAGATGCATCCCTGTCCTGCGTTTTCAATATCTGTTGACTCGATATTCCATTGGCAATCACCGAACTTGCCTTAATGCTGCTGATCATGGCCACCTCGGTATTGCTGCGGCGTTGAGCAACAACCTCTACGCCTTCCATCTCAACCGATTGCTCTTCCATTTCGGCATTTACAATTGTTGTTTTATTTTTTTCCACAACAATTTTTTCAACAATGAGAGGCGTGAACGAAATATATGAAAAGCGTACATTGTAAGTACCCGGAGCCACTCCTTCAATGGTGAATGTTCCATCAAAATCAGTTACAGCGCCGATGGTGGTACCTTCAATAACCGCCGTTACTCCTACTAAACTTTCGTTTTTGTTCTTATCTTTTACAACCCCGGATATACTACCCGTTTGAGCAATGGCCTGGGCGGTTAAAAATCCCGCAATACATGATAAAATTAACTTTCTATACATAAAAATTAAAATTGATAGACGTCAAAAATAGAAATTAGCTGTTGCTGGTATTTTAAATTAGCATGAAGGTTGTGTTAAGATAAATTTAACACGATAAAATATTTTAAAAAAATAGCTGTTTCAACATTATCAGAATCAAACTTAAAAACAAAAAAATTAGTAAAAACAACCACAATAAAATTAACCTTTACTTAATAGACAATTAAGATATAATTCAAAACATTAACAGTAATTTGTAGTTTTGATTATGACAAAATTATTATATGATACGATATAAATTACTGATTGTTGATGATGAAGAGGATGCTCTTGAGTTTTTATCCTATAATCTGCGCAAACTGGATGAGTTTGAAATCTTCACAGCGACCAATGGTAAAGATGCCATAAAAATTGCCACCGAAATTGTACCGCATCTGATATTGCTGGATATCATGATGCCTGAATCGGATGGCATTACTACCTGTGAGGAATTGCGAAAAATAAAATCATTGGAAAAAACACTAATTGCATTTCTCACCTCCCGTAACGAAGATTATTCGCAGATTGCCGGATTTGAGGCGGGCGGAGATGATTATATTGCCAAACCCATACGACCTAAAGTATTATACAGCCGTATCAAGGCCCTACTTAAACGATTCGATCATATATCGGCAGAACAGACATTTGAGAACGGCATGCTGAAAAAAGGCAATATCCTCATCAATAAAGAAAAATATGTTGTTGTAATTAATGATAAGGAATTATTTCTGCCACGCAAAGAATTTGAATTATTGCTGTTACTTATCTCCAAACCCGAAAAAGTTTTTACACGCGAACAGATTTTTCATTCGGTATGGGGCAATAACATAACGGTAAACGATCGCACAATTGATGTTCACATCCGCAAGCTGCGGGAAAAAATAGGTGACGATCATATTAAAACAATCAAAGGTGTGGGCTACCGATTTGTTGAGTAACCGGGCGAAAAACAGTAATTATTAATAATTCATGCTCTCCGGATCAAATACTGCCCAGCCGGCTGTCCATGCCGTTGTTCCAAACGCACCCTTATATCCGGTTACAGATATTTCGGGATAACTAAGCAGTTCAGTAAAATCAGCTCCGGTCAGAATAAAACAACTACTTCCGGGCAAAAACACAGGATGTGCCGATGAATAAATAGAAGTATCAGTATGCAACGATGCAAGAGTACTGTCGCCAATATTTCCATAGGCCGGATTATCATAAAACGCCGAATCGAAAGACGAATAAAATGGTATAGTATTACCGGCCAGCACACAATGCCTGACCCTGAGTGTGCTGCCAGTAGCGTTGTTTTGAGCATTGTTAGCTGTTCCGGGCTGGATACGCAATCCGTAAGGCCAGCCGGCGATTACCGAGTTATACAACCGGAGCATGGTTCCGCGCCGCAGATAAACACCGGCCTGAAAAGCTGACGGGATACCGGATGCTGTATCGCTGATTTTAGGACCAAATAAGCTGATGTTTGAAAAAACGGGCTGCGTATTCGGTGTATTCAGTGAGCCATTATAATCATTATCCGACTCAATGCCACTTGAATTTTCCGTCAATTCATATAGTCCTTTATCCCGCACCGCAACACCAAACTGCACAACCCCGGTATAACCCAGATCAGTATCAAAATCATCGTCACGGCATTTATAACTAACCAAATTCCGACAATTTACGGTTCCACCCTTCCATCCAAACGAATCATCATTGCTGTAGGATACCTGAACATGATCAACTACTGTTCCATTTCCTGTACCGGCAAGCGTCAGTCCGCCCATTTCATCCACATCTGATGCAAAATTTCCGGCAAACTCTATCCGTAAATATTGTATTATCCCGCTATTATCTCCTGAAGAATTGCCACCACAGCATATATTTGAATCCGTAAGAATCTGCAGATTATTTCCATTACAGTTCACCGGCGCACTGCCACATAACAAAAAACCACCGATATCCCCGGGATTGCGCCAATCCGGTAATGCCGAAGAGGTAAAAACAACGGGTTGTGCTGCCGTGCCTTGTATAAAAATTTGTGCTCCACGTTTAACAATTATAGCAGCATTAGTACTAACAAGGCCTTGTATCAATGTTCCTGCATCAATTGTGAGTGTAACATTAGAATCAATATAAATACGACCCGAAATTAATATCTTTTTAGCTGACGACCATTTGGTGTTTTCTGTAATATGACGACTGGTTAAATAAATAACTGATGAAAGATCTATATATTCTTCAACCATTTCAATCTCCTTAGTCCTTATCGTATCACCCGGTTCCCTGATTATTAATGTTTCTTTATTACAGGATCCAATAACCATCCACCCTGCAAATACAATAATTAACCATTGCATTGAATCGGGTAAAACTTTTTTAAAAACTAATCTGTAATTAACTAATAACCAATGACTATTTAGAAAAAAGATTACAGAACTCTTCATGTTCCTGTATGCTATAAATCTCGGGTTCTTAACAGATTTCATAAATCTTAATTTATTATTAATCAATGATATAATTCAAATTATTTTAAAATTCACGATATAATTAAGCCAAATTTAATAATAAATTAACATTGGGCTAATGTTAGCATAAATAAAAGCAGAGATATTTGGCCTTGTAAACATTAAATTAATAAATAATTAAGTAAAATTTAAGAATGAAAAATTATGTTTGTATTATTATGTGTTTCCTTGCAGGAATGGAAACATATTCACAGGAATTTTCAGAAACAGATACAATACCTACTGTTTTAGAAAGAATAAACAGCGATCTTTCGAGCATGAAAAAATTAAAAATCAGCGGATATCTTCAATCGCAGGTTCAGTTTGCCGATACCGCAGGAATTGAATCGTATGCCGGAGGTAATTTTTCATCAGGATTTGACAATCGTATTGGCATAAGAAGAGGTCGTGTCAAATTTGGCTATACCAACGATTTGTCAATGTATGTATTACAAATTGATGCGACAGAAAAAGGAATCAGTTTAAAAGATGCATATTTGCAATTTACCGATCCGGTAATCGAAACATTCACGTTTACCGGCGGTGTATTTGATCGTCCATTTGGATATGAAATATCCTATTCGTCGAGTTTACGCGAATCGCCCGAACGTTCGCGGTTGTTCCAGACCTTATTTCCCGGTGAACGTGATCTAGGAGGAAAAATAACCATTCAGCCACCCAAACACTCAAGGTATAACTTTATAAAATTTGAGGGTGGCGTTTTTAATGGCACAGGACCGACGGTTACAGATTTCGATAACTACAAAGACATCATCAGTCATTTGTCATTTAACCGTAGTTTCCTTACCGAGCGGCTGAATATCGGGTTCGGTTGTTCCTATTATAATGGCGGATGGAGGCAAGGAACAAATTACCGGTATCTGATAACCGACGTGATGCAGCCGGATAACAGTTATATCCGGGGATTCAGCCAGGATTCAACACATGGAAATATTCGCAGTCGGGTACGACGTGAATATAAAGGATTGGATATTCAGATAACATTTCAGTCATCACTTGGTATTACTGTACTTCGCGGCGAATATATTACCGGACGCCAGCCGAGTACGGCAAAATCATCTGTCAGTCCATCGGCACAACCTGTCGAAAATACAATATACCGGGTAAACGGAACCACTGCTACTCCCTATACAGCATTTTCGGATGCATATTTGCGCGACTTTGAAGGCGGATATATCTACTTTGTGCATAATATTATGCAAACCAAACATCAGGTAGTTGCCAAATACGACTGGTATGATCCCAACACACGGATAGCCCGAGACCAGATTGGTGTAAAAAACTCAAAAACCGGAGCTGCTGATATTATGTACACCACAATCGGACTGGGATGGATCTATAGATGGAACAGCAACGTAAAATTAATGGTATACTATGACAAAGTAACCAATGAAACCACCAAATACATCTATCATGGAAGCACACTTAAAACCTTATCACGCGACAGAAATGACAACGTACTGACATTCAGGGTTCAATATAAATTTTAACGGTTAACATTAAATTAATATTAAGATAATTATCAATTCAAATTAAACAGAGAATTTTAAACTTTTAAAAAACAGGGTTATGAAGAAAAGAGAAAGAATAGCATGGACTCTATTTACAGTACTGACCATTAACATTTTTGCACAGACCGGAATAACTATTAAAATCAAAGGTAGCGATACATGTTTGCCTATTTCACAAAAAGAAGCTGAACAATACATGAAAACACATGCCGGATCAAGCATTTCGGTAATTGGCGGCGGATCAGGGGTAGGGATTGCCGCCCTGTTTGATGGAACAACAGACATAGCAATGTCATCACGCCCGATAAAGTTAAGCGAAAAACTTAAAATGCAGGAAGCCGGAAAAGCATACAAACAGATTATTATCGGCTATGATGCACTAAGTGTAATTGTACATCCGGAAAATAAAGTAAGTCAGCTCACCCGTGAACAAATTGAAGCCATCTATACCGGAAAAATCACAAACTGGAAAGCCGTAGGCGGAGATGATATAGCGATCGTTGTATATTCTCGCGAATCCAGTTCAGGTACTTTCGAGTTTTTTAAAGAGCATCTGTTGAAAAACAAGAATTATACATCCAAAGCACTGATGATGCCGGCAACAGGAGCTATTATTCAATCGGTTAGCCAAACCAAAGGAGCTATTGGTTATGTCGGGCTGGCGTACGTTGAAAAAGATATAAAACCAATTAAGATCTCGTATGATCAGGGTAAAAATTTTGTTGCACCATCAATGGCCAATGCAAAAAACAAAACCTATCCTGTTGTCCGGCCGCTGTATTATTATTATACAACAAATGTTGAAAAAAAGGTTAAGCCCTTTATTGATTATATCCTCACTGCCGAAGGTCAAAAAATCATCGAGCAGGTAGGATATATACCCGTTAAATAAAATTATAAATGAATAAGCGACATCGTTTTACAGCCCAAATACTTGAAAAAATAAGTGAACGCATCTTATTTATCAGCAGCACAGTAACCAGTCTGGCCGTACTGCTGATTATTATTTTTATGTTTCGTGAAGGACTGGGATTGTTTAACCATACACCTGTTGAAGAAGGCAGCATCCTTGCCATTAACAGGGCAAATCCGGTTAAAGAGCTTACTGCCGAACAAGTCAAAAAAATCTTTGATCAGGAAATAACCAACTGGAAAGAGGTAGGTGGTATTGACAGCACGATAGAACTATTCCGCATTGATGATATTTTCAATTTCTATACTGAAGAGCAAGTCGGATCGGAATTTGAAAATCTCGGGCAATTGTTAAGTGAACACATCAATGCCCATTCAAATATTCTGGCTTTTTTTCCGGCTCATTTCAAAATTAAAAACTTTCTGGGCAAAGAATTGCCGGTAGAAAAAATTAGTTTCGGAAAGTTTTTCTTAGGAAAAGAATGGTTTCCCACAGCTCATCCTGCGGCTCAGTTTGGAATTTTATCCCTGATTTTGGGTACCCTGTGGATAAGTATTGGCGCAATACTGATTGCATTGCCTTTTGGGCTGGCTACAGCTATTTATATGTCGGAGATTGCGGACGAACGGGTCCGCAACTTTCTCAAACCAGTGATTGAGCTATTGGCCGGAATACCATCGGTAGTTTATGGTTTTTTCGGATTAGTTGTAATCGTACCGGCGATTCAGCAGATATTTAATTTACCTGTTGGTGAGACAGCGCTGGCCGGGAGCATTATTCTTGGAGTAATGGCATTACCAACCATAATAACGATATCTGAAGATGCGCTTCGCACTACACCACGTACACTTAAAGAAGCCAGTTTGGCCTTAGGTGCTAACCAATGGCAAACGATCTATAAAGTTACCGTACCCTATGCCTCGTCGGGTATCACTGCAGCAGCAATTCTCGGTATTGCCCGTGCGATGGGCGAAACTATGGCAGTACTAATGGTTACCGGTAATGCAGCCGTTATACCTACCTCCTTTCTGCAACCCGTTCGCACCATACCTGCAACCATAGCGGCTGAACTGGGCGAGGCGCCACAAGATGGCATGCACTATAAAGCGTTATTTGCCTTAGGATGTATTCTCTTTTTTATTACGCTAATCATCAACTTTGCCGTACAATATATCTCATCACGAAAAAAACATGGCTGAATATGAAAAGCCCGGCTGAATATATCCAACTAAAAAAAAGAAATCAGGCTATTGCCAAAACTACGTTCACGGCAATGAGCTTAATAGTAGTTGTTTTCCTTTTCTTCCTGTTAGGATTTATTTTTATCAGAGGAATCGGTGTAATAAGCTGGGAATTTCTAACCTCCATGCCAGAAGAGGGCATGACCTCCGGCGGTATTTATCCGGCCATTATCGGTACCTTTTGCCTGATTGCCGGCAGTATCCTTTTTGCCTTTCCTATCGGTGTTTTATCAGGTATATATCTAAATGAATATGCCCGGGAGAGTTTTGGTAAACGCTTCATAAAAACCATGACCAATAATCTTGCCGGTATCCCTTCAATTGTATTTGGATTATTTGGCATGTCCCTTTTTGTCAATACACTCGGTTTTGGCGATTCGATTTTAGCGGGCTCATTAACGCTTGGGCTGCTAACACTGCCGGTTATCATTAAAACAACAGAAGAAGCACTTAAATCTGTTGATGATTCGTTTCGCAGGGCCAGTTATGCATTAGGCGCAACACATCAGCAAACAGTCCGGAAGGTAGTTCTTCCCATTGCACTGCCCAATATCATCACCGGCCTGATTCTATCCATCGGCAGAGTGTCGGGCGAAACAGCGCCCATTCTGTTTACCGTTGCGGCATACTTTTTACCCAAATTACCATCCAGTATTTTTGATCAGGTAATGGCCCTTCCCTATCACCTGTATGTTATCTCAACCAGCGGTACAAACATTAAAGAATCACGCGCCATTGCGTACGGGACAGCTCTGGTGTTGATTATTATTGTACTGCTGACGAACCTGCTGGCTAATGCATTGCGCGGATACTTCGGCAACAAAGTTAAAATGAATTAATATGGATAAAATTGCAACTAAAGACGTAAATCTTTTTTACCGCGAATTTCAGGCGCTTAAGAATATTACACTTACCATGAAAGTTAATAAGGTTACTGCGCTAATCGGCCCTTCGGGTTGCGGTAAATCAACCTATCTTCGATTATTTAACCGCATGAACGACCTGATTGAAGGAGTTAAAATTGAAGGAGATATCTTACTTGACGGTGAAGATATCTATAGTAAAACAATGGCGGTTGATGAGTTGCGTAAAAAAGTCGGTATGGTTTTTCAAAAACCCAACCCCTTTCCAAAAAGTATATACGAAAACGTAGCATACGGATTACGGGTAAATGGGATAAAAGATAAAAACTATATTGATGAACATGTTGAAAAATCATTGATGCAATCGGCTTTATGGGACGAAGTAAAAGACAAACTGAAAAAATCGGCTTTTGAATTATCGGGCGGCCAGCAGCAGCGTTTATGCATTGCCCGGGCGCTGGCAATCGAACCAACGGTATTGTTGATGGATGAGCCCGCATCGGCGCTGGATCCCATTTCAACGGCAAAAATCGAAGAACTGATCTATGAACTGAAAAAAAAGTATACCATTGTAATTGTAACCCATAATATGCAACAGGCAGCACGTGTGAGTGATGTCACTGCTTTTTTCTATCTCGGCGAACTGGTTGAATGGAACGAAACAAAAATAATGTACACTAGTCCGCATGACATTCGAACACAAAATTACATTACGGGAAGGTTTGGATAACAATTTTTTAGTATTTTTATTGAACTTTTCGTCCGAAACTAAGGATACTAAAAAAACAAAAACACCATGACACATCTCGAAACCGAACTTCAGTTTTTAAAATCATCCATCATTGAAATGTGGAACCTGGTAGTAAACCAACTATCCCGTTCACGTGAGGCGTTGGAAAGTAACGACAGGGACCTGATCAACGAGATTCTGGCCAATGAAAAAAGGGTTGATGCCTTTGAACTGAAGATTAATATGGACTGTGAAAACATACTGGCATTGTTTAATCCGGTAGCTAATGATCTGCGGCTGATTCTGGCTGTACTCAAAATAAATTATAATCTTGAACGCATCGGTGATTATGCCAATGGGATTACAAAAATTCTTCGTGACGAAGAAGAACAGTTCGAACTGGAACACATAAAAACACTTCGTTTGCCAGAGATGTACGCCACAGCTCTGAAAATGTTACAGGACTCGCTTGAGGCCTTTGAAAAAGAAAACAACCAGATTCCACGAACTATTTTTAAGTATGACGAAAAACTGGATAAATACAATCGTAACGCCAGCATAGCGATTGCTGAAATTATACAAAACAGGCCCAAATCAACCATTAAATACCTAAATCTGCTTTCCATCAACCGCAAACTTGAACGCGTTGGTGATCAGATAAAAAACATTTCAGAAGAAATCATTTTTTACCTTGAGGCAAAAGTTTTACGCTATAAAAAAAAGAAATGATAAATTCGCACAGATAGCTAATCAAACCTTAACCGACCAAATACAGATAAACCAACCCCAATGAATAATTCCAATAGAAAAATCCTGATTGTTGATGACGAAGCCGATATTTTAGATTTCATTGCCTATAACCTACGCAAAGAAGGATTTCAGGTGTACACAGCAACCAATGGCAAAGACGGGATTCAGATTGCAAATGAAAAAATTCCGGACCTGATTATTCTCGATGTAATGATGCCAGAGATGGATGGTATCGAAACCTGCAACGCACTAAAAGATGTTCCGGCGCTTGAAAGCACCATCATTACCTTTCTCACTGCCCGCGCCGAAGAGTACTCACAGATGGCCGGCCTTGAAGCCGGGGCCGATGACTATATTACAAAACCCATCAAACCCAAATTGTTGCTTGCCAAGATACATTCGTTACTGCGCAGAAAAAAATCAAATGATGCCGATAAACGGATTGTGATTAAAAATATAGTAATTGATCCTGATAAATATCAGATCACTATTGACGGAAAACCTCTTACACTGCCCAAAAAAGAATTTCAGTTATTATTATTACTGGCATCAAAACCCGATAAAGTTTTCACGCGTGATGAAATTTACAATAAGATATGGACCAGCGACGTTGTTGTCGGTGACCGGACCATTGATGTCCACATCCGGAAATTACGCGAAAAACTTGGTGAAAACGCCATAAAAACCATTAAAGGAGTTGGCTATAAATTTGAGGATTCATGAGGAATAACTCAACCCAGCACCGGCTGGCACTGGCTGCATCCATCACGCTATTAATTATTGAAATTATTACCTTTCTGATCATCAGCAGTTTCTGGTCTGATGATTTTCAATGGGATTTATTACTGATTCTGGCTATCGTCAGTTTCTTTTTCTCGTACAGCATCTTTTTATTTGTTATCAACCGGTTTATCTATGACAAAATTAAAGTGATCTATAAAACCATTCGCACCATCAAGTTATCAAAAGAAGAGAAGCACCGGCAATATGATCCGAATCTGGATATGCTCAAAAAAGTGAACGAAGATGTAAAGGACTGGGCTGATGCCCGCACACAAGAGATTGACAACCTGAAACGATTGGAAAACTATCGCCGTGAGTTTCTCAGCAATGTATCCCACGAACTGAAAACCCCCCTTTTCAATATACAGGGATATATCCTTACGCTGGCCGATGGGGCAATATTTGATCCTGAAGTAAACACCGAATACCTGAAAAAAACAGAAAACAATATTGAACGCATGATTAATATTGTACAGGACCTGGAAATCATCGCTCAACTTGAGGCCGGAGAGATCAAACTTGATTTTTCAACCTTTGACATTATCGGGCTTACCCGCGAAGTATTTGAAATGCTCGAAACAAAGGCAAAGAAAAAAAATATTCAATTTATTTTCAGAGATGATATCACAGAGACCACGCATAAATATGTCAGGGCAGACAAAGAACGGATCCGTCAGGTATTGATAAACCTGATAGATAACAGTATTAAATACGGAAATGACGGAGGCCGTACAAAAATTAGTGTTTATGATCTGGATGAGATATTACTGATTGAAGTATCGGATAATGGGATTGGCATTGAGCCCCAGCATCTCTCACGGCTCTTCGAGCGCTTTTACCGGGTTGACAAGAGCCGCTCACGCAGTCAGGGCGGATCAGGACTTGGGTTAGCCATTGTAAAGCACATTATCGAAAAGCACGATCAATCCATCAATGTCCGTAGCGCACCAGGCATTGGCTCCACATTCTCATTTACACTGGCTAAAGCAAAATAACCGGCTTGACAGCCAGCCATCCATAATCAGTCGAGCAGCCGCTTCTGTCCCTGCAGATTACGCATCTCTTCAATATCCTGAGTACATTCCATACAACCGATATAGTTACCCGACGGATCACGTAATGCATAAAATTCAATCAATATCTTATGCGGTTTTCCTCCCTGAGTAACAGGCATATCAATCCAGAATACCGCTTTATCCCGTTTACGTTGCCTCATTTCATCCACAATACGCTCAACCAATGGCAAGCTTTCTACCGGATGACATTGACGGAAATTAACACCGATTGAATTAGTTGCGCGTTTAAAAATCCGGTCTTTGTGCTTATTCCAGCCCACAACCTCATCTTTGCTGTCAATAATCGTCAGTTCAACAGGTAATGTTTCAATAATGGCATTCACCATTTGTTTGTTCATCAGGTCTACAAGGTTATCCATACTCTATCTTTAATCATTTAACATTTGATATAATTCATCAAGTTTGGGAGACAGAATAATTTCGGTTCTCCGGTTACGCGCGCGCGCTTCGGCTGTTTTGCCGGTCTCCAGCGGAAGATATTCACTACGACCTGTAGCCATAAGCCGGCGAGGATTAATCTTCGAATCCTGCAGCAGCACTTTTACCACCGCAGTTGCCCGCATCACACTCAAATCCCAGTTATCCTTTATCTGATCCTCCGGTTTACTGAAATATTTCACATCATCGGTATGTCCTTCTATTGTAACATTAATATCGGGATTCTGTTCCAACACCCTGGCCAGTTTTTTCAAGGCCTCAGCACCATCAGATTCCACTTCATAACGGCCGGATTTGAAAAGTAACTTTTCATCCATAGAGACATAAACCTTTCCGTTTTTCCGGGTAACGCTCAATCCCCTTCCTTCAAAACCAAGCAATGCGCCGGATACTTTATTTTTCAGTTCTTTCATTAGTGAGTCCTTCCGCGATAAGATCTGCTCGAGTTCAACCATGCGAGCTTTATTGGTCTCGAGCTCACGCTGCAACTGTTCGGTATTTCGCTTTTTAGCATCCACATCAATACTCAGTTTCATTAATGAATCTTCCCTGCGCTGCAAATCTGTTTGTGCTTTCTGCAATTCCTGCAGTAACCGTTTGGTTTCACGCTCACTGCCATTAATAAGAGATTCCTGCGATGCCTTGAGTTTATTATATTTCTCAAGCAAGGTATTATACTCTATCTTCATCCGAACCAATTGCTCATTTCGTTTAATACTATCACCTGCAAGTTTTATTGAACTGAATTCGAGATTTTTAAGTTTCGAAGTCAACTCCGTATTCTGTACCGTAAGCTGTTCATTTTTTTCATTCAGGTTGTTACGCTCCATGATGCAGGTATCGTGCTTTCCCTGAAGGGCAGAGAAATGCCGTGGCGGAATACAACCATGAATAATCATCAGAAAAAATACCGGGATAATCAATCTATTCATAAAAATAGCAGGTTAATTATTCAACATTTTGGTTATCAAATATAACAAAGAAAAATAAATCACGATATTTAAAGTTATATTTATACTTTTGCACAATTATTCAAACATGGCTTAGCCATTGGTTTATAATGTCTAAAATGGTTACACCTTCAACGGCAATACTAAAAAATATTTCGGACCCCTCGGATCTGAAAAAGCTTACGATCAGGGAACTAAAGGATTTAAGTGAAGAAATCCGACAATTTATCATTGATGTGGTCTCCAAAAACACAGGGCATCTGGGCGCCAGTTTAGGTGTGATTGAACTGACACTTGCCCTGCATTATGTATTTGACACACCTGCCGATAAAATCATCTGGGACGTAGGCCATCAGGCCTATGCTCATAAAATTATTACGGGCCGAAAAGAATTATTCCATACCAACCGCAATTACAAAGGCATCAGCGGATTTCCACGCATAGATGAGAGTAAGTACGATGCTTTTGGAGGCGGACATTCGTCCATTTCCATTTCTGCAGCACTGGGCATGGCTATGGCTCATAAGCTACAAGGCAAAGAACCAAAACAATTTATTGCAGTTATTGGTGACGGATCGCTAACCGGCGGTGTTGCCTTTGAGGGGTTAAATAATGCCGGCATACAGCATACCGATCTATTGGTCATTCTGAACGACAATAATATGGCCATTGATCCGAATGTTGGAGCAATGAAAAATTATCTGATTGACCTCACTGCCTCATACTCATACAATAAACTAAAGAAGGATGTATGGGACCTGTTGAGCCGATTCAAATTGCTGAGCGCTTTTCAGCGAATGATCCAAAAACTGATAAATGGAATCAAATCAGCACTGTTCCGCCAGTCGAACCTGTTTGAGGCGCTGGGGTTCAGATATTTTGGGCCGGTTGACGGACATGATCTCCGCCACCTGATAAAAATACTGAATGACCTGAAAAAAATTCCGGGGCCCAAACTTCTGCACTGCATCACCATAAAAGGGAAAGGATATGCGCCCGCAGAACTCAACCAGGTAGAATGGCATGCACCCGGGAAATTTGATAAACGGACAGGAGAAATAATAAAACCCGAAACAAACGGAGACACTCCCCTTACTTTTCAGGACGTATTTGGCGAAACACTGGTTGAGCTGGCCCGTATCAATCCGGCTATTGTTGGCATAACACCGGCCATGCCAACCGGATGCTCGATGAACCGGCTGATGGAAGAGATCCCGGAGCGTGCCTTTGATGTAGGTATCGCCGAACAGCACGCCGTGACTTTCTCGGCCGGCTTAGCTATACAGGGAATGATCCCCTATTGCAATATCTATTCCACTTTTCTGCAGCGCGCTTACGATCAGGTAATCCATGATGTTGCCATCCAACGGCTGCCGGTCATTTTTTGTATTGACCGCGCCGGGATTGTAGGACATGATGGCCCGACACATCATGGCGCATATGATATTGCTGCCCTGCGCTGCATTCCTAACCTTATTTTAGCTGCGCCGATGGACGAAATTGAACTCCGCAACATGATGTTTACTGCCCAGAAACTATTACCCGGGCCATTCGCTATCCGTTATCCCAGAGCACAGGGAATACATAGCGTGTGGCGCAACAATTTTTCACTTGTACCGGTTGGTAAAGCCAGAAAACTGAGTGACGGAACCGGAACGGTTGTCCTTTCGGCCGGTTATCCGGGCAACTTTATACAAAAAGCCATTGCCATGCTTAATCCCGATGAACCCAAACCAGCGCACTACGATATCCGATACATTAAACCCCTTGATGAAGAACTGTTACATAGCATCTGCCACAATTTTAATAACATCATTACCATTGAAGACGGTTCGGTGGTCGGCGGATTTGGTTCTGCGCTATCTGAATTCGTACACATCAATCATTATACGGTAAACATTACCATAATGGGCATCCCCGACCGGTATATCGAACATGGAACACCAACTGAATTATACGCTGATTGCGGATTGGATACCACGTCCATCATCAAAACCATTCGCAAAACATTTTCGGGCCAACAGAATCAGTAATCAATATGCAATGGTTTAACCGGATGAATCTGGCCGCAGTGCCATTTAATACAGCGCGTTTTCCCTTTTTTTATGGATGGATTATATTGATTGGCGGCGCAGCCGGAGTCATCATGAGCGTTCCGGGACAGACCATTGGCATGTCGGTATTTATTGAAGATCTGCTTCAACACTTTCAACTGTCGCGCAATCAGTTATCCTTTGCCTATATGGCGGGCACATTGGCCGGTTCATTTCTGCTTACCTGGCTGGGACGCCAGTACGACCGTCACGGAATACGCATAGTGCTGGCGTTCGGACTAATTGGCATGGCATTAACACTGATGTATTTTCAATATTTGTTTGCTGTATCAGTGCGTATATTTAATGCCTTCCCGCAAATTCAGCCCGTAATCCTGTCCCTTATATTATTATTTACCGGTTTTTTCGGGCTTCGACTGTTGGGACAAGGAGCAATCAATATTCTTTCACGTAATATGGTTATGAAATGGTTCAACCGTAAACGCGGGTTTGCCAACGGGATTATGAGTGTTATTATTTCATTTGGTTTCTCATCAACTCCTATCCTTCTAAGCCGCTATAAAAAACTTCACGGATGGTCGTCAACATGGCAGTTACTGATGCTAATCACGCTTGGCTTTATTGTTATTGAACTACTCCTGTTCCGGGACAATCCGTCCCAGTGTGCACTCTGTGCGGATGGCCGGAAAAGCCCGTCGGCAAATCCGGAAGCCAGAAAAAAACAATACACACTTGACGAAGCAACAACCACCTATTCGTTTTGGATATTTACCCTCGGATTAACCATGTACTGTATCATTATCACAGCCATCATCTTTCATATCGAATCAATTTTTATTCATGCCGGATTGCCGGGTTCAAAAGGTTTTACCATTTTTCTGCCTGCGGCTGTAATTGCCGTCCTCTTTCAATTCGGAGGTGGCTGGCTGAGCGATTTTGTTCCTCTGAAATTTATCATGATATTCCATCTGTTCAGTATGCTTGTGGCTTTAAGCGGGCTTTATCTGTTATCGAGCAGTGGTGCTGCACTCTGGATAATGATTGCCGGCCTGGGCTCGGCTTCCGGTTCGTTTGATGCATTATACACCATCGTCTGGCCTAAATTTTTCGGCACAAAACATCTTGGAGCTATCTCCGGCTACTCTCTTGCCTGGCTCACAATAGGCAGCGCACTGGGCCCCTTTATCTTCTCAATTATGGCTATACAACATTCATACCTTCCAGCTATTCTGCTTTTCTCCGCAGTGCTGATTATTCTGCTGTTTATGACTTTTAAGGCCGATCAACCATGCCAGCCGGATAGTCAGTAACAGATAAATTAAAAGGTTTGTTGTTCCAACTCTGCTATCTTTTTACGCCACAGCGGAGGAACAACAACAGATTGTTTAAGCAAACTGTTATAACAAACCAGTACAATATCGTTTGTGGCTGAGATACTGCCATCTTTAATCATGAGGTACTGAACCATTGTAATACTTTTATTCCCGATTTTTAAAACCTTGGTAAAACAAACAGGCAAATCATCCAGATAAACAGGTTTAAGATAATTGATAGTTGAAGAGGCAATAACCATTGACTCTTCTTTCCAGTTTATTTTCCCGTCCAATATTTGTTTGAAATAATATAAACGGCCTAATGAAAAAAAATGTCCATAAATAACATTGTTAACATGGCCGTTAATATCAATATCACTGACTCTTATCTGAATATCACACCGGTGATAAAAAGGTATATTATTTAAAACTATCATATAGCCCAAACATAACAAAAAAAGAACAAAAATCATAGCTTACCAAATGATAATCCTTTAATTCATATTTTTAAATCGTACCCGGAGAATCAGCAGTTGCAAAGCTAACAAACACCGGCATACAAACACAATGCCATAATAATCAGCCAAATGAGAATCGGGATATTTTAAAAAAAATAAATTATTCTGTTGATAATTATTGGTATGTATAAAAAGATTTTATATTTTTAGCTTTTAATAACGATAGAAAAACATGGGTTTGATCTCTTTATTACGCATTCATTTGGGCATCATAAAAAAAACTGATGCCATCGAAGCCACCAGGGCTGCACTTCAGAAAGAATATGATGAGTATAACGAATATGCCAAATCAAAAGAACTGGCACGATATCTGGAGTTAAAGGAATTTGTATCATCACCTGATTTTGCTCTCCGCAAAAAAGAAATCATGAGGCAAAAATTCTCTTCCACCGCCGAGTATTCAAAGCAGCAACGCTATCTGGAGCTGAAAAAGAAGCCGCGGATAAAAACTTATCTTGCCGTCAGCAATTCGCAACAATTACAAGCGTGTAAAACAATTGAGCAATCGGCTGAATTGAAAGAATACATTGGATTGGAACAATATCTGCATTCAAACGAATTTTTGCAATTACAGGCCAGTATGCCCTCCAAAGAATTTAAACAACATGAAAGCTACCAGAAAGTGCTGCGTCACAAAGAACTCAGCAACTCATCAGCACTGAAAAACTACCACAAATTTATCCAATCGGAGAACTATAAAATTTACACCGAGATGGCTGACTCGGCCGAAGTTAAAGAATATTTTGAGTTGGAAAAATACCTTGCCGGCGATGCCTTTTTAAAGGTACGCGATTACATGGCGCTTTCTGCATCAAAAAAATGGGAAGCCAGTGATGAATATGCAAAACTTACTGAATACAAAACACTATATAAATCGGAAAAAATCCGCTGGTATTTTTCACTTGAAGGCACACATAAATTTGACGAGATTAAACGGTGGAAAATGACCTTCGAAGATGATTTTAATCAGGCCAAACTATCACCGCAATGGCTTACCAAATATTACTACGGTGAAACAATAATAAAAGACACTTACAGTTTATTCAACGATCAGCATTTTGTTACCGATGGGGCTAATCTCAGCATTGGTAATAGTATGCTTAAAATTATCACGCAAAAAAATAACAAGCCAGTAGAAGGAAAGGCATGGCATGCAAAAAACGGTTTTTATACCCGTTCATTCGAATATACATCGGGACTTATTAATACCGGAAAAGCATTCAGGCAAAAATATGGCCGTTTTGAAGTCAAGGCAAAGCTGAACAAATCGGCATCAGTCACCCACACAGGATATCTGCTGGGAAATTCAGCTCTTCCGCAGATTAACCTGTTTAAATCCGGAAAAAATATTCTTTCAGTAGGCATGTACCAGGGTATGCTGGCAAAAGGAAAAGTTAAAAAGAGTTGTTCCCCTTTTCTCAGTAAACGCTTTACCAATGACTACTACCTTTTTGCCATTGAGTGGACACCTGGTAAAATTATCTGGAAAATAAACGACCTGGTTGCACACACCATAAACACCAATCTCGCAGAACCATTATATCTGTCATTTGGCTCGGGTATCTATACAAAAAATGTTGATGAAAGCACTCTACCTGTAACGCTTGATATTGACTGGGTAAGATGCTATGAAGAAACAACCAATTAGTTCAGTGATCTGATTATCTGTCATGTCGGCTTTTACCTACAATTGTTTGAGTATTTTGTTTACAAAATTGAGTGGGACTTCTCTTTCAATATGTTCAGCTATGTACCGATATTTGTAAAAAAAACTATATGAGCAAACTAAAAGTACTGATCGTTGATGACAACATTCATTTTTTAAAGGCATTTCAGTTTATTCTGATGAACGACCATTTTGACAAGATTGAACAGGTTGAACTTGCCAAAAACGGGCAGGAATGTCTTGACATCCTCGAGAAGAAAACAATGGATATTGTATTTATGGATCTCGATATGCCGGTTATGGACGGGATTGAGGCCACAAAACGTATTGTTGATCAGTATTGGGGAATAAAAGTTATAGCCGTTTCGTTTCATTCCGAATTAAACAATGTAAAAAGAATGATAGAGGCAGGCGCGCGTAATTACCTTGTAAAAGAAAGCATAAATAAGGAAATTCTTGAAGAGTGCCTCCGGAAAGTGTAAAACTCTCTGTTTTCTCTCTTTGAATATATTTTTTTTATACTTTTATTTCATATCCGCACAAATATGCTATCCGTGAAATAAAACCAATGAACAGAAATCACTTATCCGCCTACAACTCCAGTAGTAATCCTGCTTCATATTCAATCATTCATTTTCTTACTCACCCGATAGCCGTTGTTGTATGCGAACCAAATCATCAAGGGGTAATTATTACCGATTTAAATGCTGCAATGCATGAATTCATCGGATCGAAAACAGGAGTTCCCATTACCTGCGATACAATATTTGATTGTCTGAACTGCCATAGCAACGAATACCTCACTATTCTATCCCAAGCCCGCAGCAAACAAGTACAGCATATATGCTCCCTGCGCGGAGAGACGAAGGACGAAAAAATTGTTTTAATTGCTTCGTGCATCTCGCCGGACACCTTCGTGCTTGAACTTATACCGGAATTCAATAATCAAACTAACGAAATTAATTCCCTCAGGGCCGAAGCTGATAAATATAAAGTATTGGCCGAAAATGTTACCGATGTTATCTGGACCATGGATTTGAATCTGGTAACCACATATGTAAGTCCTTCGATTATACACCTTACCGGTTACACCCCTGAAGAGCATTTAAAACAAACATTAAACGAACGGTTTGCCCCCTCGTCGGTTGAATTTGGCCGTACGCAATTTGCCAAAGAATACCAGCGGCTAAGCGCTCAGGAAACCATTAACAACAATTATACATTCACAGGTGAAATGGAATACCGTAAAAAATACGGTGGAACAGTATGGACAGAGATCAGGGTAAAAGCGGTACGCGACAGCAACGGAAAGATAATCGGGCTACAAGGTGCATCACGAGATATTTCGGAAAGAAAGAAAAATGAAAAAGCCCTGCAGGAAAGCGAACAACGATTCCGTACCATCTATGAACTTTCTCCCGGAGCCATATCAGTCATTGATTTAACGGCCAAATTAATAACCATGAATCAGGCAGCTCTTCAACTGCTCGAAATTGATGATTTACAACAGGTCGTGAATAAAGATATGTTCTCTTTTATTGCTCCCGAATCTCTATCATACGCTCAACAAATATTTACTTCGGTATTGGAAAAAAATATTTTGATTGATATCGAACTGTCATTAATTACACTAAAAAAAAACAAAAAGTATGTCAGTATATCAGCATCGGTACTTCGCAATGCATCAGGGGCTCCTACCGGTATTATTTCTATAACCACCGATCTGACAGCCCGGAAAACAGCCGAAAAAGAACTTGAACAATATAAAAATCACCTCGAAGAATTAGTATCGCAACGCACGCAGGAACTGGTACAGAGCGAAAAAAAACTCAAAGAACTGTTTAATACCATACGCGACGGGGCAGTACAAACAAACCTGAAAGGGGAAATACTACAATGCAATCCGGCTTTTGAACAACTTACGGGTTACAGCAATAATGAACTACACCACAAATCGTTCTCTTGTTTACTGAACCACGAAGGAATAAAAACTGACGCCATAATCCTTAAAGATGCCGTAATGCGCCAGGGCTACTCTGATCTGTACAGAGTAATCATTAAACGAAAAGACAATACTTTTTTTCCGGCAGAGATACAAACCTATGTTACCATTGAGAATGGTATACCCGAAGGCATTTTCCGGCTCATCCGCGACATCACCCAACGGGTACGATACGAGACAGAATTACTCGCCGGTGAAGAAAAAATGCGCGCCATCGTTCATAATCTCAGAGATGTTATCTGTATCATTGATGTAAACGGAAAAATTAAATATCTCAGTCCTTCCATTCATCATCTAATCGGATATACCCCAGAGCAATTACTAAATACCAGTATTTATGATCTGGCACATCCTGCAGACCTGCAGGAGGCAATAAACCGGCTGAAAAAAGTAATTAACAAGACCAATGAAGGCAACCCTCTTGAAATGCAAATCAAACATTTAAATGGACACTATATTCTTATTGAGGCAGTAGCCGAAAATCTGCTGGATCATCCGCTGATTGAAGGACTGATTATAACGGTACATGATATCACCGAAAAACGGAAAGCCGAAATACTTTTACTTGAAAGTGAACGTCGTTTCAGAGCAATATTTAATAGCGCCGCACCGGGTATTGCGCTGGTATCTCCTGACGGTATACCAATGTTGTCGAACCCTTCGCTGCAAAAACTTCTTGGATATAGCGCTGAAGAGATGAATCAATTATCATTTGAAAAAATTACCCACACGGATGATATCGCCATCAGTTCTTCCATGTTTCATGAATTATTAAAAGGCACACGCGATACCTACCAGATTGATAAACGATATATTAACCGCGCCGGTCAATTACTTTGGGTACACCTTTCGGTAACTGCATTGCGCAACAAACAAAACGAGCTTGAATCTGTCTTGGCCATAATAACGGACATCACTGAACAAAAACGCGCCGAAGAACAAATAAAGATGAGCGAAGAAAAATTCAGAAACATTTTCAATGCCTCTTCCGATGGAATAACCATAACAGATATCAATGGAAATTACCTTGAGGTAAATGAAATGGCGATGATACGTTCCGGTATTAGCCGTGAACAATTTATGAAAATAAATATCAGCGACATCCTGCGGGATGAAGATCCATCGCAGATCAGTAAGATGCGAAGTGAATTGCTGCAAAAAGGGAGTATTGTAATGGAATCGGAATACACCAATAAAGAAGGACGAAGAATCTATCTTGAAATCCGCAGCCGTTTAATCAACTACGAAGGTAAAAAAGCATTTCTTCATATTACCCGGGAAGTCACCGACCGCAAAATGCTGGAACAGCAACTGGTAAAAGCCATATACGAAACCGAAGAAAAGGAACGAAACCGGTTTGCCCGTGAGTTGCACGACGGATTGGGTGCATTACTATCGGGTATAAAAATGTATGTAAATTTACTTCATAAGGGAAACATACCGGATAAACAAAAAAATATCCTTTTTGAAAAAACCAAAGAATTGGTGAGCCATGCCGTAGATACTACCCGCGAACTGGCCAATAATATTAAGCCGCCGGAATTAAGCAAATTCGGACTGATTACGAGCATTGAAACATTTATTGAACGGATTGAAGGCGCCGGCAATATCATTTTCAATTTCTCATCGCCGGGCTACAGATCAATGGACGCTGATATTGAGCTAGTGATTTACCGTGTATTATGTGAACTGATTAATAATACTTTAAAATACGCAACTGCAAACCGGGTTGAAATTCTTCTCCATCAGCAGAACGAAAAAATAATGCTTCGTTACAATGATAACGGAATTGGATTTGATTTAAAAAAGCAATTAAAATCACCAAAGGGAATGGGTCTGCAGAATATCCTCAGCAGGATGCGAAGTTTAAATGGAACCTGCCAGCTATCATCACGTCCGGGCAAGGGAATGCAGGCAATTATCGAATTAAAGGGATTTATTAAATCAGATAATACCCGTAAAAAAGGGGAATAACTGCTGTTTTAAAAAGAAATAATTACATTTGTAACAATAATTTAACAAGAGGGAGTGTGCTATGAAATACAGTGTAGTAATTGTTGATGATCATAAAATATTCCGGGATGGATTTCGGCTTGTTTTAAGTACAATGGACAACGTGGAACTGGTTGATGAAGCATCAACAGGAAAAGAGTTTCTTGAGATCATAAAAAAGAAGAAAGTGGATGTTGTATTTATGGATATCAATCTGCCTGTTATGGATGGTATCACTGCAACACAGGAGGCCTTAAAAATGTTTCCTGACATGAAGATTATCGCGCTCACCGGCTATGATGGCGTTGAATATGTAAATAAAATGCTTTATGCCGGTGTTGAAGGATATTTACTGAAGGATGCTGATTACGATGAGATTCGTGAAGCCATCGAGAGTGTAATGACCGGAAAAAATTATTTTTCAAAGAAAATTCTGGTCACGCTAACAAAAAACACCATCACCAAAAAACAGGAAGAAAAGCAAAAGGCCAATATGCCAAAGCTTACGCGGCGCGAACACGAAATTATCGGCATGATGTGCAAGGGAAATTCGAAGCGCGAGATTGCTGAAAAATTATTCATCAGCGAACGTACAGTAGAAAAACACAAAGAAAACCTGATGATAAAAACCAATACCAATAATTCGGTTAGCTTAGTTATTTTTGCCCTACGTAATAAACTGGCCGAAATTTAATCTTAAACCCTTCAACAACACTGCTGTTCAATATAGCAGATAAGGGCATGAATAATTTTTATATGGATTTCCTGTGTCCGGTCACTGAATTCGGAAAACGGTGCGCGTATTTCAATATCGCAATTTATTGCTGCCCGTCCACCATCCTTACCGGTTAAACAAACTGTTTTCATGCCCTTATTCCGGGCAGCAACCAGTGCATTAACAATATTGGCCGAATTGCCGCTGGTACTGATAGCCAGCAACAAGTCACCCGGACATGCCAATCCTTCGATAAAGCGCGAGAAAACAGCATCAAAACCATAATCATTGGCCGTGCAGGTTATATACGAAGGATCAGAAATAGCGATAGCCGCCAGCGAACGACGCTCTTTCCGGTACCGTCCGCTCAGTTCTTCGGCAAAATGCATGGCATCGCACATCGAACCGCCATTACCGCAGGCGATAATCTTATTCCCCCGCTGTATACACTCAGCCATTAGTTTGCCGGCCTTCTCAATAGAAATAAAATGATCGTCATTAGCAAGAAAACTGTCCAATACCTTCCGGGCCTGAATAAATTCATCTTTTATCGTTCTCATCAATAGCAGTTTTTATTACGGCTAAATTACAGATTGTTTTTTTAGTCACAAAATTGCACAAAATGTTTATCTTTATCCGTCAAAGGATTGGAAAGAAGATATGAAAACAAAACCGCAAACGACGGCCAAGCAGAGTCAGAAGCCCGCGGGCTACAAACAGAAAAACGAAACCATATCATTATATTTTTCGCTGGCCGGGATCATTGCCCTGACTTTTATCGTGTTTTCTCCGGCATTAAATAATGAATTTGTCAGTTGGGACGATTATAACTATATCCGTGATAATGCCGTAATCCGCGATCTGTCGCTGAAAAACATTCTTCACATTTTCCACTATAAAACATTTATCATGGGGAATTACCATCCCCTGACAATCATTTCGTATGCCATCGAATACAAGTTATTTGGCATACAACCTCTCTACTATCATTTGAATAATATCCTGCTCCATCTGGCAAATGTCTGGCTTGTCGGATATATTTTATGGCTGCTAACCCGCAAACAAACGATTGTAATTGTTGGCACTCTCCTGTTTGCTATTCATCCTATGCGCGTTGAATCGGTGGTATGGGCGGCCGAACGCAAAGATGTCCTGTACACCTTGTTCTATCTGCTGGCATTGCTCCAGTATATCTATTATTCGTCGGGTGAAAAAGAAAAAGCCAAACATTATGGCTACTCAATGTTTTTTTTCCTGCTTTCAATTCTCAGCAAAGGACAAGCCGTAGTTTTACCGCTTACATTTATCCTGATTGATTATTGGCGCACCGGTGAATTTTCGATCCGCCGGCTTACTGATAAGATTCCATTTTTTATTCTATCCCTAATCTTTGGTCTTCTTGCTGTAACCGCACAATCATCATCGCTTACAGCCCAACGACTCGAACATCATACACTTTTTAAACGCATCTTATATGCCAACTATAATATTATTGCCTATTTTATTAAACTCATATACCCCTATAAACTGGCCTGCCTTTATGGCTATCCGCCCGAAAACAAGATGTGGCAGGTGTTTGTAAGTCCGTTCATCGTTCTGTCAGCAACCGTCTACCTCATCTTACGGCACCGGAACAATAAACCAGTGGTATTTGGCGTATTATTTTTTCTGTCAACCATTTTTATTGTAATCCAGTTACTACCCATTGGCAATGCGATTATAGCCGACCGTTATACCTACATCCCATACATCGGATTATTTTTCATGATTGCTCTACTAATAACCGGATATATTGAGAAATATCCCGCACGGCGCAAAACTGTAAATACCATTTTTTATATCCAGATCGGTGTGTTCTGCATCGCTTCATTTAACCAGTCACAAACCTGGCGCAACAATGAAACACTTTGGAATCAGGCACTGAAAATCAATCCGCTTGAGCCAATTGCACACAGCAGTTTAGGGCTTTATTATATTGATTTAAAACAATACCAGCGAGGCATAGATCATATCATGAAGAGTATTGAGAACAGCAATGCCTTTAGTGAAGTATTCAAATCGTATAACAATTTAGGGAAGGCCTATAGTGAAATGAATGAACACCGCAAAGCGCTGAATGCATTCAATAAAGCGTTGGCCGTTGCCCCGGGTTTTGGAGATGCTTTGTTTAACCGTGGATTGACATATACCGATATGCGATTGTATGATTCGGCGATAGCCGATTTCACTTATGTACTAAACACCCTTCAGCCGGGCCACCCCGAATCGTATTACAGCCGCGGACTGGCTTACCGGAACAGCGACCGGCTCGATAGCGCCATAGCGGACTATACCCGGGCGATAAAAGTTCGACCGACCTATTCAGATGCCCTGACTAACAGGGGAAATATTTACTTTATGCGCAGCCAGTACGATTTGGCCATACAAGATTATAATCTGGCCATAAAATATAACCCCAACGATGCCAATGCCTGGCTAAACCGCTCGAAAACCTACTATGTTAAACGCGAATACACCAAGGCATTCAGTGATGCTCAAAAAGTGAGGGAAATTAACCCAACCATCGAACCGCAGTATTACCAGATGCTCCAGCAATTGCTGTCGGGGGCTCCAAAATAACCGGGCATGGCCATTCAAACCAGACATAATACAAAACGAAACGCAAAAACCGATGAACCTACTGGTTATTCGTTTTTACAACACTTTATTCCTGCAAATAATAAGAAGCGTGAAATTAACAGCATGCGTCTTCTAATTATCTTTTTTATTACCATACTGCTGATATATTTTATTTTTGTACGATAGACAATAAAAGATGGCTGATCTGATTAAAGTTCTTGCCGACAGTGTTGCAAACCAGATAGCGGCCGGAGAGGTTATCCAGCGCCCTGCTTCGGCAGTTAAGGAATTGGTTGAGAATGCAGTTGATGCAGGAAGCACAAGCATTTCGGTGATATTGAAAGATGCAGGCCGCACCTTGCTGCAGGTAGCAGATAACGGCTGTGGCATGAGCGAGACGGATGCGCGGTTAAGTTTTGAACGTCATGCCACTTCCAAGATCCGTGATGTCAACGACCTGTTTAACATCCGTACCATGGGATTCAGAGGCGAGGCGCTGGCATCTATTGCAGCTATTGCACAGGTAAGCTTAATTAGCAAAAGGCCGGCAGATGAGACAGGTACACACATCCAGATTGAGGGCTCGCGATTCATCAGCCAGGAACCGGTGGCCTGCAATACAGGCAGTATCTTCAGCATTAAAAATCTTTTCTATAATGTGCCTGCACGTCGCAAATTTCTTAAAACCAATTCAACCGAACTAAAACATATCATCACCGAATTTCAACGCATCGCTCTGGCGAATGCCAATATTGGCTTTTCACTTCATCATAACAACACCGAGATTTACAACCTTCAACCCTCATCATTCAAACAACGGATTATTTCATTATTTGGCAAATCGGCTGCACAATACCTTGTAAATATATCGCTTGATACCGGCATGGTAAAAATCACCGGTTTTATAGGCAAGCCGGAGTACGCGCGTAAATCAGCCGGAGAACAATTTTTCTTTGTAAATAACAGGTTTGTCCGTCATTCCCTGCTTCATAAAGCAGTATTAAATGCATACAACAATCTTATTCCCGCCGGAAGCTATCCTTCTTATTTTATTTATTTTGATGTTGATCCGAAAACCATTGATATCAATATCCATCCCACTAAAACAGAAATTAAATTTCAGGATGAACAGGCGATATTTCAATTTTTGCAAGTTGCCGTGCGCGAATCACTGGGCAAATCAAATTTCATGCCTGCCATTGATTTTAATACCGAAAATAAAATTGAGATACCTCTTCTCAGAAATGATACAATAATTAAGCCGCCCGTTATAGATATCAATCCCGCCTTTAATCCATTCGATAAGGACAAATCACGAACCTATTCACAAAATCGCCCTGAGTTGGATGGATGGCAACAGTTATATCCTTCAAAAGAATCAACAGCAGAACAGATCACCGTTCCGTTGCCGGCAACCGGTGGCAACCGTCTTTTTCAGTTCAAGCATAAATATATACTGATGCCCGTGAAATCAGGGCTAATGATAATTGATCAACACAGGGCTCATCAGCGCATTTTATTTGAACGATACAAACAGTTGCTGAAAAATAATACCAGTATCGTACAGCAAAATCTCTTTCCTCATCATCTTGATCTTGAACCATCCGATCACGCATTGATACTGGAATTGAAGGAAGACCTTTCAAAGCTTGGTTTTGACATTGCTGATTTCGGAAATCATTCGGTCATTATCAATGGAATTCCGGCAGAAATAAAAAACCCGGATGCCGAGAGTATGATCTACACGATTCTTGACGAATACCGGCAAACCGAAGAAGATATCGGAATCCCGGCATCTGAAAAATCGGCGCGCTCAATGGCCGCCGCATCAGCAATCCCTTATGGAACAGCTCTGTCAACCGAAGAAATGCAAGAAATTGTTGATGCCCTTTTTAGTTGCGAAGCCCCGGGCTATTCACCGGCGGGCAAACCGGTGCTATCCATCCTTTCAAATGATGAAATCGAAAAACGTTTTTAACTCTTTATCACCATATTTGCCGACTTATTTTACCTTTGTACCGATAAAAAAAAATCTATGAATTTCTCGTTTAGCCGCCATTCAAATCCCATCGTTAAAAATCTTCTGATCATTAATATTTTATTGCTTCTGGCCACCTTTGTAATAGAAAGCACCTATTCGCTTGATCTTACACGGTATCTTGGCCTGTATTATCCGGCATCAGAAAATTTCAGACCTTATCAGTTTATCACCCATATGTTTATGCATGGCGGACTGACCCACCTGTTTTTCAACATGTTTGCACTATGGATGTTCGGCAAAGTACTTGAAAATGTATGGGGCAGTAAACGGTTTTTGTTTTATTACCTGGTTACCGGTGTTGGCGCTGCTATCCTTCATACACTGGTTATCCATTTCCAGATATCTGCAATAATAGATACGGCCAATACATTTTTAAACAATCCAACCCCGGAATTGTTTTCAGCATTTATCCGTAAACATGTATCGCAGCCGTCGGCACAACTAATAGATTTTATTACCGACTGGGAACAAAATCCGTCCAGCTATTATCTCATAAGTTTTGCCAAAGGATATGTGAACGACATGATTACAATGAAAACCAACATTCCGACAGTTGGTGCTTCCGGGGCTGTATTCGGCGTATTACTGGCTTTTGGAATGATGTTTCCGAATGTTCAGCTTATGTTACTGTTTCCTCCTGTTCCAATCAAAGCGAAATATTTTGTAACCGGCTATGGGCTTATCGAACTCTATCTGGGCATCACACAACCGGGAAGCCAGGTTGCTCATTTCGCTCATCTTGGCGGTATGTTATTTGGTTTTTTTCTGATCCGCTACTGGAATAAAAACAGAATTGAATTTCTTGAATAATGACTATTGCAGATGATATAAAAGAATCGTTCAGAAAAGGCAGCACCCTCACCCGCCTGATATATTTTAACCTGGCTGCTTTTGTGCTGATAAAGGCCTGTTATGTCATTTTCTTTTTATTTAATAAAGGAGAATGGTTTGAACTTTTTGTCACCGGCGCATTCGCTGTACCTGCTGCGCTGCCCCAATTAGCAGCTAAACCCTGGACTATTCTGACCTATATGTTCCTTCATCTTGATTTCCTTCACATCCTTTTCAATATCCTTTGGTTATACTGGTTCGGCAAAGTATTCCTGGCTCACCTAACCGGACGACAAATGCTGTCGGTATATTTCCTTGGCGGATTGAGCGGTGCCGTACTTTATATTCTTGCTTTTAACCTGTTCCCAGTATTTAACAGCATACTGCAAAAATCGGCAGCGCTTGGCGCTTCTGCCGCAGTAATGGCTGTAGCTGTAGCTATTGCGGTATATTTACCTGATTATATTTTTTATCTTGTTTTTATCGGGCCTGTAAAAATCAAATATATTATACTTTTCTTTTTTATCACCGATATCCTGATGATCGGAAACGGAAATGCCGGCGGACACCTGGCACATATCGGCGGCGCTGTCTTCGGATACTGGTTTGCCATTCAATATAGAAAAGGGAATGATATCACCCGCTGGTTTAATCGTATAATGGAGCAACCGGCAACATGGTTCAAATCCAAACCACGCATTAAAGTAACCTATGGCAGTTCACGGTTCGACGACTATGAATACAACAAACGAAAAGCCGATGAACAGGAAGAGATAGATCGTATACTCGATAAAATTGCAAAATCAGGATATAATAACCTGACCCTTAAAGAAAAGGAAAAACTATTCAACGCAGGACATAAATAATTTAATTCATGAAACAACTCAATTTATTTTTACTCATTTTGATTGTAGTGATTCCGGCAAATGGTCAGCACGGCTATCAACTGAAAAAAATGATGAGTAAAATATATAATGAAAAACTTTATCAACAGAGTCAGCTAATACCGGCAAAACAGGGTTTTTCATTTGTAACTGCACCTCTTCGCGGATTGAACCATGAAATTAAATTGCCCTCAGTACCATCCCAACACCAGAAATCATTTGTACAAAATGATACCTTATTTGTCGGTTATACCCCGGGCGACAGCTTAATCATTACCGGCTCATTCACGCACAACGGTGTAGTTGTTGTTGCCGGAGACGGAATCCTTCGTTTTAAAAATGCCGATGCAACGATTTACGGCGACCTGCTGATTTTCGGAACCCGTGCACTGGTAACTATTGATTCGTCAACCGTTCGTTTCCCGCAATCCTACTTCTATCATCGCGCTGTAGTTATGGCTCTGGGCGCAAAAATCATTGCCCGTAACTCTACGCTTGATTACAGCGGCTTATCCCATTCCCTGCTGCTGATTGACTCGGCAAGCGTTTTCTGGGAAAATGTGACTAATCTGGGGTTTACAACCTGCGGACTAAATCACCGGGCACAAATAAACATTAATGGTACCAATACTGCCGGAGAATATATTATGCGGCATAATACCCGTGCAACAATTAAAAACGCAAATACCGTGCTCATCTGGCATTGTATCCCCGACTCATCGTCACTCGATTTTTCATTTCCTGAACCGGATACCGTAAATCATTACATTTTTCACGACTCATTGCCGGGGATTACCAACCTGGACTATATTGTTGAACTGGATTCCTCTACCAATGTTATGTGGGGGCTAATGCCATCAGCCGGATCAACCGTAAATATTCATAACTCGCAATTACGGGTTATTGGTTTATGGTTTGAACGACCAGACACCCTTACCGTATCCGGCTTAATCAACAACACCTATTATCCGGATTTTGACGGAGGGATGACCGACCGGATATTCCGGCTTCAAAACACCTACGTTACAACCTGGAGTTTATACACCTTTAATGATGCTTTTATTAATATCAATGGTTGTACAATGGGAGAAATCGGTTCCCAAAATCGCTCAACAACCATGTCAAGTAACACTTTCGTTGACGGCTCTGGCGGCTACTGGTGGTCAACCGATTCGGCCTTCAATATAGCCATTAATTCAATTGCCAGCACTGTGCGCTCCGAACGGTACAGTACTTTCCTATATGCCTATTCATTGCTTTTTGCCGGCACCCTGAGCGCAGTGCATCAATCGGTATTACTCGTGGCACAATGTTCAGTTGTTTCCAACCCGGTAGCATACGATCATGCAGCCGCATGGTTTGTGAATATTTCATCACCCGACACCTGTTTTAATCAATCCCTGGTTACAATAAAAGGATCGGCCTTCATTGATAAAGCCGCCGGCAGTCCACTGGCTGATTTCAGCAAATATCGCCTGTACTGGCAAAAAACAGGGGATATCGCCTGGACCCTGATAAACGAACAATACACAGAAAAAAGGAACGACACCTTAGGGATATGGAATACCAGCGGATTACAGTCAGGCGATTATCTGCTGAAGGCAGTTATTTATGATAATTCACCAGACAGCAATGCGTTAGAAGCCATCCGGCAGGTTTTTGTTGATCCATTGACACAACAACCTGTTAATTCGGCTGCATCCTCTCTGGTTATTTACCCCAGTCCCGCATCCGATTATCTGTATTTATCTACATTTGAAATTTTTAATTCTGTAAATCTCTATTCACCAACCGGCATTTTGCTAAAAACGTGGAAAAATCATCATGGACCATTTCCCATTGACTGGCTAAATCCCGGTATTTACTTCTTGCAGTTTAACTCAAACAATAACAGCACGTTACTACGGTTAATAAAACAATAATCCTGCGCATGGTATATTTCTGATAGCTATTTAGATAAAAAATAGCCGGAAAAACCATAAATTTTTCATCCGATGCAACATTTGTGCTATATTTTGAGAAAATAGAGCAACACATATTTATTTATTCGTATTACATTTGTTACATCGGCTCGCTTTCGCGTAGCTTGTGCCTCCGCTGAAGCTTCGGCGACACGCAGGCAGCGGAGCAAAGCATCACTTTCGCTATCATATAGTTCAAGTGAGCAAGGCATTATACGGATGGCATCTGGACTAAAATATAATTCCAAATGGTATAAGATTCGCTGAATTCAAGTCACAAATGCAACTTTTTGATTAGACAAATTTAAGTATAAAAATTCAATTGGCGATAAAAATCCCATTTTTTTTCTTGGTCTATTGTTTAACTTGTGTTGAACATATTCGATGTCTTTATTGGTAATGGTTTCAAATGATG
>Ga0101944_10002197_pt1 | contig 33193 bp, 30 predicted proteins | sample DewCreD2012metaG_FD_75245 | JGI IMG/M metagenome (GOLD analysis project Ga0101944, IMG submission 75245) | Hot spring sediment bacterial and archeal communities from British Columbia, Canada, to study Microbial Dark Matter (Phase II) - Dewar... ... | reverse complement strand
CTCGGCGGCGAATATATGCCGGCCCAAGGCAAGCAACAACCCCGCGGCGGCCATTGGCAAAAAAGCGTTTGCTGGTTTTTGCATGTGCCAAGCATAAACCAGCTTGGCCGGCAGGCAAGTTCAAGTGGGAAAAATGGGGTCGCCCAAACGCCCCAGCCCGGCTCACCGCCGCCGCACCGCCGGTTTTGCCGGTGGCGAGCGCCCCTCCAGCCGTCCGCCTAACGCGCGCCGGATTGTTGCAGAAGATCAATCTGCTCCGGCCCGGCGGGCGGCGGCGAGCCCCATTCCACCGCATTGGCAACGGCCAAGCGCATCTGCGCGAACCACCAGCGGGCGCCCGGCAAACGGCGCCGCCGGATTAAGGGGGCCCGCCGCCGGCTCGGGGCGGGCAGACTCAGTTCCATCTGTTGTCCGTTTAACATAACTTGTCCTTTCTTTTCGTTACGCGCGCCATTTTGTCCAGGAGGGTCGGACATTTACGGTCCTAGGCTGAAAAATGTGAAATTTTTTTAGCCGCTGAAACGCGCTTGCCTAATGGCGGTAGGTGCCGGATACTGCCGTCGGCTGTGGCGGCAAACCAGCCCGACCGAGACCCCGGCTCGGAAAAAACCGCATGAAAAATTTTGAGTGCCTTGAAGATTTCGCTTCCGCTCTCGAAGCGGAAATGAGCAGCGATGCCTGTTCCGCCCTGGAACGGGACGAGGCGGCTTTCAACGATTGGGCGCTGGCGTTGTTTGCCCTGCAATTCCGGCATAACCCTTGGTATCGCAATTACTGCGCGCGCGTTGGAGCGCGCCCGGAAACCGTGACCAACTGGGTCGAAATCCCCCCTGCGCCGGCTCTCGCTTTTCGGGAGCCGGGACTTACCTGCCTGACGCCGGAGCGGGTTTCTCGGGTTTTTCTTTCGAGCGGCACGACGGCGAGCGTGCCAAGCCGGCATGCGCATCACGAGGGGTCGTTGCGGCTTTACCGACGTTCGGCGCTAACTTGGTTTCACCGCTGTTTATTTGGGGGCGACGGGGCAAAGGAGGGGCGGGGGTTCTCCGAACGTCCCACCATGGTGCTCCTGACCCCCGATGAAGACGCGGCGCCGCAATCGTCGCTGGTGTTTATGCTGGAAGCGGTGCGGCGCGAATGGGGGGCGGCGGACTCGTTTTGCGCCGGTCGGATCGGAAAGCAGGGCCTGTGGGAACTGGATGAACGCGCTCTGTTGCCGAAGTTGGAGGAGTTTTGCGTCCGGCGGCAGCCGGTGCTTTTGCTCGGCACGGCCTTTAACTACGTGCAACTATTGGATCAACTTTCCGCCCGGGGAATGGCCTTGCCGCTGGCGGAAGGCTCGTGGGCGATGGAAACCGGCGGATACAAAGGCCGCACGCGAAGCTTGCCGCGGGCCGAATTATGCGCGCATCTGCGCGATTGGCTGGGACTGCCGTCGGACAGGATTTTTTCCGAATACGGAATGTGCGAGTTAAGTTCGCAGGCCTATGGCCGGCAGGGCAGGGCAGGGGAGGCATCCGCGGCCTCCCCGCAATTTGTATTTCCGCCTTGGACGAAAGTGCGCGTCCTGTCACCCGAAACTTTGGAGGAAGCCGCGGACGGTGAGCCAGGCATGATCGCCGTGTGGGACTTGGCGAATGCCTGGTCGGTCATGGCGGTGCTGACCGGCGATCTGGGACGCTGGCAAGGGGCAGGCTTGGAATTGTTGGGACGGGCGTCGGCCTCCGTTCAACGCGGTTGCTCGCTAATGGCCGGTTGAAATTGCATCATGGAATTGCCCAATTATTTTTTGGCGGATTTGCCGGAAGCCGCGTTAGACCCCACGATAGTCGCGGAGGCCTGCCAGACCTTGAAACGGAATCGAGAGCGTTATTTGCAACCCCGGTCCACCGCCTCCCTGATCGCGGTGATCAGCGAAACCGCCGCCGAGTGGCTGAAGCCGGACTTTCCTTTCCGCCAGGCGGCTTTGCGCGACGGTCCGTCGCCGACCGGTTTTTCCGCGGCCACGCTGGCGCGGGGGTTGGATGATTTTTTTCGGCAAATCACCGCCGCCAATTTGGAGGCGCTGGTGCGCCAGGACCTCGGGCAGTTGCCGCGGCTGGACAGGATGGCGCCCCTTGAGGCCCAGCCGCGCACGCTGGCGCTGGCGCGCGGGCCGGAATTCCTGGTCCATATCACCGCCGGCAACATCCCCTTGCCGGCCATAACCAGCATGATTTTAGGATTGCTGGTGCGCGCGGCGCAATTTGTCAAATGCGCGACGGGCGCCTCGTTGGTGCCGCGGTTGTTCGCGCATTCGCTCTATGAGGCGGACCGGAAACTGGGCGCCTGCCTGGAGCTGGCGGAGTGGCCGGGGCGCACCGAAGCCTTGGAGCAAATTCTGTGGCGCGAAGCCGATTGCGTGACCGTCACCGGCCGCGATGAAACCGTCGAGGCCATTCGCCGCCAATTGCCGCCCGGGGCGCGGTTGATCGCCCACGGTCACAAAGTCAGTTTTGCCTTTGTGGCCCGCGAGGAGTTGAATGGGCGCGCCGCCCGGCAGGCGGCCGCGCGGGCGGCCGCGGATGTGGCGGCCTGGGACCAGCTTGGCTGCCTCTCGCCGCAGGTGATTTACGTCGAGCGCGATGGCGGAGTCAGCCCGGAAAATTTTGCCGGCCTGCTGGCCGCCGAGTTGGAAACCCGCGAAGCGGTCGAGCCGCGCGGCGCGATTGATTTGGAAACCGCCGCCGCCATTGCCAGTCGGCGGCGCTTCTACGAGGTGCGCGCGGCCAACCTGACCGGCACCCGTCTTTGGGCCAGCCCGGGCAACACCGCTTGGACGGTGGTTTACGAAGACGAGCCGCGTTTTCAAAACTCCTGCCAGCATCGGTTTATTTATGTGAAAGGGGTGGCGGACCTGACAGCGGCCCTGGAAGGGGCGGACATGGTGAAGGGCAAAGTTTCCACCCTGGGTCTGGCCGCCAGTCCGCCTCGCCTGCGGGAGTTCGCGGAACAAGCCGCCCGCTGGGGAGTGACGCGCGTCTGCCCGTTGGGCCAAATGCAGAATCCGCCGCTGGGCTGGCATCACGACGGCCGGCCCGCCTTGGGCGACCTGGTCGCCTGGACCGATTGGGAGGAAGCGACTTGAGGAGTGATCATGGAATTACGCAAAACCTTTCAGTTCGAGGCCGCCCACCGGTTGCCGCATCTGCCGCGACGACACAAATGCCGCCGCCTCCACGGCCACAGTTTTCAGGTCGAGGTAGCCGTGCGGGGCGATTGCGACCCGCGGTTGGGCTGGGTCATGGACTACGCCGACATTACCGCCGCCTTCAAGCCGATCTGGAAGCGGCTGGATCACCGCTATCTCAATGATATTGCCGGCTTGGAAAATCCGACCAGCGAAAACATCGCCATCTGGATCTGGCGCCGGCTCAAAAAGCGTCTGCCGCCGCTCGTGGAAGTCGCCGTGAAAGAAACTTGCACGGCTTGCTGCATCTATCGCGGGCCATGAAACAGCCCGCGCAACTTGGGAAGTTGGTCGCCAAAATCCAGCAATGCCGCGTCTGCGCCGCTTCCTTGCCGCTGGGGCCGCGCCCGGTTTTGCGCGTCTCCCCAACCGCCCGGTTGTTGGTGGTGGGGCAGGCCCCGGGATTGCGGGTGCATGAAACCGGCATCCCATGGAACGATCCTTCCGGCGAGCGTTTGCGGGATTGGCTGCAAATGTCGCGCGACCAATTTTATGACGCGCGCCGCATTGCGATTGTTCCCACCGGACTTTGCTACCCTGGCCGGGGCGCCGGCGGCGACCTGCCGCCGCGTCCCGAATGCGCGCCGCTTTGGCACCCCGCCTTGCGCCTGGCCATGCCCGGCATTCGCTTGACTCTGGTGATTGGACGCTATGCGCAGGATTATTACCTGGGGCCTCGTGGACATGCCACGCTCGCGCAGACCGTGCGGGCTTGGGCCGAATACTTGCCGGCTTTTTTCCCGCTGCCACACCCAAGCCCGCGGAATTTGCGCTGGTTCAAGCGCCATCCCTGGTTCGAGAACGAGGTGCTGCCAGCCTTGCGCCGCCAGGTGGCTTGGGCGTTGGCGGCGATTTGAGCTTTAAAGCGGCTGCCGAAAGGCGCGGCGTCGCTGCAATTGTTCCAGCGCCGCCTGCGCTTTGGCCAGCCACTCTGATCGCTCCCGGCTCAATGTCTGGCGGGCGAGGGCGACTTCCTCCGGCAGGCGGTGGCGGGGCAGGAGCTTCTCGGCGGCCACGCAATTCTGCGCCTCGCCGAGGAATTCTTGCAAAACGATCATTTGCCTGAGCATGGCATCCCTGGCCTGCTCGCGATGGGTCAGGCAAAGCTCGCGCAGGTAGCGCAGCCGTCGCAGGTCACGGCGAAGCTGATGCCAATGTTCCGTGTCCGCCGGGTCGAGGCGGCCGTGAAATTCCAATATCTCCCGGCGGGCCGCCTCGAAGTTCTTCGCGAGGCGGCTGGCCAGTTTCCGGCCCGTTTTGGCGGCGGGCCCGGAGGGGACTGCGAATGCGGCGCGCCGGCAGCGGCCAAACCGTCCGCGAGCCGACCGCCATAATCGCTCGCGGCGCTTTTGCAACAGGCGGCGCAAATCCAGACAGCCCGGCAATTGTTTGGCGAGCCACTCCAGCGTCACATCGTAATCCCGAACTCGGGCCACAAGGTTGGCGGTTTGTTGGGACCAGGATTTGAAGGACCGGACCTTGTCCTTGCCCAAAACGGTGCTGCCGATGCGGAGACAAACGCGCAGGCGCCGCAGCACCACGCGCAAACGATGGATGGATTCCTTGTCGCCCGTGCGCCGGCAAACTGCCCACTCGCGGCGCAGTTCCTGATCGAACTTTGACAACCGATCCAGCCAGCGGGCGCATAATTTGGCGGGTTTCATGGGCGGTGGTTTTGTCAGCGGAGGAAAAGCTCTGCCGCGTAGTCGGCAAACAGCAGGCCCTGTTGGTTCAGCCGAAAGCCCTGCTCGTCCAATTCCCCCCAGCCCGCGGCGGTGAGCTGGGCCATTTCCGCGGACCACTCCGGCAGCAGGGAAAAGCCGGTGACCCGCTGAAAATCGGGAAAAGGCCAGCCGGCGTTCATGCGCAAGCCAAAGGCCGCAATCTCGCCCGCCCGCCGCAAAGGCGGCAGCTCTTCCCGGCTTTCGACCGGCAGCCGGCCGGCTTCCAACATTTCGCAGTAGAGGGTGGTATTGGCCCAGTTGCGGCTGCGGGTGGCGCCGGAAAAACTGGCCGCGCTGGGGCCCAGCCCGACATAGGCGCCGCCCCGCCAGTAATTCACATTATGCCGGCAGGCGCGGTTGGGCAAAAAAGTTCGCCCGCTCCCGTCGTCCCGCGCAAAATTGGAAACCTCATACTGGCACAAACCTGTCAGGCTGGCGCGTTCCCGTAATTCGTCATACATCGCATACGCCAAATCCTCCTCCACGGCGAACTGGCCGGCGCGCAGTTGCTCATACAAAGGCGTGTCCTCCTCGTAGGTCACCTCGTAAGTGCTGAGGTGCTCGCTGCCGAGCGAGAGGGCTTCGGTCAGCGTGGCGCGCCAAACTTCCAAGGTTTGCCCCGGAATGGCGAACATGAGGTCCAGGTTCACGTTGTCAAAACCGGCTTTTCGCGCCCGGTCAAAGGCTTGCAGCGCCTGACGGCGGTCATGCGGGCGTCCGAGCTTCTGCAACAACGCCTCATCCAACGATTGCACGCCCAGCGAGAGGCGGTTGACACCGTAGTCCTTCAGCAGCCTGGCTTTTTCCTCGGTCAAGGTGGCTGGATTGCATTCGACGGTCCATTCCGCCGCGCCGGAAAGTCCCAGACGTTCCATCGCCTGCAATAACCTGCGCCATTGGTGGACCGTCAGTAGGCTGGGGGTGCCGCCGCCAAAATACAACGTGGCGGGCGCCGGTCCGTCGTGACGCCGATCCATCTCCAAAATCAAAGCCTGAACGTAACGGTCCATTTGCCCGGCCTGGGGACTGGCGGAGTAAAAAGCGCAATAGTCGCATTTGTGCGCGCAAAACGGCACATGCACATAGACGGATTGGCTTTGCAAATGGTCGCGCATTTGGCTGACACAACTTCCCAATGCCGCTGCCGGTTGGGAAGCGTAGGGCGGAATCCCTTGGGCAATCAAGGCTGGGATTCAGGTGTTCTGCCGCTGGACCTTCAGCGCTTTAGGCCCTTTCTCGCTGTTGCTCAGCTCGAAGATGACATTTTCCCCCGGTTCCAAGGTCCGGTATCCTTCTCCCAGGATGGCGGTATGATGCACAAATATATCCTTCCCCGCTTCCTGGAGGATGAAACCATACCCTTTTCGATTGTCAAACCACTTAACCTTGCCAGTGGCCATAATGACTCCTGACGGTTAGCCAAGACCACCCCCCGTCCCCCGGACAATGCCGGATGCGGTGGACGGGAGAAACTCGTCATGGTTATCGGCTTAGTGGAGCGAATTCTGGGACCAAGCCTGCCGTTGTCAACTCTATTTTGACAATTTCTCGACAAGCCCCATCCGTGTCGCCGGTGGTGTTTAGAGGCGCAAGAAAGTCCACAGGTCCGGCACGGCCAGCCGCAAATTGATATAAAAGGGCCCGAAATCGGCATACCGCGCGCTGACTTCGTCGAAGCGCATCTCGTAAACGATCTGCTTGATGACATCCACCTGCCGGGCCACCAGCGTGACCCCCCATTCCCAATCATCCAACCCGGTGGAGCCGGTGATCATTTGCACCACCTTCCCGGCATACTTGCGCCCGGTGCGCGCGTGCGATCCCATCAGCTTGCGGCGCGTGGCGAAGTCCAGCATATACCAGTTGTCCACGCCGGTTCGCCGCTTGTTCATCGGGTAAAAGGCCATGACCTCCCAATCCGGCAGCTCGGGGTAAAGCCGGTAATGCGAATAATCCTCCAGGCGGCGCTTTTCCTCGGCCAGGCGGCGGTTGAACTCCTCCGAATCGGCCGCCAGCTTTTCCTGGTGCAGAAGGCGCTCGCGGGCCTCTTCTTCCGTCGGCATATACTCGGTCAATTCGGTCACGCTCAAGTAACTGTAAACCGGCTCCAGCGCGCCCGGGGGGAAGGCCGTCTCCACCGCGCAGCGCATGGCGCCCACTCCGTCCAAGGTTTTGTGCTGCAGGAGAAACGCCAGGTCCGCTTTGTTGCCGATCGTGGCGTAAGCGGTCAGCCGGGGATTCGAGGCCGCGGCCCATTCCGTCGCCAGCGCCTGCAATTGCTCCCGTGCTTGCGCCGAAGCCGCCGCCGGCAGCCCCTGCCACACGGCGCGGTTCAACCGGTAAAACAGGTGGACGACGTGAATACCGCGATCCAGCGGAACATTGGGAATACTCATGGCAATGATGGGTTGGTTGGTTGACGATTCAGCAAAAGACTCGGCCCGCGCGCCCCGCCGTCACTCGACCTGCAGGGCCTGATCCAGCAGTTGCTGCAAATGAATCTGCACGGCGTTGTCGTTGACCACTAGCTTGGCCCCTGCCGCCTGGGCCGCTTCCTCCAGCTTGGGCTCGCCCGCGGGCACGATGGCGATGACCGGGATATGGCGCGTATCCGGCCCCCCGGTGAGCGCCGCGATGGCCGGGCCGGGCGCCTGGCGCTCGAACTTCATGTCCACGATCGCCAGCAGCGGCATTTCCCGGCGGGCGGTCTCGGCCAATTGCGCCACTTCCGTCAGGGCGCAAACGCGATACCCCATGTCCTGGAAGCGATTCACCAACTGACTTCCGGGCAGCAGGCGCTCGTAAGCCAAAATGACCAGCGGTTGCAGCACGGCCCGAATCTTGCCCATCCCGCGCCTAAAAGCAAAAAATTTCTTGCAAGCGGCTTTCCGTATGCTTGTTGTCCCGGCCTTGTTTGTTGTCCCGGCTTTAGCCGGAACGTAAGGCTTCCGACAACCCCGCGCCTCCTTTTCCGCCTAAAGGCGGGACAACGAACCGCGTCGCTTGTTGTCCCGGCTTTAGCCGGAACGTGAGGCTTGCGATAACCCCGCGCCCCCTCTTCCGCCTAAAGGCGGGACAACGAACCACGTTGCTTGTTGTCCCGGCCTTGTTTGTTGTCCCGGCTTTAGCCGGAACGTGAGGTTCTCGACAACCCCACACTCGCCCTTCCGCCTGAAGGCGGGACAACGAACCGCGTCGCTTGTTGTCCCGGCTTTAGCCGGAACGTAAGGCTTTCGAAAAACCCCGCGCCTCCTTTTCCGCCTAAAGGCGGGACAACGAACCGCGTCGCTTGTTGTCCCGCTTTGTTTGTTGTCCCGGCTTTAGCCGGAACGAGAGGCTTCCGATAACCCCACACTCGCCCTTTTGCCGGTCGCGCGAACGGCAAAATTAGTGGACTACGAGCAGTGCTTGTGCGGCGTGCCAGCGTCGGGGAGTGCGCCAGTCCTCTGGCGCTTTGGAATGGAGGACGCGCCATCTCTGGCCCAGCGCTGGGATTATTCCCATATCCCGCGTCCCGGGCAAAGCGGTAGAGGACTACCGCGCTTCAAGACCTCGCGGAGTTCGCGGGACGCCATTGATAATTGAACCTTCCTTGTTGCTTGAAAATTTGCACTTGTGCCTTTCCCGTTTCCTGGCCGGGGCAAAATGCCGGCTTGTCTTTGGACCGGAAAATGGTAAGGGATGCCCGGCCATAAGGCGAAATTTGCGTGAAGACTCTGGTCATTGTGCCGACGTATAACGAGCGGGATAATCTCCCGGCGCTCGTGGAGCGGGTCATGTCGCTGCCGGTGAAGGTGGATCTGCTGATTGTGGACGACAATTCGCCGGACGGGACGGGGCGGCTGGCCGATGAGCTGGCCGCCAAGACGCCCGGCTTGTTCGTTATGCACCGCCAGGAAAAGAACGGGCTGGGGCGGGCGTATTGCGCCGGGTTCACCTGGGCGCTGGAGCGGGATTACGAGTGCATCATGGAAATGGACGGGGATTTTTCGCATAACCCGGCCGATATCCCCGCTTTCCTGAAGGCCGCCGAGAACGCGGACCTGGTCATCGGCTCGCGGTATTCCAACGGCATCCGGGTGATCAACTGGCCGCTGAAGCGGCTGATGCTGAGCATGTGCGCGGCCAAGTATGTCCGGTGGATCACCGGCCTGCCGCTAAGCGATCCCACCGGCGGCTTCAAATGTTTCCGGCGCGCGGCGCTGGCTTCGATTGACCTGAACGCGGTGCGCTCCAATGGCTACAGCTTTCAGATCGAGATGTCGCACAAGATTTGGCGGCAGGGGCTGCGCATCGCCGAGGTGCCCATCGTGTTTACCGACCGCTTCCAGGGCACGTCCAAGATGTCCGGCAAAATTGTCTGGGAAGCCATCGGCATGGTCTGGCGGTTGCTCTGGCAAAACGGTCTTCGGCGAAGCCCCCGGCCCAAGGCGTAAGCGCATGGCCGGCGGTGTCCCATCTTTCCGCAGGCGGGCTTGGGTCTGGCGTCCGTCCGGGGCCGGGCTTATCGCGGCGCTGCTGCTGGGTTGGGCGGCGCTGGCCGGCGCGGCGGATATTCATCAGGCGGCGGAGGAGGGCGACGTGACCCGGCTGCGCGCGCTATTGACGGCCAGCCCGGAGCGGGTCAACGAGCCGGATCGCGAAGGGAAAACGCCGCTGCACTTTGCGGCCGCCCAGGGCCAGTTGGAGGCGGTCAAGCTGCTGCTCGAATTCAAGGCGGACGTCAACGCGCGCTCCAGCAGCGGCATCACCCCCACCTATTTGGCCAAGGGTTTCGGCAAAGCGGAAGTGGCGGCGCTGCTGGCGCGCCACGGTGGAGTCACCACCGTGCAAAAGCCCGCGCCCAAGCTGGTGGCGGTCGAGCCGAAGCCAGTCGTCGCCCCAACGCCGCCCAGGATCATCCCGCCGTCCGCTTTGATCGCCGCCGTGCGCTCCAATGATCTCGCCGCCGTCCGCCGCGCGGTCGCGGCCAGTTCCAACGCGGTTTTGACCGTGGACGCGCAGCAGTGGACCGCCTTGCACCATGCGGTGGAGGAGGGGAACCCGGAAATTGTCAAATACCTGCTGCAAAGCGGCGCGCCCGTCAACGCCCGGGCGCTGGAGGAGGTGACGCCGTTGCACATCGCCGTCCAGCGCGGCAGCCCGGCGCTGACCGCCTTGCTGCTGGAGTTTAAGGCCGATGTTCACGCGCGGACCGCCATCCAGGCCACGCCGCTGATGCTGGCGGCGGCGCGCGGCGGCGCGCGGGAAATCGTCAAGCTTTTGGCCGAAGCGGGCGCCGACCTCAACGCCAAGGACAAGTATGGAAACACGGCGCTCATTCTCAGCGCCGCCGCCGAACCCGATGGCACCGCCGAGTTTTTGCTGCAGCGCGGCGCGTCGGTCAACGAGGCGGAAAAGAATTCGGGATTTGCCGCGCTTCATCATGCCGTGTTGCGGGGCAATCGGCCGCTGGTCGAGGCGCTGCTGGGCGCCAAAGCCGACGTGAACGCGGCGCTGGCCTCGGGGGAGACGCCCTTGTCCCTGGCGCTGTTTGAGGAGCGGCGTGAAATCGCCGAGATACTGCGCCGGAATGGCGGCAAGACGCCGGAGCAAAAGCCGCTGACAGATTTGGAGCGCAGCCTCGTAGATCAATATCAGCGTTACCATTTGACCCTGGCCACCGGCAGTTTCGAACAGGTGCGAATGCTCCTCACGCAATCGGCGCCCACGAGCAACGAAATCCGGCGTGTCTTTGTTCGGCAGCCCGAGCTGGCGTGGCAAATCCAGGAAAAAATTAACCGGGACGAAATCGCCGCCTGGGCGTCGGCCAACCGGAGCGACAAGGACCGCGCGCTGATGCTGGAATTAGTGCGGGACGGGGCCAGGGCAGGGGAGTATCAGCGCCTGACGCCGATGCCGCCCAGCCCCCTCTTCAAGGAGGCCCAGGCCCGCGGCTGGCTGGCGCCGGATGTCCCGGCCTATGCGCTGCAAGTCACCCGCCGCGGCGGGCAGGTTTTCACCTTGGGCGATTATTACTTGGTCGGACAACGCTGGGTCATCATGCCCGCGCTGTCGCAGGTGTGGCCCGGCTTGCTCCCGCGCTGAGGTCGGCGGAGGCGGTTTTCCACCCCTGTTTTTAACGATTGTGAATCGGCGCGAGTTCGATTACCTTCCGCCGGTTGCGAAACCGCCAAGGCCGGCGAACCGGCGGGCGTGAATAAACAAGCGAGATTTGCGGATGGACGCGGCACACATAAGAAATTTTAGCATTATTGCGCATATTGATCACGGGAAGACGACGCTTTCCGACCGATTGCTTTTCCGGACCGGCACGGTCTCGGCCCGGGAAATGGAGGACCAGTTTCTGGACGCGATGGACCTGGAAAAGGAGCGCGGCATCACCATCAAGGCGCATCCGGTGACCATGCTTTACCAGGCCCGCAATGGCGAGACCTACGAGTTGAATCTCATAGACACGCCCGGGCACGTGGATTTTTCGTATGAAGTTTCCCGCAGTCTGAGCGCCTGCGAGGGGGCGTTGCTGATCGTGGACGCCGCCCAGGGAGTCGAGGCCCAAACGGTGGCCAACGTGCATCTGGCGATGAAGCAAAACCTGACCATCATCCCGGTCATCAACAAAATTGACCTGCCGCATGCGGACATCCCGATGGTCAAGCGGCAGTTGGAGGATATTTTGGCCATCGCCGGCGACACGGCCTTGCTGGCCAGCGCCAAGGCCGGGATCGGCATTGACGAAATCCTCGAAGCGGTGGTCGAACGAATCCCGCCGCCCAAGCCAACCCAGGCGCCATCCCTCCAGGCGCTGGTCTTCGACTCTTTTTTCGACACCTACAAAGGCGTGGTCACCCACGTGCGCGTGTTTAACGGCGAACTGCGGCCCGGGATGCATGTCAAATTGCTGCATTCCGGAAAGTCGGTTGAAATCAAGGAGGTCGGCAGCTTCAATCCCAAGCCGTACACGCGCGACAAACTCGAACTGGGCGAGACCGGCTACATTACCGCCAACATCAAGAGCCCGCAGGAAGTCAAGATGGGCGACACCTTGACGGATGCCCGGGTTCCGTCCCCGCCGCTGCCGGGCTTCAAGGAGGTCCACCCGATGGTTTTCAGCGGCGTCTATCCCATCAACAGCGCCGATTACGAGCACCTGAAAGCCAACCTGGCCAAGCTGCAACTGAACGATTCGGCCTTCGTCTATCAAGCCGAAAGTTCCGTGGCCTTGGGGTTCGGCTTTCGCTGCGGATTCCTTGGATTGCTGCACCTGGAAATTGTCCAGGAGCGCCTTCGCCGGGAATACAACATGGACATCATCGCCACTTACCCCAGTGTCATTTACCGGGTGACTTTGAGCGATGGCACCGTGAAGGAAATTGACAATCCCGTCTTTTTGCCAGAGCCCAATCATATCCACCAGATCGAGGAGCCGATGGTCCGCGCCTTCGTCATTTGTCCCAACGAATACATCGGGGACATGATGGCGCTGATTGCGGAAAAACGGGGCGACGTCAAACACACGGAAACCCTGGACGCCCGGCGGGTGATGCTGACCGCCGAGATGCCGCTGAACGAAATCCTTATTGATTTTCATGACCGCATCAAAAGCATCACCCGCGGCTACGGCTCGATGGACTACGAATTTATCGAGCCCCGGGTTGCGGACATGGTCAAGCTCGACATCCTGGTCAACGGGGAGTCCGTGGACGCTTTTTCCTGCATTGTGCATCGGGACAAAGCGGAGGGCAGGGGAAGGGCCCTGGCCGCCAAGCTCAAGGAAGTCATTCCCCGGCAGCAATACGCGGTCGCCATTCAGGCGGCGATTGGCGGGAAAATCATCGCCCGCGAAACCGTCAGCGCGTTCCGCAAGGATGTGACCGCCAAGTGTTACGGCGGCGATATCACCCGCAAGCGCAAGCTGCTTGAAAAACAGAAAGAAGGCAAAAAGCGGATGAAATCCATCGGCTCCGTCCACATTCCCCAGGAAGCCTTCATCAAAGTGCTGAAAACCTGATCATCATTGCATGCCTTTCATCATTAAATGGCTCTTGTTCCGCCACGTCCGCCAGGCGGTCAGCATGGAGCGGCACGTCCGGCGGTTGGCCAGGGCGCAGCAGGACCTGCTTAGCCCGCAGGCGGGCGAGGCGCTGGCGGACGCTTGCCGGGAAATGCGCGAAATCATCGGACGCACGACAAGCCGCAAGGAGCTGGAAAACGCCATGCAGGCCCTGGAAAAGGCGGCCAACAAATGGCTTAAACCATACCCCTTGGCCTCGGTTCGGGAAAACGTGGAGGTGTTCCTCGTTGCCATCGCCGTGGCCATGGGCATCCGGACCTTTTTCCTGCAACCATTCAAAATTCCCACCGGCTCGATGCAGCCGACCTTGTATGGGATCACCGAGGACAATCTCCTGGGGCAGCCCGAACCGCAGATACCCGCCGGGCTCAGGAAATTTTACGAATCCTGGTTTCTGGGAACCAGCTACTACCATGTGGTGGCTAAAAATGATGGCGAAATAACCCGCGTCGAAAGTCCGCGCAAGCTGATTTTTTTTAACCTCAAGCAAACCTTCTACATCGGCCACGAACCTTATACGGTTTGGTTTCCGCCCGACGGTTTGCTTTCACGCGCGGGTTTGGCAAGCGCGGACGGCGGTTATATCAGCCCAAAGCAATTCAGGGCTGGCGAGGACGTGTTGAAATTGCGGGTGCGCAGCGGCGATCATTTGTTCGTTGACCGCCTCACTTACAATTTTCGGCGCCCGAAACGCGGCGAAATCATCGTGTTTGAAACCCGCGGCATCCCCAAACTTCGCCCCGACCAATTTTACATCAAAAGGCTGGTGGCTTTGGGTGGTGAGAAGACTCGCATCGGCGATGACAACCACTTGGTGATTGACGGCGTCCGGCTGGATGCCGGCACGCCGCGTTTTGAAAGGGTTTACACGTTTGATCCGCAGGCGACGCCGCAGCGAAGCCGCTATTTCGGCCACGTCAACGGGCACGTGGCCCGGCAATTGGCCGATAAACTCAAAGACGATAATCTGGCTGGCTTGGCGCCATGTTTTCCGGATTCCAACACGGTCTTCCAGGTGCGCCCCAACCATTATTTGGCCATGGGCGATAACACGCTTTACAGCTCCGATTCCCGCTACTGGGAGGATTTGCCGCGGACAAACGTGATCGGGAAATCGTTTTTCGTTTATTGGCCGTTCACGCGCCGGTTCGGTTGGGAACATCTGGCCCATCAATAACACGCCAGAAAAACGATCATTTCAACCATCTCACTGACAGTTTCTTGCGAATATAAAAATTCGCACAATGTATGTTATATTTAATTAACTGACTGCGTGTCAGATTCGCCGTCAGGGCCTGACAACAGGCCTTCAAGGGCTGAATCATGTGATTATGCTCGCGTTTAGAGTTTTATGTTCGCTCTGGACTTTGAACTTGTATTGATTGAGGATTCTCCCCTCTTGGAATATGCAGACTGGCGCGCGTAAATTTCAGTATTTGTTGTCGCTGCCCGCTCGCATGGCCGCCGAATTGGACCGGCGCGTGGATTTGCGAGGGCGCAAATGCTTTGCGGCAGCGGCGGTTCCAAATGGCGCCTCCGCCAATGTTTTTGCGGCCTTGCTGGACCAGGCCTGGCGGCAGGCCCAAGCTGACGGCCAGACCGACTGGAAATCCTGGCTGACCGCCAATCCCGCGATCATCCTTTTAGACGCCAGCCCACCGTCGCAACCGATATTCGACCTCACCGGGCGTCCTTTGCTGCCGATGCCGGTATTGCGATGGGCTCGAGGGCAACGTTTGGACCAGACGTTGCTCGATCTTCAAGTCGAGGCCTTGGAGCGTGTTTTGCGCGAGGCCGGTTCGCACTACCTGGCGGTTGTAAGCCGAAACGACGTTCTTTTGCATCCACCGGCCAAATGGCCGGTGTTTCCCCAAGCTGACGTGCTGGGGTTGGGCCGCTGGGAAGCCCCAGGCGAACATCTTGAGCCAGGAGCTTTTTATTGCCCCAGGCACGAACCCGGCAAGGTCGCCTTTTATCTTTCAGAGCCGCCGGAAGGCGCGCCCGACGGAGCTTTTTCGGCGGACTTTCTGCGGGTTGCGGATGCCGGTGTTTGGCTGCTGAGCGCCAAGGCGGTGGAAACGATGGTGAATTTCCAGCCAACTGGAGTTTCGGCGAAGGAACCGGCGACAGCGCCCCGGAAAACCGTCGTTGACTTTTTCCGTGATTGGGGGACCGCTTTGGGAACCGCGGCCAAACCTTTGCCCCGGCAAACATCGCGTCTTAGTGCCGCCGCCATTCCCCTGCCCGCTCCGGTTTTTTTCCGCTTTCAAACGGCGCGCCAAGTGGTCGAGTCCGTTTCCGCTTTGCAAAACATCGAATTGGATGAGTCGAAACTGGGCTTGATGGGAGCAAAAAGAAGGCCCGACCAATACCTGCAAAACGCCCGCTTTGACTATGCCCTGCGAGTCGGGTTAAACAACACGCTTTGGGTGGAAAACAGCGTGATTCCGGCATCCTGGCAACTAGCTTCCCAACATGTGCTGACTGGAGTTCCGCCGAACGATTGGGATTTGCATTTGACGCCGGGGACATGCCTGGATTTTGTGCCGATGGCGCAAAGCCGGTATGCCGTTCGCTTTTATCACCTGGATGATCCTTTTTCATCCGGATCGAAATTGCTCCTTGGCCGGCCGTTTGCGGACTGGTTCGAGCAGCGACAGTTGCCTGTCCCCGCGGCGCCAGATTTGTTGTCGGCGCCGGTATTTCCCCTTCTGGCGGGCGCCGACCTCGATCCGCGCTTCTTGGAATGGTTGTTTCATGCCGCGCCGCCGCCGAACCGAAAATTTCGGGATTTGTATTTGGCCTCCCGGCGTCTGGCCAGTTGCGAGATGGCTGGGCAGGTCAACTTGCGCCGGCTCTTTCAACAAAGGGAGACGCTGCGCCGGGCCTGCCTGAAACCAATGCGGCGCAACTTTCGCTACAACGTGTTTTTCAAGTTGGACCTGGAATCCACCGCCCGTGATTATGCCGCGCGCCACCAGGACTTGCCTCGCCTCAAATGGGACAGCGCGATGGAATTGGACGCTTTGCAGCAGGTCCACGATAAGATGTTCCGTTCCGCGGTGATGCGCCATCGCGGGCAGCCAGGCTGGGAAACGCTCGAATTCCGCGCCTTCGCGCTTTTGCGGAATATGATCGTGCAAGACGCCCGCCTCTCCCCTGCCCTGCCCCGCCGCTGTTTGCAGGAGGACCAAATCGTATGGGGCCGCAGCCCGGTGCGGCTTGATTTTGCGGGGGGCTGGTCGGACACCCCGCCCTACTGTCTCGAGTATGGCGGCAAAGTGGTGAACGCGGCGGTGGACCTCAACGGGCAACCGCCGATCCAGGTTTTTGCCAAACTCAACGGACGCCCGGAGTTGGTGTTGCGTTCCATAGACTTGGGGGTCGAGCAAAAAGTGCGGACCTACCAGGAATTAGACACCTTTGCCGCGCCCGGCAGCGAATTCGCGCTGGCCAAAGCCGCCTTTGCGCTCGCCGGGTTTTTGCCGCGGTTCAACGCCGCCGCCCGCTTTTCGACGTTGAAACAGCAATTGCAGGACTTTGGCGGCGGCATTGAATTGTCCCTGCTCTCCGCGGTGCCCAAGGGCTCCGGATTGGGCACCAGCAGCATTTTGGCCGCCACCATTTTGGCCACTTTGAACGATCTGGCGGGTTTGCACTGGGACCGGGACACTCTTTTTCTGCGAACCCTCGCGTTGGAGCAAATGCTCACCACCGGCGGCGGCTGGCAGGATCAGGCCGGCGCCATTTATCGTGGTTTGAAGCTGATCGAAACCGTGCCTGGTCTCAAGCAAAAGCCGACTTTGCGCTGGCTGCCCAATCACTTGCTTGAGCGTGATTGCGCCAACCGGATGATACTGCTGTACTACACCGGGGTAACCCGCCTGGCCAAAAAAATACTCCAGGAGATTGTGCGCGGCATTTTCCTGAACTCGCCCTCGCATTTGCGTGTGGTGTCCGACATTGCCGGCAATGCGGAGCGGGCTTTTCAGGCGATTCAGGAGTGTCGCTATGATGGATTAGCCGCCGCGATTCAAACCAGTTGGGAACTGAACCAAGCCCTGGATGCCGGCACCAACCCGCCCGAAATTCAAGCCATTTTGGCGGCGGTTTCCGACTTCCTGCTCGGCGCCAAATTGCTGGGCGCGGGGGGCGGCGGTTATTTGCTGATGCTCGCCAAGGATGAAACCGCGGCCTCGCGGGTCAGGGCGAGGTTGACGGAGCATCCGCCCAACCCGCGAGCCCGTTTTGTCCAGTTCGCGCTTTCGGAAACCGGCCTGCAGGTGACGCGCAGCTAGCGGCTGATTAAGCTTGGGTTTGGCTTCCAAATCGAATAAAAAAGTCGGCGCATGAAAAAACGGCAGGCGGCGATCAAGCGGCAAACCGCGGAAACCAAAATCGAGTTGCGTTTGTTGGTGGATGGCACCGGCAAATCGAGGATACAGACGGGGCTCCCCTTCTTCGATCACATGCTGACCCTGCTGGCCAAGCATGCGGTTATAGATTTGCGCTTGCGTTGCCAAGGGGACTTGGCCGTTGACGCCCATCACACGGTAGAAGACTGCGGCCTCGCTTTGGGGCAAGCCTTTCGAGTCGCTTTGGGGGACAAAAAGGGGATACGCCGTTATGGCAGCGGATTTCATCCGGCAAATCCTTTGTGGGGAGAATCTTACCTGCCAATGGATGAGTGCTTGGCTCGTTGTGTCATTGATTTCAGCGGACGCCCATACCTCGTTTGGCGCGGCATGGACTCGTTTGATCACAAGTTGATCAGGCCGAAAGAACGATTTCAAGACATGGCCTGCGCTTTTCGTTTCGGCCTGGCTCGCGAATTCTTCCAAGCCTTTGCCAATGAGGCTGCCTGCAATTTGCATTTGGAATTGCTTTACGGCAACGAACCCCATCACATTGTCGAGTCGTTGTTTAAGGCGTTTGCGAAAGCGGTGGACTTTGCGTGCCAAAATGACCCACGCATTAAAGGACAAATCCCTTCCACCAAAGGCCGTTTGTGATTTTTTCGCCCGAGGCCTTTGTGGTCGCCAAAGTTCATTATACAAACAAATGTTTTGGGAATGTCGAAATTGACCGACTATAAAACCCTGACGGATGAAGACCTGGTTAGGCGTTCACAAAACGCTGATATGCAGGCATTTGAGGAGTTGGTTGGGCGGCATTCCGATAAAATTTACGCCCGCGCCTTCAGCATGATGCGCGGTGAAGACGAGGCATTGGACCTCTCCCAAGAGGCTTGGGTCAAAGGATGGCAGCGATTGAAGCAATTCCAAGGTGATTCCAGTTTTGTGACCTGGATGACCCGCATTGTCATTAATCTTTGCCTTGACCATCTGCGGAAACAAAAAAGACATCGCAGCGAGTCCATTCAAGAAATGGATGAAGAAACGGGCGGGGTCGAGCGTCAAATGCCTGTAGTGACGGTGAATCCAACCGAAGGCTTGGAGCGCGAAGAACTCCGGGCCCGGATAGACCGGGCGTTGGACCAACTGTCATTCGAACACCGGACAGTGCTGGTGTTGCATGAGTTTGAGGATTTGGAATATAAGGAAATAGCAAAGAAAATGGGCTGCTCAATCGGCACGGTTATGTCGAGATTGTTTTATGCACGGAGGAAAATGGCCCTGCTCCTAAGCGGGCTAAGGAAGGAACACACACCATGAGCCAAAGGATTCATCCATACCAAATCCAAGCTTATTTGGATGGTGAGTTGTCGGGGGCGGAAGCTCGACAAGTAGAGCAGTGGCTCCAGCAGGACCCGCAGGGGGAGGAGTTGCGGAAGGCCCTGGCGGCGACACGCGCGCTGCTGCGGGCCAATGAGCCGGCCCCCCGGTTGCCGGTGACCCACGACTTTTTCTGGAACCAAGTGCGCCAGCGCCTCGAGGCCCAAACGGCTGTGGAATCCCAGCCCGCAGGGGAATTCTCCCTGTGGGGCTGGCTTCGCGGATGGCGGCGGTTTTACCTGCCCGTATCGGCCATGGCGGTGGTGGCATTGCTCGCCATAGGTCTTTCCTCTCTCATTACTGAAGACCCTGATCGTTATCTGGTTGAGGTGGAGAACCTTTCCGGCGAGACTGATAGCACGACCTTTCGCTATCAATCCGAAAAAATGTTTGTTGTGTGGATATCCAGCAAGGAAGTGGCCGCCCTGGACGACAGGGAATTGGAGCCCGGCATGGAGGAGGGGCTGTTAATTCGATGAAAACTCCGGCATTCTATCGCGTGGCGTGTTTTCGGTGGGGCTGGCTGGCGCTAGTCGCGGCCTTGCTTGGGCTCGGCGGCGCGCAAGCCGCCGAACTTAAATTGGAAATCATGCTGATTTGGGGGACAAACGAGGCGAAGTCCCCCGATCCCAAGCACAAGCCGGTGGACCCGGAATTGGCCAAAAAACTGCAAATCTTCAAATGGAAGAATTATTTCGAAGTTAAAAAACTAAACGAAGTCATTCCCGGACGGGGCGTTAAAAAAATCACCATCAGCCCCAAGTGCGACATTGAAATCACCGAATTGGAGGGCCCTTGGGTCGAGGTTAAATTATTCGGCGAAGGCAAGCTCATTAACAAAACCCGCAAACAACTTAACGTGGGTGAGTATTTCACCCTGGCGGGCGACGTAAAAGATGACGCCTGGTTTATTTTGATCAAACTGATCGAGGAAAAATAAAGCCCCGCCGCTAGGCGGGGCTGGATCAGAACGGTTGTTCGGCAAGGCCTATTTCCCCGTCAAGTCCTCTTCCGTCAAGGCGTTGTAGATTCGGAATTCCTCCGCGTGCAAGGACGGGTCCGACCGGAAGGAAAGGCGTCCGAAGTACTTTTTTTCCATTTCGATAATCAATTTCTCGTCCTGCTTGCGCAATCTTTCCAGCACGGTGGGATGAACGACAATGCGCAATTGGAAATCCGATTCGTCGCGGGGGCGTTTCTTGAGGATTTCCCCCAAACGCCGCTGAATTTCCACACTCATGGTCAGGGAGCTTTTCACTTTGCCGCGTCCCTTGCAGTAAGCGCAGTCGTCATAAACGGCTTCCCGGACGCTCTCGGTGTGCCGCTGGCGCGTCATTTCCATCAGGCCCAGCGGGGAAATCGGCAGGACGTGGGTCTTGGCCCGATCCCGTTTCAGACCCTCGCGCATACGGTTGTAAATGGCCTGGCGGTCCCGATGGTGTTTCATGTCAATGAAATCCAGCACGATCAGGCCCCCCATGTTGCGCAGGCGCAACTGGCGGCAAATTTCGTCCGCCGCTTCCTTGTTCACGCTGACAATGGTGCTTTCCTGGTCCTTGCCGCCCTTGTGGCGTCCGGTGTTCACATCTATGGCCACCAGGGCCTCGGTTTCGTCAATCACCAGATATCCGCCGCTTTTCAAGTGAACCTGCCGCGAGAACGCCAGTTCCAACTGCCGCGTGATGCCAAAGCGGTCAAAGATGGGCGTGGAATCGGTGTATAACTTGATTTTCCCGGCGGAGCGCCGCGATATTTTGGTGATCATCGCCTTCATGCGCTCGCAGGCGGCGCTGTTGTCCACCACAATGCGCTCCACGTCCTCGGTAAGAAAATCCCGCACCGTGCGGTCAATCAAATCCGGCTCGCTGAAGACGCAGGCGGGCGCCGGCCGGGAGCGAATGCGCTCCTGGATATTCTGCCACTCCTCCACCAGGAGGGCCAGGTCGCGGACGAAATAGCGCGTCTGCTGCCCTTCGCCGGCGGTGCGCATGATCACCCCCATGCCCTCCGGGATGGTGAGCTGGCGCAGAATCTTCTTCAGCCGCTGGCGCTCCTCGTTGTTTTCGATTTTGCGGGAGATGCCGCTCTGGTCGGAGTTCGGCAACAGCACCAGGTATCTGCCGGGCAGAACCAGGTTGGTGGTTACCCGCGGCCCTTTGCTGCCGATCGGCCCTTTGGTGACCTGCACAACGATCTCGCTGCCCGGGGGATAAAGGCGGGGAATGTCTTTCTGGGTGATTTTGGGTTTATCACGGTCCCGCCGGCGGCCTTCGCGCTCGACGACTTCCACGCTGCTGTCGAAACTGCTGGGCACAATGTCCCAATAATGGAGGAAGGCGTTTTTCTCGAAGCCAATATCCACAAAAGCCGCCTTCAATCCGTCTTCCAAATTGCGCACACGGCCTTTGTAGATGCTGCCGACCAGCCGTTCCTCATTGGTGCGCTCGATGATAAACTCCTCGAGTTTGCCGTCCTCGAGCACACCCACGCGCGTCTCCAGGGATTCGGCGTTGATGATGACCTCCTTGTGCGTTTTTTTCTCGGTGCGGATCAAGCGTTTGACCTTGCCGATCACCTTGGTGGCGGCTTGCTTGATGGTTTCCACCAGGCCCTTGGGCTTGGGGGTGATTTCCACCGGCGTGAATTCCGACTCCGTTTCCGCGGCCGCCTCCGTGGGGGCGCGGAAGTCCTGATTGCGGCTCTCGCCGCCGCGCCGCGCCGGAGTTTCCGCGGGCTCCGGGGGAATGCCGGCGGCCAGGTTTTCCGCCCGCTGGATTTCCTGTTCGTGGCGGCGCTGGTCGAAAACCGAATCAAAGTCCTGGGCCTCGCCTACCACCTCGGCGCGGGCGTCTTGCGCGGCTTTTTCCGGGCGCGGCGGCTGGTTTTGTTTGAGGCCGCCGCTGGGGCGGAATCGCAGACCGCCACGGCGGCGGCCAAAAGAACGGTTGTTGTCACTCATAAGGTATTAATCACTCTGATGGATATGCACGTTTTGCAGCAGCCCGAGAGCGATCAGGGAGCTGAGCACTGAAGACCCGCCGTAACTGATCAGCGGCAGCGGCACTCCCGTCACGGGCATTAGCCGAATGTTCATTCCGATGTTAATAAAAACCTGGCAGAAGAGGAGGGTAACCACCCCCACCGCCAGGAGTTTGCCGAGGCGATCGCGGGCCTGGCTGGCGATCCTGAGTCCGGCCAGCAGGATGACGCCATATAAAGCCACCACGCCTACACTCCCCATGAAGCCGCTTTCCTCGGCAATCACGGAGAAAATGAAGTCGTTGTGGGCCACGGCTCGGGGCAGGTAGCCCAGGGCGATTTGCGAGCCCTGGCGCCATCCCTTCCCGGTCAGTCCGCCGGAACCGACTGAAATCAGCGCCTGCCGCGAGTTATACTGGTCGTTCTGCTGTTGCAGACGCAGACGCTGCATCTCCGCCGCTGTGGCGTGGGCGGAGGCAAAATTCGTGTAATTCAGGCCAAAGAAAACCATTAAACGGCGGCGCTGATAATCTTCGAGTTTGAGTCGCCAATTGGGCGGCGCAAAAAGGATGTCCACCATCAGCAAGGCCGCCAAGGCCCCGCCGGCCAGAAGGATTTTGGACATAAACCGCGCGGGGATGCCCGCCACCCCCAGCATGACCAATCCGGTGGGGATCAGGATCAGGGCAGAGCCCAAATCCGGCTCGCGAATGATCAGGAAAAACGGCAAGGCGATCAGACCGACAGCCCGCCAAAAAACAGCGGACTGTCGCAGTTCGTCCACCGGCCGGCTCAGGTAATGCGCCAGCACCATGATCAAAGCCAGTTTGGCGAACTCGGAAGGCTGCACCTGCACCGGCCCCAGGTCCAGCCAGCGGCGGGCCCCGTAGCGCAACGTGCCAATACCCGGCACCAGCACCAGTACCAGGAGGAGGATGCAGAGCCAATATGCCACTACGGCCCACCGGGAAAGCCGTTGGTAGCTGAACAGGCAAAAGCCGATGGCGGCCAACAGGCCAAACTCAATCCACAGCAATTGCTTGAAATGGTTTTGCTTGAACCACGGCAGCAGCCGGTTGCTTTCGTTGGCCATGCCGGCGCTATAGATGAAAACCACGCCGAAAGCCATCAAACCCGCCGCCGCGGCGATAAGGCCCCAATCCAAACTGACGGCGCGCCCGCCGTATTTTTGCTCGTTGACATTCAAGAGGCCGCCAAAACCTTTCCTCGTCTATCCGCGTCTTTCAACAGGCGCTGCAACGAGCGATACACCTGACCGGCGACCGGGGCGCAGGTCGCGCCCCCGGAGACGCCGCCTTCAATCATCACCACGACCACATATCGGGGCGCCTCGTAGGGCGCAAAGGAGGCAAACCAGGTCACTTTATCAATGACCGCGTTCCCCTTCTTTATTTCCGCTGTGCCGGTTTTGCCGCCAATGCGCCAGCCCGCCACCGCCGCCCGGCGTCCGGTGCCATCGGCGTCTTCGACATCCGCCAGCATGGCTGCGCGAATGATTTCCAGGCTTTGGCTGGCCATCCCCAATTCACCCCGCAGCCGCGGGGGGTAATACAGGGCGTCGGCGCCGGTAACCGACCGCTCGCTGTTTTCGATTCTCTGCAGCAACCTCGGCCAAAAAACCTTGCCGCCATTGGCCACCGCGGCGGTCAGCACGGCGATTTGCAACGGCGTGACGGTGATCGCCCCCTGGCCGATGCAGAGGTTGGCGGTGTCGCCTTCCGTCCACGGGTCGCCCCGCAGGGTCTGACGGCGTATCATCTCGCGCGAGGGAAAGACCCCGGCGGCATTCTGGCAGGTGGGCAAGCCGGCTGATTCTCCCAAATGAAAGCGCTGGCCCGCGCGCAACAGGTTGTCCAGCCCGGTTTTCAAACCCTGCTGAATAAAATAGGTGTTGCTGGAAAGTTTGAACGCCCGCTTGAAATCGTACTCTCCTGCCGGCGCCGTGTCTTTGATGATTTGCGAGCCCAGTTGGACGAAGCCGGGGCTCTTGATCACCAGGTCCGGTTGCGCGACGCCGGCTTCCAAGGCCGCCAAACCGGTGACAATTTTGAAAATCGAGCCCGGCGGATAAAGTCCCTGGCTGGCCTTGTTTATCATGGGGCGCAGGATTGGATCACTGAGCGTTTCCATCTCCTGATGGGAAATGGAGGGTATGAAATGATTCGGATCGAAATCAGGCGCTGAGGCCATGGCCAATATATCGCCGTTGTGCGCATCCATTACAATCACGGCGCCGCGGGCGGGCTGGCCGGAATTCCGGTCCGCCTCGGCCAGCGCTTTTTCCACTTCAATCTGAAGCGGCAAATCCAAGGTCAAAACCAGGTTTTTCCCCGGTGCCGCCGGCGTCCAGATATTCTCGGATTGCCGGTAACCAAGGCTGTTGACCAGGACGGATTTGACGCCGGCGCGCCCCCGGAGATGCTCGTCGAATTGTTTTTCGACTCCCAACTCGCCCACATAGTCTGGAAGACGGTAATTGAAGGACAGTTCCGCGCCATCGCCAGGGGTGTTCTCCCGCCGCAAATGGCCGAGGATATGGGCGGCGACAGAACCATGCGGATAATGCCGCAGAGGCTGAATATCCAAGTCTATTCCCAAAGGCAGACCCGTTTGTTCCATGAGCCGGGCGATTTGGGCGGCCTGAAGATCGCGCATCACCGGCAGTGGCAGGGCGAGGCGCTGCTCGTAATGGGCGTGAAAATCGTCGGGCGATAACGGCACGTCTTGTTGCAGAATCAAGCCCAATCGCTGCACCACGTTGCTGGCGACCAAAAACCGCGCCAACCGCGCCAACTGGGCGCGCTCCTCCCGCGTCGGTTTGCGTTTGAACTCGTGCTGAAGACGAGAGCTTTCATTCGAAAGCACTTGGCTGTAGGAGAACCGGAACTGTTTGCTGAGCTCTTCGAGGTACAGGCTGGCGTGATAGGACGGCCGGTTTTCCGCCAGGATCAATCCGTTGCGATCCAGTATGTTGCCGCGCACGGCGGGGATGCGCACGGTGCGGAACGATTGCGCCGCTTGGTCGCTAAGATACCTTTGGCGGGCTACCACTTGCACATACCAGAGTCCAACTACCAAAATAGCCAGGCCGGTCACGATGACGGCCGTCAGCCAGCGCAACGGGCGGTCGAACTTCGGTAATTGTTCAAAAATCAACATGATGGGAACGGCCCTCGTTTGATTTCCCGTTCCGGCCGAAACCCGAGCCCGGGGGCGGGCGCGGCCTCAAAGGCTTGGCGGACGCGGTCCAAAAACATAAAACACAACGGTGTCAACGCCGCGCCGGAAATCCCCAGGAACAGCAGTTGGCCGAGCAAGGACCAATTCGCCTCGGAAACCTCGCCCAGCGCCAACAACAGCAGAACGGCCATAGCGGGGACGGCCACACTGGCGCCTAGGCCCAAAACCATCTGCGCCACCCATTCCCGCCGCAAAATAACCGAATGCTTCCGGTAAATCAGCAGGCCGACGGCCAACAGCGGCAAAATCGAAAGCCCCAGGGGGTTGGCCGACAGTGAGTCAAACCACAATCCGGCGCAAACCGCCAGCATGGCGATGGTCAGTGGTCCGGCAGTCAGCGCGGTGTAAACCATCAGCACCGGCAGGAAGTCCACCTGCACGCCCGCCAGCCCGCGGGTTAACGCCAGGCGGCTCTGAGCGTAAACAGCCAGCAAGGCGGCCAACAGGATGATCACGCCGGTGAACCAGCCATGCTCGGGTATGGGGGCGGGGTTGCGCATTTTATTGGTGTTCAGGGGAACAGGACATAAACCTCGGCTAAATCGCTCAGGTTGGCGGCCAAGCGAATCCGTGCCTCGAGGTAAAGGCCATCCACGCTCCGGATATCGGCAATGTGACCGATCAGCAGTCCCTTGGGGAAAATTCCCCCCAGTCCGCTGGTGTAAACCGCCTGGCCCGGCTTGAGATCGGCATGCCGCGACAGATAGCCCAGGTCCACATACTCGTTGTTAATGGGGGCGAAGGAACTCGGCATGATGATGCCGCTGTCTTTGGCCTCGGGCACTTGCGCGGCAACACGGCATTTGGGGTCGCCGAGCAGGACCGCTTGGGACCGGCTGGGACCGGTCACCAAAATCCGGCCCACCAAACCCGCCGGTGACAGCACCGGGTAGTTGGGCTTAACCCCCTCCTGCTCCCCCAAATCCAGTTGCAAGGTTCTCCACCAGTTCGCCGGGTCGCGGCCAATGACGCGCGCCAAGCGCAGTTTCCACTGCGTTTGCTGCTGCCAGCCAATGCTTTGGCGCAGCGCCTGGTTTTCCCGCCAGACATCCTGGGTTTGCTGGATTTGAAACCGCAACTGTTGGTTCTCCGCGCGCAGCCGTTCGTTTTCGCGCGCCAAGTCGGCTCGCGAAGCCGTCAAGCTGGAGGATTTTCCCGCCAGCCGGTCGGCGGCGGAAGAAAGACCGAACAGGGGCAAAAAAACACTCCCCACCGCCACTTTCAAACGGTGGCTGAGCCGCTCCGGCAAGGCCAGCAGCGTCAGCGCCAGGATCAGCGCCCCGCCAAAAATCCAATGACTCTTTTTTACAAACATTTCGCCCCCGAACAATCCCGGGGCGAACGCGTGAATCAACCTTTGGGCTGCGAAGTGACGCGTTTGAGAAATTCCATTTCCTGCAGCACGCGGCCGGTGCCTTCGGCCACCGCCGTCAGCGGATCATCCGCGATATGCACCGGCAGGCCCGTCTCTTGTGAAATCAGCCGGTCAATGCCCCGCAACAGCGCGCCTCCGCCCGCGACCACCAAGCCGCGGTCCACCAGGTCCGCCGACAGCTCGGGTGGACATCGCTCCAAAGTAATGCGCACCGACTCAAGAATGCTCTTGAGCGGTTCTTGCAAGGATTCCCGGATTTCCTCCGACCGGATGGCGATGGTCTTGGGCAAACCAGCCCCCAGGTCGCGCCCTTTTACTTCCATGGTTAATTCCTGCTCCAGCGGGAAGGCGGAACCGATTCGGATCTTAATCTCCTCCGCTGTGCGTTCGCCGATCATGAGGTTGTAGGCCCGCTTCATGTGGGACACGATCGTTTCGTCAAACTCGTCCCCGCCCACCCGCAGGCTGCGGCTATAGACGATCCCGGCCAGCGAGATAATCGCGATCTCGCAGGTCCCGCCGCCGATGTCCACGATCATGTTCCCGGATGGCTCATGCACCGGCATTCCCACCCCGATGGCCGAAGCCATCGGCTGCTCGATGAGATAAACCTCCCGCGCTCCGGCATGGGTGGCCGAATCTTTGACGGCCCGCCGTTCCACCTCCGTTATCCCCGAGGGCACGGCGATCACGACCCGCGGCGCGATCAGCTTCCGGTAATGCACTTTCTGGATGAAGTGCCGCAACATCGCCTCCGTGATCTCAAACTCGGCGATGACTCCGTCTTTCATCGGCCGGATCGCCACCAGATTCACCGGGGTCCGGCCAATCATGCGCTTGGCCTCCTCCCCCACGGCGACCACATTGGTTGTGCCCGCCTCCGTGGCTACCACGGATGGCTCGCGCAGCACAATGCCCCGGTCACGGACATACACCAAGGTGTTCGCCGTTCCAAGGTCTATTCCAATGTCATTGGAAAACAGGCCCTTCAGTTGCGTAAACATGTGCGGTTACCCTGCAACACTCAAGAAACCATTAAGCGGTTTGACACCCCAACCGTCAAGATGTTTAATCGAACAACTTTTTTCCCGAATCACCGATTTCCAAGCCGGCCACCGAGCCGCTTCCCTCTTTGCCCCAGTTATTGCGCCCGACTGGCAGGCCAAAGCCGAACCAAGGCGACACCATGCCGGGGGACCAGAAATTCGAGCTTGCCGTCACCAAGGCCCAGGTCTTTTTGCCGCCAGAGGTCGCGCACGCGTTGGGGGCCGACAAGGCCCAGTTGTTCCCAAGTCGCGGACAGTGTGACGGGAAGGGGGCCGAGATTGAAAAGGCCGACGGCCTTGGAGCCATCCCGCATTTCTTTGAGGAGGATCATTTCCCGGCGGGTTTGGGTGACGACGCGGGCCTGGCGTCCCAAGGGATCCTGGTCCACTTCGATGACTTCATGGTTGCAGAGCACGTTCAAGGTGAAGGCATCCAATTTAGCCATGTCACCGCTAAAGATGAGGGGCGCGGCCATCAGGCACCACATGGCCATGTAAGAGTATTGTTCGTTAGGGGTCAGGGTGGTGGGTTTGCCCTCGCCCATGCCGCGCGCGTCGCCGACCCAGCCGATGAGGATGTAATCAGGATCGTTCCAAGCGCCGGGCCGCGCGAAGTCCGCATGGCGCGCGTTGCTAAAGCCAATGCGGTAGAAGCCGGGCAGCGCGCCGCCGCGTTCGAGGCCGAGGTCGCCGGTGGTGCGCCAGCAATGGCCGACTTCCGCGCCCCATTTCCAAACTTCGCCCATGCCGTATTGGCAAAGATTGAAGACCACGTCGCGTTCGAGCTTTTGGAGTTCCGCCCACATGATTTGGTAGGGTTTCTTGAGGTCCGCGAGGGTTTTGCCGCCGGCGATGCGTCCGTAGGAGCACCAATCGTATTTGAGGAAGTCGAAGCCCCACTCGGCGAAAGTGCGGGCGTCCTGGGCTTCGTGCTGATAACTGCCGGCATAGCCGGCGCAGGTGGAAGGCCCGGGAGAGATGTAAGTGCCGGCTTTCAAGCCCCGGGAATGGATGTAGTCCACCATGCCCTTGATGTCAGGGAAGCGTTTGTTGCCAAGGAGGCGTCCGTTTTCATCCCGGGTCGGGCCGCCAATTTCCGGGTCCTTGGAGTTCACCTTGACCATCCAGCAATCGTCAATGTTCACGTATTGGTAACCGTAATCAGCCATGCCGCTGGCGAGCATCTGGTCGGCGGCCTCCCGCATCACTTTCTCGCTGACGCGGTGGTAATGGATATACCAACTGTTCCAACCCATCGGCGGCGTCAACGCCAGTTGGTTGCCGGAGACAATCTGGAAATCCCGCTGCGCCTGGCCCCGCGGGTTTTTTGCGGCCAACACCACCCGGTATTCGCCCGCCGCGGGGCTCCTGCCCGCGATGATGCCTGTTTGCGGGTTTAATTGGAGTCCGTCCGGCAATCCTTGGGCGGAAAACTCCATCGGACGCTCGCCGGTGCAAGGAATTCGATAAAGGAATGGCGACCCGGGCCGGACTCCATAAACCAACGGCCCGTTGAGGCGCGGCGTTGGGGGAGCGGGCGGGGTCAGCAAAACTTTTTCCTCGGGCGCCGGAGCGGGCAAGCCGGCTTTGGGCGATTCCCCTTCGTATTCGATCTGCGCCTCCGCCCAGTTGGCGTGATCAAAATCCTTGCCGTCGCCGAGGTCTGAGACCTCCAGCAAGAGCATTTTTACGCCCGCCAAGCTCACTTGGCAGACCTTGGGTTCCTCCTTCCACTTGCAGGCGCCGCTGCGCCAAAGCTCCATGTCGTCCCCGTAAACAATAAATTCGATCGAAGCCCGCGGGTTGCCGGCCGCGCCGTCCACCCCCACTTTGGCTGAAAAGTTCCGCGCCCGGCCATCCAGGGTGATATAAAACTCGCTGGGAGCGTGCGTGCCGACGCCGCGCGCGAAATTTTGGGAGCCGATGGTCATTTCCTTGTCGGTGACGGCCCGGTTTTTGAGCGGCTTGCCCCAGCCGGAGGACATGGAGGCGAGGTCGAGATCCTCCAAGGAAAGTGTGGCGGCGAAAGTGGCGCCCGCAAGCGGCCAGCAGGCGGCTGCGGCCAACAAGGCCGGCGACAGACGGAACAGGTTGAGGCGCATCATAAGCGTATCTGCCGTAAACCTAAACGGTCCCTTTCCGGCTGGCAATGTTTAAGCGGCCGCAGTGGCGCACGCGTATCGGCGGGGAAGAATTCGGTTTGGCGTTCCGGGCGAAGCTGATTATGCTGCGGTCATGTTTTTGCCTGCCCAGATTTCCCGTCGCGCGTTTTTGCGCGCCGGCTGCGCCTGGGGTTGCCTGGGACCGGCGACGCTGACCGCCGGCGGCGACCCCGTCGGAGAATTTGGCGCCAGTTTTGATTTGGAAATGGAAAACTTCATGCGGGCGCGGGCGATTCCCGGCGGTGCTCTGGCGGTGGCAAAGGACTTTCGGTTGGTATATGCGCGGGGCTACGGCTGGGCGGATCGGGAAAAGCGAAGCCCCGTTCAGCCGGCCTCGCTGTTTCGGCTGGCCAGCGTATCCAAACCGATTACCGCGGTGGTTGTCCTGCGCCTGGCCCAGAGCGGCAAACTGAAGTTGGATGACAAGGCGTTCGAATGGCTGCGTCTCGATCCGCTTCCCGGAAGCAAATTAGACCCCCGTTGGCGGGAAATAACCGTGCGCCATTTGTTGCATCACACGGGGGGATGGGACAGTAAAAAAAGCGGTGACCCGATGTTCATGTCAGAGCGCATAGCCCGGGCGGCGGGCGGCCCCCGCCCGCCGGGGGCTGAAACCATCATCCGCTACATGCTGGGGCAGCCGCTGGATTTTGATCCGGGCACCCGTCATGCCTATTCAAATTTCGGCTACTGCCTCTTGGGGCGGGTGATAGAACGGGTCACCGGACGGTCCTACGGGGAGTGGGTCAGGCACGACCTGGCGCCGGCCGGCCTGCGAGACCTGCGTCTGGGACGATCGCTGGCGGCGGAGGCCGCTCCCGGTGAAGTCCATTATTACCTGCCAAATAATGAGCAGGGACCGAGCGTGTTTGCCGCGCAGCCGGGACGGGTTCCCCAACCTTACGGCACTTTTGCCCTGGAAGCCATGGACGCCCATGGGGGATGGGTGGGTTCGGCGGTGGATCTTATGCGCCTGGTAGTGGCGCTGGAAGACCGGCGTCGCGGCCCTTTGCTTGATCCCGCTTGGTTTCAGCAAATGATTGCGCCGCCGCCCGCCCCGGTGGCACGCCGGGCGGATGGCGCGGTCGAGGAGGTATATTATGGGTGCGGCTGGCTGGTGCGAAGGCTTAACCGCGCCAACGGGGTCAACCTTTGGCACACGGGTTCGCTGCCGGGAACTTTCACCCTGCTGGTGCGACTGGCCGGCGGCTTGAGTTGGGCCGCGCTTTTCAACCAGCGGCAAAGCGGCTCCCAGTTGCCCGACGGGGAGATTGACGGCGCTTTGCATCGCGCCGCGGCAGCGGTGAAAACGTGGCCGGAGCAGGACCTGTTCGGGCGCTATTCAAGTCCGGAATAAAACCTTTTCCTGGTTGAACAGACGAACGGCGGCGGCCAAAGCCAGAGCGGCATAGGCGCACGACGAGCCGAAAATCAGGGCGATCAACCCCCAGGGATACACGCCGGTCAGGATTTCCTTGCAAACCAGGCTGGTGTTGAGAATCGGCGCCAGGGCGAGGCGCGCGTTTAATTCCATGCCGGGCAACATGCCCATCACTGCGGGCAGGATCACCACGATCATCAAAGGGGACAGGTAGCTTTGGGCCTCTTTGAAACTCTTGGCGAAAAGCGCAATGGCCAGTTGCGCGGCCGAGAGGAAAACCGCCACGGGCAGGATCATGAGAAAGACCATCGCCAGCGAGGCCCAGTCCACGCCGAAACCTTTGGGCAACGCCAGCGCGGCGGGCCCCAGCAGCGCGTTCTTGGCCAGCAGGAACGAGCCGCCCAGGGAAAACAGCGAGAATAGCGTGGTGGCCAGGGCGGTCGTGAGCACCGTCAGGAATTTCCCCAGGACGATGTTCACCCGCGCCACCGGGCTGCACAACAACGTTTCCACAGTGCCGCGCTCCTTTTCGCCGGCGGTCAGGTCCATCGCCGGATACATGGCGCCGGTCATGCAGAGCAGGATGATCATGTAAGGGATGATGGCGCCGAGGATATTGCCGGTGATTTTCTTGGGCGGCGCCACATTCACGGTTTCATAGCTGAACGGCCTGAGGAATTCCTCGGGCAACTGCCGGGCGCTGAGCCGCTGGTGGATGATTTCCTCGCGCAGGCGTTGGAAGAAGTTTTGCAGCGGCGCCGCGCCAAAGGAGGACTTGATCTCCCCGCCATAAATGTAAATTTGCACCTTTTGGGGCGGGCCGTTGCTTAATGAAGCCTCGAAGCCTGGCGGGATTTCCACCGCCGCCCGGACGCTTTTGCCGGAAATCTGGTTGGTGTAATCGGCGCGGTAAGGGACAACCTTGATGGTTTCGAGCCTCTGGAGTCGCCCGACGATCCCGGGGGAGTCCGCGCCGCCGATAATCATCACCGTGGGAATTTCGGCGCGGGCCTTGGCGACAACCTTCATCGAGATCGAGCCGAGGCCGAAGATCAGCACCGGCATGACCAGCACCGGCACCACGATCATCGAGATGATCGTGCGCCGGTCGCGCAGCGTGTCGAGCAGTTCCTTGCGCCAAATGATGGATGCCAGCCGCCAGTTCACGAGCCGCCCTCCACCACTTTCACGAAAATGTCCTCCAAATCCCGCAAGCCGTGGCGCTCGCGCAGATTCTCCAGCGTGCCCTCGTCCCGGATGCGCCCCTCGTGGATGATCGCCACCCGGTCGCTCAGCTTTTCCACCTCGCTCATGACGTGCGTCGAGAAAATCACCGTCTTGCCGGCCTCGCGGCATTCACGGATGAACGCGGTGATGGTGCGCGAGGTCATCACGTCAAGCCCCAGGGTGGGCTCGTCGAAAATCATCACCGGCGGGTCATGCACCAGCGTCCGGGCGATGGAAACCTTCTGCTTCATGCCGGTCGAGAGCTTGTCGCAGCGGCCATTCTGAAACTCCCGCATCCCCAGCCGGTCGAACAACCGGTCAATGCGTTCCCGCAGGGTGTCCTCGTCCAGCCCGTGCAGTCGGCCGAAATACTCGACCATCTCCCGGGCGGTCAGCCGGCCGTAGAGGGCGGTGGCGGTGGAGAGAAAACCCAGCTTCTGGCGGGCGCGGTCGGGCTCGGTGGCAACATCGTGGCCGGCCACCAACGCCTGGCCGGAGGACGGTTTTAGAATGGTAGCCAGCATCCGCAGCGTGGTGGTCTTGCCCGCGCCGTTGGCGCCCAGCAGGCTGAAGATGCGGCCGGGCTCGCAGACAAAGCTCACGCCGTCCACCGCGCGGATCGTCCCCCGCTTGCGGTCGCGGAACAGCTTGGTCAATTGGCGTGTCTCAATCACGGCATCCAGCCCGCAGAACGGCTTCAAGCTAATCGGCGTTCCGCGATACAGCAATACCAGAAAATTATCCTTGGCGATTTTCGGGGGGAATACCGCAGACAGCCCGGCAGGGAGGCTAAAACAGGTTCTTCGATGTTTTCAGTGTAATTGCCGGAAGCGAATTATGGTGTATAACGTCAGGCCTGGGGTTTTCGATAGCGCGGTTTCTCCTCACCCCCTGCCTGCGCCCGCCTGCCGAGCGGTGGGCAGGCCGCGGGCGCGGCAGGCAGGCGTCCCTCTCCCTTGGGGAGAGGGAGACCCGTTCGCCAGTGCTCGAAGTGGTCAAGAGC
>Ga0101944_10002196_pt1 | contig 33207 bp, 26 predicted proteins | sample DewCreD2012metaG_FD_75245 | JGI IMG/M metagenome (GOLD analysis project Ga0101944, IMG submission 75245) | Hot spring sediment bacterial and archeal communities from British Columbia, Canada, to study Microbial Dark Matter (Phase II) - Dewar... ... | reverse complement strand
TGCATTTCGCCGTTCGAGAGGCTGCGGGAGGGCAGCTCGCGGGTGATGAGGATCTGGATGAGGTCGGCTTCCATGCCGCGGACGCGGCGGAGGCGGAACTGGGCGTTGGCCATCTCCATGATGCAGTGCATTTCGGTGGGCGACTGGGGCTGGTACTCGTCGATGTAGGAGTCGCGGAGGGCGACGAAGTCTTCGGGGGCTTCGTAGAAGAGCAGGGCGGTCTGGGTGAAGAAGCCGTGCTTGCGGGCGTTCTGGGAGGAGCGGGCCTTGCCCTCGGGGGTGCGGGGGCCGGTGGACTTTCGGGCGTTCGAGCGCCGGGCGGCGAGCTGTTTTTCGGACAGCGACCGTTTGGGATTTTCGGGAGTGGTTGAATTCGACATGGCAGAAGCTCTGGAGGGAGGGTAGGCACGGGCTGGCCCTGCACGGCTGAGGGTGCGGTTGTAAGTGACTGGGAGGGCGCGTGAAAAACTGCCGTTTCCGGTGTCACGGGGGCGGCGTGATGGGAGTGCGCGGCTCTTGAGCGCCATCGGGGTTGACGCGCGCTGATGAACCGTCCGGGAAGAGAAAGAGGGGAATTGTGTTCCTGTCCCCTTTTCCTTGGCACGGGCAGCGGAACGGGGCTCGGGGGGTGACGGCGCAAGTGGCTGGAAGGGCGCGTGAAAAATTGCCGTGCCGGGTGTTACGGGGGCGGGGCGATGGGAGTGCGCAGCTCTTCAGCGTCGTCGGGCTTGAGGCGTGCTGATGAAACCTGCGGGAAGAGAAAAAGCGCAATTATGTTGCTGTCTCCTTTTCCTTGGCACGGGCAGCGGAACGGGGCTCAGGGGGTGACGGCGCAAGTGGCTGGAAGGGCGGGTGAAAAATTGCCGTGCCGGGTGTTACGGGGGCGGGGCGTTGCGGGTGCGCGGCTCTTCAGCGCCTTCGGGCTTGAGGCGTGCTGATGAAACCTGCGGGAAGAGAAAAAGGGGACTTGTGTTCCTGCCCCCTTTTTCATGGAACGCCGTGCCGTCGGACCCGGGGAACCCGTATTGCGCGGCCTACGGTCGTGGGAAAGAGAAGAAGAGAACCGGGCATGGGCGCAGCCTGGCGGAGATTCGGCTGGAGAGCAGGAAAGGGAACAGACGTGGCCGTCCCATGGGGGGACGGCCTCTTGCCCGGTTCGAAGAAGAGTAACAGCCGGCAGGGAGCCTGCTGGCGATGGGGCCGGCGGTTCACGGAGCCGGTTCTGCTGCCGATGCTCTGCGTCGGCGTGCGCGCCCGGCGGCACCCAGAGCCAGCAGTCCCGCGCCGATCAGCGCCATGGTGCCTGGCTCGGGAATCTCGCCGCCCCCCCCGCCGCCGTTGTCGAGACCGACGACGCGATTGCCCTCGACATTCATCCCGTAGATGACCGCCGAGTAGCCCTCGGGCAGGTCGAAGACGGGGCCGTCGAGCGGGAAATACAGCGTATTCGAAGCATCGGCGTAGCCGTATGCGTCTCCGAACTGGTCGATCCATGCCTGAAGGCTCATGTAGAACCTCAAACGCCGATTCACGGGCACAGCTGCCTGGAGAGTTTTCGCCCGGCAGCCGATGCAGGAGCCGGGCAGGTAGCTGCTGGGTCCTGAGAGATTGCTGGAATACCAATAGGACATTCCATGCGGTCCGAGGGATCTCTCCCCGAACTCGATGAAATACCATCCTGCGTACTCGAGTTCGAAGTCTGCGCGGACAAAGCGTCCGCTGAAGCCTGGCGTAGTGCCGCCTCCAACGCTGCCCGAGAGCGCAAAGTTCAATGCGATTGGAACATAGGGACTTCCCGGCGGCCCGACGATCATGTACTCAGTCTGGACACTCGCGAAGCCGGCGAAGCCGCTTGCACTGGCGCAACAGTATTGATAGCCCTCGGCGTAGGCGTGGAGGCCGTAACCGTTCGCCTGTGCATTGGCCGATCCGTAGCTGAAAATGGACGGCAGCGCGGAGCAGTCGCTTCGGCCCGTGGAGACGTTCTGATTCCCTGGACCGGAGCCAAAATCGTAACTGCACCCCGACGCGGCTGCCGTAAAGATGGCAGCCTCTGCCGAGGCGGCGTAGCCGCACGCGAGGGCCAGCAGCAGCGCGGCATAGCGCAGCCAGCCGGCCCCCTTGCTGACCTGCTGGCGGACCGCCGCTGCGAGGGCAGGCAGAGCTCCGGCGGATGGCCGGGCGCCGCCGGACTCCGCAGCCTCCCCTCCCGGGCAGCCACGCCGATCCTGAGCTGCCATGCTGTCCCTCATGCTCCTCTGTTTCTCCATACTGGTTCCTCCTGCTGAATCGAACCCAGCCCGCCCGCGTCTGCTGTGCGAGGCGGGCTTGCTCCACTTTGGGGCCAGATGTGCGCTTCTGCTCCTGAACAACCCGGCGGAATGCTGAACGCAGTCCCGGTACGCCTCCTGAACGCTCCTGAAAAACCTTGAATTCCTCGCCTGAAGGCGTGTAGGCTGGCCTGAAGGCACTACAATCAGTGCCATGCAGGCAGAGGGGCCCGTGATGCGCGGCATGGAAGAGGGAGGCCGACTCACCACAGTCGTCCTGTTCGGACGCGGGCGCTGGGATTCTGTGACGCGCAGGCTGGAAGTCGGCGGGGCGACGGCGAAGATCCCCTGGCGGGCTGCGGAGTGTCTGCAGACGCTGCTGGAGGCGGGGGGCGGCATCGTTCCCAAGGAGGAGCTGGAACAGGCGATCTGGGGCGGCGCGCTTGTCGAGGAGTCCAACCTGGCGCAGTGCATCGCCTTGCTGCGCAGGGCGCTGGACCCGGCGCCGGACGGCGGCAGCCACATCGAAACGGTGGCGCGGGTGGGCTACAGGATTGCAGTCCGCATTGAGCGGGAAACGGGCGGGGGCGGCGCCGGAGGCGACGATCCTCGACCGGGGGTGCAGGTCGTGGCAACCGATGCCGGGAACCAGGGCGGTGCTCAGAATCCCCCGAGAAGGTGGATTGCGGCGGGGCTGGCGGCGGGGCTGATTGTCGCGGTGGCGACGCCGTTATCGGTGTGGAGCATCCGGCGGTGGCAGCGCGCCGAACGGATCGAGGTCCTGCTCGCCGAGGGTTTCGACCTCAGCCGGAGAGGCAACAGGGCGGATGCGAACGAAGCCTCCCAGAAGTTTGGCCTGGCGCTGAAGCTCGACCCGGAGAACGCCCTGGCGCTCGCCGGGTTGGCGGAAAGCGGCGCCCGGGCGGGCAAGTACGACGGCTTCCAGGCGGCGGCGGAGCTGGCGCGGCGGGCCGTCAGGAGCGATCCGGATTGCGCGGAGTGCCACGCGATTCTGGGCTGGATTCTGATGACGCGCGGCTGGCGGTGGGTGGAGGCAGGCGCGGCGCTGGAGAGGGCTCTTGAGGGGGGGCACCCGCCGCCGCAGGCCGTCGTGTGGCGCGTCATGTGGCTGGCCATTCACCGGCGGCTTCCGGAGGCCCTGGCCCTGGCGCAGCAACTCGCCGCCAGCCAGCCGCAACTGGCCCAGGCGCGGGTGGGTCTGGCCATGGCGCTGTTCTTTTCGGGCGATTACCGAAAGGCGGCCGAAGAGTGCCGGCAGGCGCTCGTCGTCCAGCCAAGGCAAGCGGCGGCCCACTACTGGATGAGCAGGAGTTCGATGCAACTCGGTGACGACAACGGCGCGCTCGACGGGCGCGTCATGGAAATCGCAGTCTGGGACGGGTTGGGCACGGCGGCGCGCGGGGTGCTGCTGGAGCGGTTCCACGAACCATACCGGCGCGGAGGGCGCGCGGCGCTGGCACAAGCCTGGATCGATGAGGTCAGCGATGAGGTTTCGGCCGGAACCCATCGTTACAACCGCGCCGTATGGCGGGCCTGGCAGGGCAACTATCAGGCAGCTCTGGAGGAACTGGAGGCGGGCGTGCAATCAAGGCCGTTCAACATGATTTACACGGCCGTGGATCCGGCGTTCGAGCCGCTGCGGAACGAGCCGCGGTTCCATGCCGTGCTGCGCGGGATCGGGCTCGAACCGCGCTGAAGACTGCTATTTCAGGCGGCCCATGCGGCGTGCGGCTTCCTCCACGGCTGCGACAATCCGCTCCTGCATGCCGCAGTGGCAGACGTGGCCGGCGAGAGCGAGGCGGATGCGCTTTTCCGTCAGCGGCCGCGACTCATCTTCGATCAACGCGACTGCCTCCAGAATCGCGCCCGGCGTGCAGAAGCCGCAGCGGAGGCTGGCATGCTGGAGAAAGGCCCGTTGCACGGGGTGCATCTGGCCGTTGCGGGCGAGCCCTTCCAGCGTGGTGACGGGCTTGCCCTGGCACGCTGCGGCGGTGATCATGCAGGCGCGGGTTGCGCGGCCATCGACGAGCACGGTGCAGGCGCCGCAGGCGCCTTCCTCGCAGCCGACGCGCACGCCAGTGAGATGGAGCTGGTCGTGGAGGAATTCAAGCAGCGTGGCGCCGGCGGGCAGATCGGCCGAGCGGGGCTGGCCGTTCACCGTAAGCATGACGCGCGGCATCGATATTGTGATTGTCGCACCGCGGGGCGAAGTCCGGTTCTGCTTTCATCACCCGCCACGGGCAGCCGGTCTCCGGCGCCGGCGGAGCATCGGCTGAGCCCGGCGATGCGGGACGCGAAAGCGTCGGCGGCTCATCGGCGCCTGGTCCGGCTTCTGCCCTCCTGGAGGGCGGCAGGCGGGGAGGACACGGTGTGACATAATGAGGGCTTCGAGGTCTTATTTGCCATGGCGAACCCGAAGTACGCAGAGGCGACGCGGCCGGTGCCGCAGGCGGTGGAGATAGGGACGCTGAGCGATGGCACGAAGATCCTGAAGCGGGCGCCGCGGATCCGCTCATGCGGGCTGAAGGATGAAAAGGGGAAGCTCTGCGCGGGGCACCTGAAGCGGTGGTATTTCTTCGGCGACGAGATCCGGCAGCGGTTCGGAGAGAATGCAGAAGTGTACCGGTGCGAGAAATGCAGGGCCGTGTACGTGCCGAATGAAGAGGAAGAGCCCCGGACCGGCACGCTGTGCTGGTAGAGGCAAAGAAAAGCCGCATTGGATCGCCTCATGGCGGGGGTCACTCGAGATGAGCCAATCCAATGCGGCCCGCCCGGGCAGGGCGAGGGTCACGGCGACGGTTGCCCCGGATCTGAAAAAGCCTTTGTTCCCTTTCGCTCCTGATGAAGCTGCCGCTATCGACTACTCTTCACCACTCAGACCCGGAGAACCGCTTCCCGTTCCCCGGGGAGAGAACTCCGTCAAGCCGTCAGCAAATCCACGAAAGATGATTGCGAAAAAAAATGACCCTCTGCTGAGACCTGCCAGCGATCAGATGAAGTGGAAGAGATCTTTGAACACCGGCTCCCGCAAGCACTGCGTATCCAAGTTCCACTTTTTCCTTTCACTGGCCCGTCACAGCAGAGGGCAGGTCTACAGAGACTTCATCAATTCGCTCTTGAGTGTAGCAAACAGGCTGCCAGCCATGCTGGGCCGCAAGTTATTGATTTCAGGCCGCGCCTGTACGGAGCCGGGACGCGGGGCGGGGCGGCGCGCCTCAAGAGGTGTGGCATGGTGACACAGGCGCTGGCGCTGGCGCTGATGATGGCCGCACAGCAGCCGGCGGCGGCGCAGGAGATCGACTACGAGATCTACTCCGAGCCGCCGCGGCTGCTGCTGAACCAGCGGCGCCTGCGGCTTCTGAAGAGGGAGAGGGAGCGCGAGTCGATCCGGTGGCAGCAGTTCGACGCGCTGATGCGGGGACGGGCGCGGATGAGCGAGCCGGGCTTCGCGTTGGCGCTGTGGGGCACAGTGGCCTCCCAACCGGGCGCGTGCCGCGAGGCAGCCGAGTGGGCTGCGAAGGCCAACGCCGCGGATCCGGCGGAGCTCCGACAGCTGGCGCTGGTGTACGACTGGTGCCAGGCCCAGGCGGGCGAGGCGCTGACGCAGATGATGGCGCGGAAGCTGGCCTCGGCGCTCTCGATGCGCGAGGGGGACGCGCGCCATATGCGTTCTCTCGCCTTCGCCGCCATCGCCATGGGCGACGCGGAGCTGAAGGCCTCGAAGGCGGCGCTGCGTTTCGCGGTGGAATCGTGGTGGCAGGGCAAAATCGCTCCGGAACTGCAGCGGGGCGGCTTTCCTTTTGCCACGCGCGAAGAGCTGTACGCCATGACGGAGTTTCTCCACGTGATTCGCGACAATCTGCGGATGGATCTGCGCGAAGGGCTCAACCAGTGGTTTGAAGAATTGCCGCCCATCCTGCTTCTTTCGTACTATCCGCAACCGTGGCCGGCCGCTGAGAATGAATACCGGATTCCTGTGTACTGGACGCCTGGCGATCCGGACCTGCGCGAATCGGTTTTCTCCCGCGCCGCGGAGTTCGCGCTGGTCGCCTACGACACCAACGCGCAGCCGCACCAGTTTCTGCAGGGGTGGCTGATGATCGACCGCTTCCTGATGCGCGGCGAGTTTGGAATTCCCTATGAATTTCTCTGGGCCAATCCGTACCAGCCGGGGCTGAGTTTCACGTATATGCCGGACATTTTCCACGGGCGAGGGCGTCTGCTCGTGCGGTCGGGCTGGGAGGAGGACGCTTCGTGGTTCGGGTTGTGGGACGGGCGCGCGCAGCTTTTTCTGGCCGGCAAGCGGATTCTCGTCCGGCCGGACGCGCAGCCGAGGCCGCTGGATCTGGGGCCGGTGCGGGTGCTGTTCGCGCCGGGAGGGCTGCAGTTCGAGACTGGCTGGCTGGCGCCTCCGGAGGAGGGAGAGAAGCCTCTGGAGGAGGTGGCGTTCGTCGTCGGCCTGGAGCGGGACGCACGGTACGAGGTAGAGGTGGAGGGGGAGGAGATGTTCGAGGCCGCGGCCGATTCGGGGGGCATTCTGGAGCTGCGCTTTCAGCCGGGGCGCAAGGCGGGAGTGCGGATCCGCAAGGCGCCGTGAGTTTCCCGAAGACGCTTTGCGGACGGCCGGACGCGGGTCAGAACTGGAACTGCAGGCCGGCCTGGATCAGGCGTGGCGAGCCGGGCAGCATCCCGCGGACACGGTCGGCAAGGTAGAGCCGGTTGGCGAGGTTCTTCACCGTGAAAAAGGCCGTTGTGCGTTGCGCCTCAAGCGGCACGTTGACCGTGGCGTTCCAGAGGACATAGCCGGGGATGGCGCCCCGCTGCCCATCCGCCGTGCTGTTGATCGTGTTCAGGTCGTCGCCGAACATGCGCGACGTCTGCACCATCTCCAGCAGCGTGGTCACCCCGCGCGGCGTTGTCCAGACGGCGGAGGCGTTCAGGAGCGACCTGGCGGCGTAAGGCAGACGGTTGCCCGTCACGGAGACATGGGCGAAACCGGGAACGCTGCTGAAGCGCTTGCCCTCGAAGCGCGCCACGGGCGTCCAGGTCCACGCTGATCGCAGCGCCAGCGCGTGCCCGGTTCCGAACAGGTCTCTCCACTCGTAACGCGCGGCGGTTTCGAGCCCCTGGTGCAGGGTCTGTCCGGCGCTGGTGAGCGCTGCGCCGACGCCGCCGGCGAGGCTCGCAGGGACGATCTGGTTGGAATAATCGAGCCGGAAGAACGTTGATTCCAGCGTGAAACGGCGCGCGAGCCGGGCGCGGAAGCCCGCTTCCGTGTTCCAGCTCAGTTCGGGATCCAGCTCGACGAACCCGCCGCTGTTGTCGATGATGTCTTCTGCGCGAGGAGGGGCGAATCCGCGGTGCACACCGGCGAACAGGGTGAGGCGGGGGCTGGCTGTCCACGCTGCGCCGATGCCGGGAATCCATGCCGTCAGCGACGTTTCGCCGGTGACGCCGAGGTTGTTGTTGAAGAGGCGGTTCGTGCGCTGGTAATGGACATTCTCCAGCCGCAGGCCGGGCGTCAGCACAAGCCGCCCGAAGATGAAACGGTTTTGCAGGTATCCAGAGTATGCCTGGGTGCCGCGCCGGTTGTTTTCGACGATCCGCCCGGTGCGGGCCAGGGGGGAGTTTCCGTTGACCTGGAGCCTCTCCTGGATTTCGAAATGCGCGCGGAAACCGGCGTCGAGCTCGTTGCGCAAGCCGAGCCCCTGGTGTGAAAGGCGGAGCCTCGGATCGACGCCCCAGGCGGAGTAGTCGCGCAGGCGGCCTTCGTTCCCGCAAGTTGTGTGCAAATTCATCATTCCGCCGCACAGGGGATCGGCCGCCGTATTGGGACGCTGATTCGAGTTGCTGGACTGCCGCCACCAGTCGCGGCTGAACACGGCGCCGTAGGCTGTTGCCGTCAGGATCGCGTCAGGAGACAGGCTCCAGAGATGGGACAGCGAGGCGCCGGTGCGGCGCCCCTCGAAGCCGTCGTTGCGGAAGGGATTCTGCCGGGGATTGGCGAACCACTCGTCCAGCCTGAGCCCGCTGTAGGTGACCCGCGAGTCCTCCCGGTAATGATTGATCTTGCCCGCGAACGCGTGGCGGGCGCCGGGCGCCCAATTGAGTTTGGCGGTGAAGTCGCTCAGCCCGGACCGCACGTTGTCGCGCGCGCCTTCGCCCTGTTTGCGGATGCCGTCCAGCAGGAGCCCGAAACCGCGCCATGTGCCTCCGTAGCGGGCATGGGCGTTGAGATAGTCGCGATTGCCGCCTGTGAGGGCAAGGCTGCCTGAAGACCTGTCAGGAACGGGCGGCGTGACGTAGTTCACCACGCCCCCGATGGTCATCGGCCCCTGCGCAATCTGGCCCGAGCCTTTGATGAGCTCCACCGATTCATAGCGGTCCACTGGCGGATGGTAATAGCTGGCGTTGTCGCCGTAAGGCGCGTAGGCCAGTGGCACGCCGTCCTCGAGCAGCAGCACGCGCGAGCTGCGCGTGGGATTGAGACCGCGGATGCTGATGTTGGGGCGCAGGCCGAAGCCTTCTTCGGGGCGGGCGAACACGCCCGGCAGTTTGCGCAGGGCTTCTTCGGCCGTAAAGACCCGGCTTTCGCGCAGCGCGGCAGGCTCCAGCACGTCGACCGAGCCAGGCGTCCGGGCGATGATTTCGGGCGTCGCAGCCAGGAGTCCTGCGGAAACGACCAGCTCCTGGGTCAGAGCGGCCGGCTGGAGAACGACGATCAACGGCTGTCCGGCGGGAGGAGGCTCGATGGAGCCGCGCCAGACGGCCATGCCGCGGGCGCGTACTGTCAGTTGCAAGCCGGCTGCGCTTTCGAGTTGCAGATGGCATTCCCCCGCCAAGCTGGTTTCAGCGCGCCTGACGGCGCCGGACTTGAGCAGCGCCTCCACGGCAGCGCCAGGGATTGCGGCACCGCTGGCGTCCTGAACGCGGATCCAGAGCCCGGTTTCCGCGGAAGACAGCGCCGGGTTGAGCAGGAGAAGCAGGATCAGGACTTTTATGCAACCAATCATCAAGACAATCATTTCATGCAACTGAGTTGCATGTCAATGGACACTTCCGCGAGTTTTCCCGCCTGCTGCCGCCTGCGCCTGTGCGTGGATTGCGCGCATCAGCCGCCGCTGCGGGCGTCTTTCCGGCCTCCGGTCCGGACAGCGAACCGTCCATCACGCGCAACGGAGCTGCATTCGATGGGTTTCTGCACCGGCGTGCGACGGCGCGGACGATGCTTCCTGATCGGGGGGGTTCGATTGGCGTCTGCGGAGCGAGCCGCGCCCGGAAGACTGGGTTGCACCGGAGAGCACGGCTGGAGGCAGAGGCGTGCGAATCCGTTCGTCAGATGGCGTGCTGGATTGTGCCGGACTGCTCCGGACTGCACCGATTGGCGCGCAGGGCGTCTTTCAGCGGCGGCGCGCATCCGGCTGCTGTCCGCCTTGTGGGAAGAACCTGCGGTTCATTCTCCGGCACCCGAATCGATGAGAGGGCTTTGTGGTGATCTGTGTGCGGAGAGGGAGAGATCTGGGCGGCGGGCAGAGAAGCAGGGCGGGCGGGAGACACAGGGCGGAACGATCAGCATTTCCGCCCGCTGCAGGGCTGCAGACTGGAGATCACGCGGTCAGCCAGCCTGGGCTTCCACCTTGCGGACGAGTTGTTCCAGAGCGCGCGAAGGAACCACGGCAGGGCGCTTGCGAGCCGCTTCCGGCTGAGAGCACCGTGCGGCGAGGTTGAGCAGAGACTGCTGGTAGCGGAGCAGGAGTGCCAGTTCGGTGATTTTCTTGTTTTTCATCGCCAACTTACCTATCGGAGCCCATCGAAGAGTTCTTTAGATTCCGGTTGGGTCATTCTTGACAGGGCTTCCCTGCCGGTCCGAGAGACGCGGACGGCTGTCGAAGGAATTCGATGAGTCTCCCTGGGAAAAAGCAGGACTCAAGGCGAAGGAGTGGAAGGCATGCGGGGTATGCATGTGGCACAGGGGCTGTGAGGGAGAGGAGGTGGGTCGGGAGAGAGGAAAGAACCCTTCGCCTTGAGTCCACCCTGTGGCCGTGTCCTTCATCACACGCTCCTGTGAAAGCAAGGACAGGGCCAAACCGGGAACTCTTTGATTTCACACATCATGACCGGCCGCCGGCGCTCGGGCAGCCGTGCGTTGCCGGCAGGGATGTGCCATGAGGGTGCACCAAGGAGGAACCCGTGGTCCGAAACGGGACGATGGCCCGATGCTGGCAGAGGGCAGGGGCATTCGGGTACTTGAGAAGGCAGTCCGCCTTCCCTCTTCCGTCATTCTGCGGCCGGGCTTGGGAAGGCCGGCGGTTCGCCTGTCAGCGCCATTTCAGCTTCAGCTCTGGAGGCGGGCGAGAGCGTCGCTGGCCGGAAGATGGAAGGGTTCACTTTCCTGCTGTCACGAGAATGGCCTGTCGGGCGGCGGCCGCGAGGCAGGCTGAGCGCGAGTGGCGGCATGCGCTGTCATCGTTGGGCGGCAGGGAAGCCTGCGCATCGTGCGCGGGGATCAAAGCTGGAAACCGCGCACGCGTCAGGATGGAGCCATCGCGCAAGCGCGAGGGGAGGCCCGGGCGGCCAGTCCATGGGCACACATGGAAAAACAGCCGGCGCCCGCCCGGGCAACGGCGCGCGGGCGCGACAGGCCGACTCAGGCGGGAGCCGGCCAGGGGAGCAGCCCGAATCGACGGGCTAGGGAATCCGGGGCAGTGAAAGCAGCTTTTTCTGCCAGGCGGCGATTTCCGCTGGCGATGGTTTCAGCCCGTCGTAATACGTTCCGAGGAGCCGCAATTCGACGCCCGCGCCGTTGCGGAAATAGTGCACGGCCGGGCTGGTGGCGTCTCCCTGGCTGTCCTGGACGCGCGCGCCATCCGGATCGTTGGGCACCGGCGTCAGGCGTCCGGCGAGCGTGTCGAAATGCTGGGCTGCGCTGGCCTTCGAACCATAACGGGTCGTCTTGAGCATCAGCGTGAAATCCCGGTTGCCGGCCTTCAATTGATAGCGGCAGTCCTGGATCGAACCGGAGCCGAGCGGAATGGACATCCCGGGTTTCGCAGCGACAACCGTGACGCCCAGAGCAGATCCGATCTGGGCCGAGTTCAGGGCGCAGGCGGAAGGCTGGCCGGACTGGCTCCAGCCGGGAGCTGCGAGAAGAAACAGAACGCCAATGGCGCGCATCATGGAATCCCCTCCTCCAAAGAATGATTGGCGAGCCGAGAAGTTCCGATTGTACCATTCCAGTCCGCCCTGACCGGCCGGCCGCCCTGCGACATGAAAAGGGCGGACGGCTGGCCGAACCGATTGAAGCTCCCAAGGCACTCGAACGCAAAATATCCCGCCTGTTGGCAACAACCTCATCTCCGTTTGAGGGCCCTTGCCGCCATCATTCGCCGTCCACACTTGCCGTGAGGTTCGTTGATCCCAAGGCTCCGCAGGGTGGCCGGAACTTATTTCACCGGCTCGAGGACTTCGATCTCTCTGAACCAGACTTCGGTGGGGCGCTTTGCGCCGTGGGCCTGGAGGCCGATGACGCCTTCGAGGCGCCCGGCGGTGTCGTCGGGCAGCAGGAGCGTCCTGACGCCGTTGATGTGGAAGACGATTCGGTGGCCGTGGAGCGAGGCGGCCAGTTCGTTCCATTCGCCGGGGTGAACGACGGCGTTGTCCTCGGGTCCGGTCACCCACTTTCGGCCGTTGGGGCCGGTCTCCCAGAAGCCTCCGGTGCGGGCCTCGGCGTCCACTTCCACTTCATAGGCGGCGTAGTTGCCGGGGTCTGTGCGGACAAAGACGCCGGAATTGCCCTTGAGGATTCTGAACTTCAGCCGGAGCGTCAGGTCGCGGAAGCTGCGTTCGCTGAGCACCATGGCGATGCGCGGGTCGTCGTCTTTGGAGCGAAGGCGGAAGGCGCCGTCGACGATCTCGGCGAGTCCCGCGCCGTTGTGCTTCCAGCCAGTCCACGTATTGCCGTCCCAGATGCGGCGCCACTCGTGGCGGCCGAGGTCCTGGATGCGGATGTTGCGCCAGCGCACCTGGGCGGGCTTTTCGCCCTTGTAGGAGTGCACCTGGAGGGCGATGAATCCGGAGAGATCGGCCGGGTCGGTCAGGTGGGCGCAGGGCACGCCGTTCACCCACACGCGGATCGTGTCGCCGCGCGCCTCGACGCGGTAATGATTCCACTGGTTGTCCCTGAACGCCTTCGAAGCCACAGGGTCGGAGGCGATGTTGTGCAGCCAGCCGCGGCGGGCTTCGTCGTAGATGCCGCCGGAAGAGCCGGACTTCTCGTTGGCGATTTCGACCTGGTAGCCGTAGACACGCCCTTTGGGGACCTTGCGCTCGACCCACCTGCCGTTCTCGAAGACGCGGATGGGACCTTCATCGGGGTAGCGGTGGGAGCGGATCTGCACGCCGGAGTTGAGCGCGGGATCGGTCTTCGTCTCGAACTCCAGAATGAAGTCGCCATACTCGCGCTGCGTGCAGAGGAAACTGTTGGGGCTGCCCTCGGCGGTGGTGCCGACGATGGCGCCGCCTTCCACTTTGTAATTAGCGAAACCGTTGCAGACCTCCCACCCGTCAAGGGTCTTGCCGTCGAACAGCGGGGTCCAGGTCTGCGCGCCCAGCAGGGCTGAGGAGAGGACGAGCAGGGTTGCGGATCTCATGGCGACGGCCAACATCCTACACGATTGCCGCCGGCGCGTGGCGCCTCAATCGCGGCGCTGCGCCCCGCTTCCGGCGGGCGCGGAGGCGGGCTTCTCCGGGATGAGCCAGCTGAGCACGACAGAGGAGGTGAGAACGATCAGGATGAACAGAAGCGAGAGCACGATGGGAATTTCGTAGAAGCCCTCGATGACCATCTTGACGCCGACGAAGACAAGCACGACGGCGAGTCCCACGCGCAGGTAGCGGAACTTGGGGATGATGCCGGCAAGGAGGAAGTAGAGCGCCCGGAGCCCGAGGATGGCGAAGATGTTGGAGGTGTAAACGATGAAGGGGTCGCGGGTGATGGCGAAGATGGCAGGGATTGAATCGAGCGCGAAGACGACGTCGGTGGCTTCGATGCAGACGAGGACCAGCAGCAGAGGGGTGGCGTAGCGGACGCCGTTCTCGGTGACAAAGAAGCGCGCTCCGCGGTAGCCGTCGACGCTGCGGACGAATCTGCGGAACAGGCGGAAGACGGGGTTTTTTTCGGGATGCACTTCGGAGCCGCGGTCGAGAAAGAGTTTGGCTCCGGTGAAAATGAGGAAAACGCCGAAAATGTAGATCACCCAGTGGAAGGTCTGGATCAGCGCGGCGCCCGCCAGAATGAAGGCCGCGCGCAGGACCAGGGCGCCGACGATACCCCAGAAGAGGACGCGGTGGTGGAGCTCCTGGGGCACGGCGAAATAGGTAAAAATGACGACGAAAACAAAGATATTGTCGACCGAAAGGGCCTTTTCAATCACATAGCCCGTGAAAAATTCCAGGGCGTGTTTATGGCCGAACCAGAAATAGACTCCGACGTTGAACAGCAGCGCGAGGCAGATCCAGAAGACGGACCACATGAGGGCCTCGCGGGTGCGGATCACGTGGACGCGGCGGTGGAAGACGCCGAGGTCGAGGGCCAGAAGCGCCAGAACGAGCAGAGTGAATCCTGCCCACAGCAGGGGCGTGCCGATCGTGGCCGCCATCAGGACAGAACCCTTTCAGCGCGGCCTGCGGCACGGGCGCGGGCGACAGCAGAAGGAAAGAGCAAGGCCAGGTTGGTCACAGATTCTTTCTCAGGATAGCCCAGCCGGCTGCGGCTCCTGCGGCGGGGCGGCCTGCAGCGCCGCCAGGATCTCGAGCGCCGCCTCTTTGGCGCGCGAGCCGGTCTCGCCCGCCGGGCCGGTGCAGGCCGGGCAGCCGTGCTCGCAGCCGCACTGCGCGATGAGGTCGCGCGCGCCCGCCACCAGGCGGGAGGCCATCTCCCAGAGCGGCGCGCTCTGGCCGATGCCGCCGGGGTAGTTGTCGTACAGGTGGAGGTTGGGCTCGAAGCAGGCGACTGGAGGAGCGATCTCTTCGGTGATCGAGACGCCCAGGTCGCGCGGATCGCACATCAGGAGAAGCGAGGCGACGGTGCGGAAGGCGTGGCCCAGGCCCGTGAGCCCGTTGAGCCGCTCCGCCGGCGACAGATGCCCGAAGGGCTGCCAGAACGCAGCCGGGAAGTGCAGCCAGAAGCTGGTGGTGTGCATCTCCTGCTCGGGCAGCGAGAGCGTGCCGGCGCCGACGTTCTCGTTCGTATAGAACTTGATCTTCTTGAAGCCCACGATCTGGCGGTTGACGCGGACTTCGCCGTGGCGCGCTTCCGCCGCCGCCATGGGCTTTTGCGCGAACTCCTCGAGCACCTTCACCTGCGTGTAGTCGATGGCGTCGGTGTAGTAGTCGCACTCCACCTGCCGCACGTAGGCCTTGCGGCCATCGTAATCCATGCGCTCGACCTGGTACTGGCGGGCTTCGTGGAGGTAGATGGCCTTCTCGTGGAGCTCGGTCAGCGCCGCCGGAAAGGCCACTTCGCCGATGACGCGTTCTTCGCCGGTGATGTCGATCACGACGAAGTTGTCGCTGGTGACCGAGCGCAGGCTGATGGCGTCGGCGGGGTAGGAATCGGCCACCCAGTGCCAGGCGCCCGCCGAGTGATGGACCACGCCAAGCTCGGAAAGGTACTGGCACAGCTCGCCGGTCTCATGCGGACCGAAGCGCTCGCCGTCTTTCACGGGCAGCTCGAACGCTGCGCATTTCAGGTGGCTGATCAGGATCTCAAGATTGTCGGGGTTGACCTGGGCATGTTCCGGCGGCGTGCCGAGGAAGAACTCGGGATGCTCGACGACATACTGGTCGAGCGGGGCGCTGGAGGCCACCAGCAGCGCGAGCGCCGTGCCCTGCCGCCTGCCGGCGCGTCCCGCTCGCTGCCAGGTGCTGGCGATGTTGCCGGGATAGCCGGCCATCACGACGACATCGAGAGAACCGATGTCGACGCCGAGCTCGAGCGCGTTGGTCGCCACGACGCAGCGGATCTCGCCCTCGCGCAGACCCCGCTCGATGGCGCGCCGTTCGCGCGGCAGGTAGCCGCCGCGGTAGCCGCGCACGGATTCGGGATCGGCCGGAGGCCGCGCGCAGGCGTCTTTCAGGTACTTGACGAGCACCTCCATCGCCAGGCGGTTGTTGGCGAAGACGAGCGTCTGCTGGCCGCGCTGGACGAACTCGACGGCCAGCCGGCGGGTCTCGTTCAGATAGCTGCGCCGGATGCCGAGCTGCCGGTTGACCACCGGCGGGTTGTAGAAGACGAAGTATTTCTCGCCGCTGGGCGCGCCGTTGTCATCGATCAGCGTGAACGGCTCGCCCGTCAGGGCTGAGGCCAGTTCAGCCGGGTTGGCGATGGTCGCCGAACAGCAGATGAACTGCGGCGAGGAGCCGTAGAAGGCGCAGATCCGCTTCAGGCGGCGGATAACGTTGGCCAGATGGCTGCCGAAGACGCCGCGGTAGGTGTGCAGCTCGTCGATCACGACGTAGCGGAGGTTCTCGAAAAGCTTGGCCCACTTTGTGTGGTGCGGCAGGATGCCGGCGTGGAGCATGTCCGGGTTGGTGAGCACGACGTTGGCGCGTTCGCGGATCTGCTTGCGGGCATCCTGCGGGGTGTCGCCGTCGTAGGTGAAGGCGCGGAAGTCCGCGCCCATCGCCTCGACCGTGGAACGGAACTCGTGGAGCTGATCCTCGGCCAGAGCCTTGGTCGGGAAGAGATAGATGGCGCGCGCTTCCGGGTCCTGCGAAAGCCGGTCGAGCACGGCGAGGTTGTAGCAGAGCGTCTTGCCGCTTGCGGTGGGCGTGACGACGGCGATGTTCGCGCCGGACTTCAGCGCCCGGTACGAAGCCGCCTGGTGCGAATAGAGCTGGCGGATTCCTCTCTCGACGAGGACGCGCCGCACCTCCGGCGCCACCTCTTCAGGAATGTCCTCGAACCGCCCCGGCTGCGCGGGCTGATGCCGGATGGCGCGCACGGGCGAGTTGGGCTCCTGCATCCACGACGCGAGCCGCGCGATCGCGGCATCGAGGTCCGCCCGTCTGGAAAGCCCGAGGCTGTCGTCGCGCTTCGGATCGGGAAAATCGAGGCTCAGGTTCATCGCCGCGTCTTCGCTTTTTCTTTGCTAGAGTAGCGCAAAGGGCTGGCAGCGTCAAACCCGCCGGGAGGGCGGTTACATGGGCTGCAGGGCGATGCGCTTCACCACCCGCTCGAACTCGTAACGTTGCAGCTGGGCGGCGCTGCACTGCCGGACGCGGTCGCGCCGGACGACAGCCCCGCGGCAATGGACGCGGACTTCGACCCCCTCTTCGCCTGACGGCAGGTACAGATAGAACTCGAGCAGCTGCCCCTTCTCGAAGTGTTCACCGGGGTCTTCCAGCAGGACGCCGCGCGAGCTGACGTTGCGCGTCTGCAACTGAAGATTGACCTGCCGGTCACCGATCTTGAACACATCGACCCGGAGGCGTAAATCAAACCGCCGGGATCGCCGTTTTTCTGCCACAGCCTGGCCCAAGAACCATCTAAGTACTTTTTCGGCTTCTGGTCAATCAGATACACGGAGATATCCACAAGAGAAACGCCTAGCCGGTACTAGGTTTTGTTCGGCTGTTTCACCACCGTTCTGGTTCTGTGTCTACCACGGGCACTCCGGACGGCGGCTGGAAGCGGAAGGCTGAGTCGTCGACAGGCACGTTGAGCCGCTCCCCGGAGAAGCGGAACTCCATGGCGGTGGCGTCGACCTGGTGGATGACGAGCCGCTCGATCCCGAAATCCCGGTTCAGGAAGAAGTCGACCCGCGTGAACGGCATGCGGTCGTTTTTCGGCCAGGCGGAGAGCCGGACGCCTGAGTCCTGCTCTTCGAGTTCGAAGGTGGAGAATGTGCGGCGGAGATCCAGCCTGCCGATCAGGAACGCGAGGGGCGCGCGGAAGTCGTCCGCCTCTTTCAACCGCGCCCTCTCCACCTGCTGGGCGCCGGGGGAGTAAAGCCAGACCCACCTGCCGTCGCAGACAAACAGCTTGCCCGGCGGGCGGTCGTACTCCCAGCGCATCCTTCCGGGCTTGCGGAGGGTCAGCGTGCCGGACTCGACGCGCCTGGGCCGGCCGGCCACGAGGTGGATCTGCTCGAACCGTGCCTGGAGCGTGGAGGCCCGGTTGTACCTCTGTTCGAGCCCCTTGACGACGGCGGCGACATCGGCAGCCGCGGCCGTGACGCAAAGGACGGCGCCGGAGAGCCACGCGCGGAGCATCACGGCTCGTCCTCTCCGTCCGCGCCGGCCGCAGGCGGCCATGGATCGCCCCAGGACGCCTTCCGCGCCTGCCGCCACGCCGGGTCCCGCCGGCGGACCTTCAGGATCTGGACTCCCTGCGGGGTGCAGAGCGTGAGGCCGATCTGTCCGGGTTGCACGCCGGGATGCCGCAGGACGCGCGCCGGCGCCGCGGGCGCAGCTTCTTTTGCCGCCACAAGGTAGCAGAATTTCTCGTCCTCGTAGCCGAGCGAGCCGCCCTTCAGCTGACGGTGGAGCCGCGAGCGCTCCACGCGGACGGCGAAGTGGCACCAGTCTCCGCCGGTCATGGGACAGGCGCCCTCGTGGGGGCACGGAGCAAGGATCCGGGCGCCAGCTTCCAGAAGCTGCCGCCGCGCTTCCAGCACGATGGAGAAGCCCTGCGGCGTGCCCGGCTCGACGACGATCACGGCTTTTGCGGCCAGCCGCCACGCCTCGTCCAGAAGCCTGGGCCGCGCGGCGGGGGCAAGCTCGTTCAGAACGTAACACAGGCTGACGACGTCGTGAGCCTTGAGATCGGGGAGTCTCGACAGATCCGCGCAGATGCGGCGGGCGGGGCGCAGGTCGTCCCAGTGGGGGTTCTCGTCGACGAGAGTGGCGAGGCAGGGGGCCACCCACGCCGCCGCGCCCGGTCCGGCGCCCAGATCCAGCCAGGACTCCGGGCTGAACGGCAGTTCCGCCGCCGCACGCTGGAGAGCCGCCACGGTGGCGGGCATTCTGACAGTCACATAGGCAGCCCGCAGAACGGCCGAATCGAGCCGCGGCGGCAAACCGCGCCGGTACATTTCGGAGAGACGCGCCGAGGCTTCGGCCAGCTCGCGGGTGGAAAATGCGGACGCCTGCTGCTGGATGGCATCCAGGAGTTCGCCGGGGAGCCGCGCCGTCTGCATGGGGAGTGCGGGAGATCAGCGGGACGGCCAGATCCCCGTGGGGGAGTGCGGCCTCTGCTGCGGGAGGAATCCGGTCCGGAAAATGGAGGCGCGGGCGGGAATCGAACCCGCGAATAAAGGTTTTGCAGACCTCTGCCTTACCACTTGGCTACCGCGCCTTTGGCTGGTCGGTTCCATACCCAATATAGCGCAGACGCCTGACAGGCGCAGCATTACTTGCCTGCCAGCAGCATGCGGATCGACACGGCCATCAGGAAGACGGCATAGACGCGGCGGGCCGTTTCCGGGGACATGCCGAGCGTGATCTTCGCGCCGAAATAGAACCCCACGAACAGCCCCGCCGCCACCAGCGCCGCGTAGACGAGGTTGACGTGCCCGTTGCGGTAGTACTCGATGGCTCCCAGCAGCCCGACGGGCGGAATGAGGGCAGCCAGCGAGGTGCCGACGGCGTCGAAGTGGGGCAGTTTCAGCAGCAGGATGAGCGCAGGCACGATGACGAGACCGCCCCCGATACCGAACATCCCGCCCAGCACTCCGGCCACGAGACCGATTCCAAGCAGCGGCAGATAGGTGGACATGGCTGCCCGCCAGTTTACTGGAGTCCGGCCGGGGACTGCCAACCGAAAGTTGCCGAAAACCCGCAAACGGGTAATCCCGGCGCGGTGCAACTTCGTCTTGTGGGTTAGGATGAGCGCAATGGCAGAACCGCTCGCCGCGGCAGCCGCCGCACCCCAGGCCGCCGATTTCAGCGGCTGGATGCTGGCCGAACAGCCCCGCATTTTCCGGCTCTGCCAGCGGATGCTGGGAGACAGCGATGAGGCAGGCTCAGCGACGCAGGACGTCTTCCTCAAGGCTTACCAGGCCTGGAACCGCACCGCGGCCGAGCTGGACGACCCCTCGCGCTGGATCACGCGGATCGCTGTCAACACCTGCCTCGACCGGCTCCGCTCCCGCCGCTGGCAGTTCTGGCGGAAGCGTCCGGACGGACCGGACGAGGAGATCATCCTCGCCATGGCGCCGGCGCGCGAGCCCGACGGCGAGGCGCAGATGTTCGCCCGCCAGATCGGGCAGAGGCTGGCGGCGGCTCTGGAGAATCTTTCGCCGCGGCAGCGCGCCGTGTTCACCCTGCGGCATTTTGAAGATCTTCCTCTGGAGGAGATCGCCTCGCAGCTTGGCCTCGACGTCGGGACGGTCAAGGCTCATCTGGCCCGCGCCGTAGCCAAGCTGCGGGAGGAACTCAAGGACCTGTATGGCATGAGCCGGGGAGAACGGTCATGAACGAGAAATTCCGACATCTTGACGACGAGCAGCTCCTGCTGGCGTTGTACGGGGCGGCCGCTCCGGAGACGGCGGCCCATCTGGACGCCTGCGCGGACTGCTCGGCGCAGCTCCGCCGCCTGCAGGCCCGCCGCGTGGATCTGGCGGCCGCGCGCCTGCCTTCCGCCGGCGACGAGCGGCTGCGCGCCCAGCGTGAGGCCGTCTACCAAGCCATCGAGAGGAGTCGCGCCCGTCCTTACTGGCGGGCCGTTCAGGCGGGCGCGCTGGCGTGCTCTATTCTGCTCGCGGTTCTTCTCTACCGGCCGGCCCCGCCGCCGCCGGAGACCACCGCCGCCCATGCCGTCACCGACCAACAGCTCTTCGATGACCTTGCCGAAATGATCAACCGCGACACGCCCGCGGCGGCCGAGCCGCTGATGGCGCTGTTCGCGACCGAACCATCGCAGGAGGCGCAGCAGCCATGATCCGTCTTTGCCTCGGAATTCTTCTCAGCGGCGTCCTGTTCGCCCAGACGCCGCCTGGATTCTTCAACTGGTGGGACTCGCCCATCGCCAACGATCTCAACCTTTCGGAAGACCAGAAGAAGCAGATCCGCTCCATCGTGCAGGAGTACCGCGACCGCTTGATCGACCAGCGCGCCGCGCTGCAGAAAGCGGAAGCGCAGTTCGCCGATCTGTTCGCCGAGGAGTCCCCGAACCCGGTGCGCGTCGATCAGGTCATCGAGCAGCTCGTCGCCGCGCGCACGGAGCTGACGCGCACGATGTCGCGGATGACCCTGCGGCTGCGCGCCGTGCTCACGCCGCAGCAGTTTCAGGAGCTCCAGAAGCGCCGCCCCCGCATGATGCAGGGCCCCGGCCCTGGCCCGATGCCGGGCGCGGGCCCGATGAACCGGCAGCGGCTGCGCGACTTCCGGCAACAGCAGAAGGCGCCGCCCAAGGGCGCTGAGGCGCCCATCTGATTCCCGCTTACGCCGCCGGAGAGAGCTCGCGGCCTCGGCCTGCAATGCGCTGGATAGCAGTGCATGCCGCGCCGGTCCCCGTCCGATCCGTCTGCCCGCGCTCGAAGGAGGAGCCCGAAGCCATGATTCACTCTTCGCCCAGCCAGCGTGTCTCCAAGTTCGGCCTGGCCGTCCTGCTCTGTTTGCTACCCGGCGCTGTGGCGCGCGGGCAAGCGTATGATCCCCTCCAGGTTGCTCCAGGCACCGCGCCGGAAGCCCTGGATCTGACCGTGAAGGACGCGAAGCGGCGGCGCGAGATTCCCGTCCGCGTCCACTCGCCTCCGGCAGCGGCGCCCGCACCCGTCGTCCTGTTCAGCCACGGACTGGGCGGTTCGCGCGAAAACAACCGTTATCTGGGCGTGCACTGGGCCGGCCGCGGCTACCTTGCCGTGTTCCTGCAACACCCTGGCAGCGACGAATCCGTCTGGAAAAACCAGCGGCTGGGCGCGCGGAAACGGGTCATGGAGGAGGCCGCCAATGCACAGAACCTGCTCGTGCGCGCGGGCGATGTCACAGCCGTCCTCGATCAGCTGGAGCGCTGGAACTCCGAACGCGGCCATCGGCTGGCCGGACGCATGAACCTGTCGCGGATTGGAATGTCGGGCCACTCCTTCGGCGCGGTCACCACGCAGGCGGCGTGCGGGCAGAGGATGGCAAACTCCGCCCGCCTTGCGGACCCCCGTCTGTCAGCCGCCGTCATTCTCAGCCCGAGCAGTCCCCGCCGCGGCTCGCCGCAGGAGGCTTTCGGCGCCATCGCCATGCCGTGGTTGCTCATGACCGGAACCGCAGATGCCGCGCCCATTGGCGGTATCGACGTGGAGTCCCGGCTGGCTGTCTTCCCTGCGCTGCCGCCTGGCGGCAAGTATGAACTGGTTCTCGACGGCGCCACCCACGCCGCTTTCTCTGACCGCCCGCTGCCCGGTGACGCCGCCTCGCGCAACCCGAATCATCACCGTGCCATCCTCGCCCTCAGCACCGCTTTCCGGGATGCATATCCGCGCGGCGATGCCCTCGCGAAAGAGTGGCTTAACGGTCCTGGCCCCAGGTCCGTCCTGGATTCCCGCGACCGCTGGCAGAGGAAATGAGCCGCGCCGCCTGCGCGGGCGGCCATTCAACTTGAGTACCCACTCAGAGAAACCCCGGCGCAACTTCCGGAATCAGACCGGGATTCCTGAAATGCCTGATAAACACTAATATTCCGCCCGTATTGTGTGCATTCGGGGACGCGAGTATTCTGACCAAAAGCCTCATGATTCAAACGAATTGTTCGCGCCGGATTGCCCTGCTCTGGATGATGCTAGCAGCGGCGCAGGCCCAGGAACCAGTGGGCGTCGTGGCAGGCACCGTGCTCGACCCTTCCGGCCGGCCGGTTCCTGGTGCGCGAGTGACGGCTGAGGAAAGGCGCACTGGGCGCACGCTTTCCGGCCGGACACTTGAGTCCGGCCAATTCACGCTTCCTCCGGCGCCCGCTGGAACCTACCGAGTCCGGATCGAGGCGGACGGCTTCGCCCCGTGGGAATCTCTCGCCATTGTCGAGATCGACCGGACGGCCCGGCTGACCGCCGCTCTTTCGATCACGGCCCGGCAGCGCATCGAAGTCACAGCCCGCGCTCCATTGGTCGAGACGGCGGCGACCAGCGCAGGGCAGACCGTTTCCGAGCGCCAGATCCAGGATCTCCCGCTCAATGGCCGGAACTTCACTCAGCTGGGCCTGCTGCAGGCCGGAGTGGCGCCTCTCACCAGCGGACTGGCGGCGGCGGGCGGATCCCTGAAGGCCGGGCAGGCGTTCGCCGTCAACGGGCAGCGGCCCGAATCGAACAGCTTCCTCCTCGACGGCGCGCGCAACGTGAACCGGATGGACGGCGGCTTCGGCATCCGGACTCCCATCGACGCCATCCAGGAATTCCGCATTCTCACTCATACGGCCCCGGCCGAGTATGGCGCCAACAGCGGCGCCACCGTATCCGTCATCACGCGATCCGGCGGCAACACGCCGCATGGCAGCCTCTATTATTTCGTACGGAACGACGCCGTCGACGCGCGGAATTTCTTCTCAGCCGCTGTCGAACCGCTTAAACAGCACCAATACGGCGCCACTTTCGGCGGCCCGATCCGGAAAAACCGGCTCTTCTTTTTCGGATTCTGGGAGGGATTCCGCAACCGGCAGGGAATGACGAAGACAGCCACCGTGCCCACGCCGCAGGAGCGGCAGGGGGATTTCTCGGGCCTCGTGGACCCCAGCACCGGCAACCGCCTGATCAATTTCGCCACCGGCGCGCCATTCCCCGGCAACCAGATCCCTGCCGCCTTCCTCCACCCCGTGTCGCAACGGGTGCTGAAGTACTACCCGCTGGGCAATGTTTCCCCCTCGCTGTTCCGGACCACGGAGACGCTCCAGAACAGCTCCGATCAGGGCGGCTTCCGGACCGACTGGAGCCCCCGGGAGCGCGACCAGTTCGCGCTGCGCTACGCCACAGCGGCTGGCTCCTCGCTGAATCCCCTTTCCATCCGCGGCGCAGACGTGCCGGGGTTCCCGACCGGTGACGAAATCCGGACGCATTCCGCCACGGCTTCCCACACGCACGCCTTCGGACCGGCGGCGTTGAACGTGTTGCGCGCGGCCTTTTTCCGCTACGGCTTCCTGTTCGACCGCCGCTTCAACTCCGAAAGCCCCCGTTCGCTCGGCTTCAACTACGATCCGACGTTCGCCGCCGCCCAGGGCCCGCCGTTCTTCATCGTCAACGGCTACGCCAGCGTCGGCAATCCGATCACCGGCCCGCGGGACAGCAAGCAGAACGATTACGAGCTGCTCGACTCGTTTTCACTTATCCGGGGGCGGCATTCCCTGAAAGCCGGCGGCGAATTCCGCCGCACGCAGATCAATATCAGCCAAGGAATTGCTGCCAATGGATTCTTTGTTTTCGCCCCGTTCCCCACCAATAATCCATTTGCGAATTTTCTTCTGGGCGCACCGGTCGTGTTCTTCCAGGCGGGCGGCGATTTTCATCGCGGATTGCGCAGTTTCGACGCCGCCGGTTATGTCCAGGATCAGTGGCAGGTCCACCGCACATTGACCCTCAATTACGGCCTTCGCTACGAAATCAGCTCCCCGTTTGCGGAGATCCGGGAGCGGCTCAACGCCTTCGCCCCCGGCCGCCAGTCCACAGTCCGGCCGGATGCGCCCCCGGGCATTCTGTTCCCGGGAGATCCGGGCGTGGCGAAGCGCATCATCGCCATCTATGGAAAAGGCTTCATGCCGCGGCTGGGACTCGCCTGGGCCCCGGGCGGCCAGGACCGCATGAGCGTCCGCGCCTCTTACGGCATCTTCTACGATCCCTTCTCGAACGGCACCAGCATGCCGATGCAGGCCGCCATCAGCGCGCTGCCCTGGCTGCAGGCGGTGCAGCTCGGCGGTCCCGCCCTCAATTACGCCGACCCGTGGCGCGGCACCGGCGGCCCCTTCCGCCCGGGCTACTTCCCTCGCCCGACGACGATGCTGACGGAGGACGCTTCCGCCCGGCCGCCTTATGCACAGAACTGGAATCTCTCCATCCAGCACGCCCTGGCGTCGGAGATGTCGATCGAGGTCCGCTACGCCGGAACCAAAGGAACCCGGCTGCCCCGCTTCATCGAGGCAAACCCCAGCGTCTACCGCCCGGGCGACACGCCCGATACGGTGGACGCCCGCCGCATCCACGCCGGCTGCGACGCCTCCGGACAGTGCACCTTCGCCTCCGTCGGCCTGCTTTCCTACAACTCGAACTCCACCTATCACGCGTTGCAGACAACGCTCTCCCGCAACTACGGCAGGGGCCTGGCGTTCAGCACCTCGTACTGGTTCAGCAAGACGCTCGACTACGTGTCTTCGATGAACGTCGCCGGCTCCGCGCCGCGCCTCGTCTCCGGCGAGAACGACATCGCCCAGAATCCTTTCGATCTCCGGGCCGAGCGCGGACCGTCGCTCTTCGACGCGCGGCACCGCTGGGTGGCCAGCACCGTCTGGCAGCTCCCTTCCCTGCCCGGCACGGCCCCGCGCCTGCTCCGCGCTGCCGCCGCCGGCTGGCAGCTCAATGGCATCGCCACGGTCTCTTCCGGCACGCCCTTCACGGTCTACGATTCGCGCAACGTCGCCCAGCAGGGATCGCATCCCGAGATCTCCGGCTTTGCCGGCAGCCGCCCCGATGTCATCTCGGATCCGAACCGCGGTCCGCGCACGGTCGAGCAGTGGGTCTCGCGCAGCGCGTTCCGCCGCCTTGACGCCGTTGCCGAAGCCGGCCGGTTCGGCAACGCGGGCAGGAACATCGTCCGCGCTCCGGGCCAGGCGGCCCTGGATCTCTCGGTGTTCAGGAACTGGCGGACGGGCGAGTCCGTCCGCTGGCAGTTCCGGCTGGAAGCCTTCAACGCCCTGAACCATGCCAATTTCGGCGTGCCTGTCAACGACCTCGTCTCGCCCAACTTCGGCCGCATCGTCGAAGCCGGGCCCCCGCGCGTCCTGCAGGCCGCCCTGAAACTCCTTTTCTGAATGGAACCGCTCATGAAACCCATGTTTCTTCCCGGAGTCGAAAACGGCCCCAAGCCCGGCCCATGGGCCGATCTGATCCGCGCCGCCCAGGCGGCCGGCAAAGAGTACCCGCAGATCTGGCATCTGTTCGCCTTCCGCCCGGACGCCACTGAACACCTGGCCCGGTTCACACAGGAGATCCTGCGCGGACCCTCGCCGCTCTCTCCCGGCTTGCGCGAGCTGATCGCCGCCTACACTTCGGCCTTGAATCAGTGCCCGTTCTGACTGAAATCGCACGCCGCAGTTGCGGCGGAACTGCTCGGGAGCGAGGAACTCGTCGCGGGCGTGCTGCGCGATGTGGAATCGTCCGCTCTCGACGAAAAAGAAAAGGCTCTGCTGCGTTTCGTCGCGAAGGTGAACCATGATTCGCCCCGGATCACGGCCGAAGACATACAGCCGCTCCATGCAGCCGGGTGGGATGACGAGGCCATCTATTACGCCATCACCGTGTGCGCCCTGTTCAACTTTTACAACCGCTGGATCGACTCGACGGGAGTCCACGCGCTGAGCGATGAGGCGCATCGAGAAGGCGGAAAACGGACCGCAGTGCATGGATATTACCGCAAGTGATTTCCCCGTGGAAGAACGGGAAGAGCCGGCTGGATGGGCCGTCGTCTGCGCTGCATTTTGCGGCGTCATGGTGAGTTTTGGATCCCTTTTTGTCTTCACATTCAGCGTTTTCCTCAAGCCGTTGAGCGCCGAATTCGGCTGGAGCCGCGAAAGCGTTTCCGCCGCCTTCGCGATCGCCGCCATGAGCGTCGCCGTCTGCTCGCCCTTCCTCGGCCGCCTGCTGGACCGGCACGGTCCCAGGCCCGTCGTTCTGCCTTGCATCACTGTCTTCGGGGCCGCCTTCGCGTCCCTATCGGCCCTGACGCCGAACCTCCTCCACCTTTGGGCGGTGTTCCTCGTCATGGGAATCGCCGGCAACGGCACTACGCAGATGGGATACGCGCGCGCCGTGTCGAGCTGGTTTTCGCGCCGCCGCGGGCTGGCTCTCGCGCTGGTGGTTTCGGGCACCGGGGCCGGCGCCATCCTGTTCCCCCCTCTGGCTCAGACCATCATCAGCCGGCACGGATGGCGCACCGCCTATCTCGCGCTCGGTTGCATGATCTTCCTGTTGGGCCTGATCCCAACGGCGCTCTTCGTCGGCGAGCGCCCTTCCGCTGCGGGCGCCGGCCGCGCCGCAGCTACGGGAGTGACTGCGCGCCAGGGGCTCCGGATGCGCCCGTTCTGGATTCTCGCCGGCACGCTGCTGCTCAGCTCGCTGGCCATCAACGGCGCGATGACGCATTTCTCCGCGGTGCTGACAGACCGCGGCGTGCCGGCAGATGAGGCCGCGCTGGCGCTCTCCGTCCTGGGCGCCATGAGCCTGGCCGGCAGGCTCATTGCTGGCGTGCTGCTGGACCGCTTCTCCGGCCCGCGGATCGCTTTCTTCCTGCTGTCGGGCGCCGCCGCAGGCATTGGAATTCTGGCATATGGCGCCACAGCAGCCGCAGGCTTCATCTCCGCAGCCCTCATCGGCCTTGGGCTCGGCGGCGAGGCGGATATCATTCCTTATCTCCTCACGCGCTACTTCGGACTGCGGTCCTTTTCCACGCTCTATGGCTTCACTTGGTCGGCGTACGCCGTAGCAGGGGCCGCCGGCCCGGTTCTCATGGGCCGCGTTTTCGACCTCACCGCCTCCTACTCTCTGCTGCTGTCTCTGCTGTCTTTCGCGGCGCTGGCAGCTGCGGCGCTTGCGCTCACTTTGCCCGCCTATCCGCAGTTTCAGTCAGCGCCGCTCTCTTCAGCGGATTCCTGACGGGCGCCCCTTTACTGTCCGCTCCCAATCCACACCGGCGCCGGGTGGCTGCAGATGCTGTCCACCGTCGGGCCCGAGACGCACACGCGCACGGCCGTCATCATCGCGGGCCAATCCGCGGGAATCGTGATCCGGAGCGCGTGCAGGCCAGGCCCGGCGCCGCCGCTCTTCACTGCAGGCTGCCATTGGTCGTGGACATTGACCCACACGGGCTCGCCGGCCAGTGCGATACCCGTCACCTGAAGCACGGCTTCGCTGCCAGCCATCACGGGCGCCGTTTCGCTGTTACGCGTGCCATCCGTGCGGGTCACCGCCGCAATCGAGGGCGCCACAGGCAGCACGGGCACATACAGCGGACTGCTCTGACGCGCGCCGTTGGCCGCCACCACAGGCAGCATCCCGCGTTCGACGCCATTCGGGATCAGCACCACGAGTTCCGATGGCTGCACCGAAAGCACCTGCGCGGGCAGACCTCCCACGCTCACCGAGGTTTCTTCGGAGAAGAACCGCCCCTGCAACCGCATCAGGCCGCCGTTGGCGAACGGTCCATCCAGACCGAACGGCACGGTGAGCGCCGCCCAGACCGCCGGCGCCGGTACGGCAGGCGGCTCGGGCGGCTTGGGGGGCTCGGGCGGCGGCCCTTCCGTCACCGTCAACGTGATGGGAATGACAAATTCCCGGTTCAGTCCGGTCGGCGAGTTTTTCTGCCGGATGAAGATCTCCGCCCGGTACTGGCCCGGCGGAAGATCTCCGGGATTCAGCTGATAGTGGAAGCTGCCTTCGGAATACCCCCCCGTGCCACGCAGCAGCAGCCAGCCTTCCCCGGAAATGTAGCGAAGCCCTGAGTCCCACTCAACGAACCATCCGCCCTCGTTGCGGATGAACAGGTAGGCGTCTTTCAGCCCGCCGCCCGAGCGCAGCACGAACTCGGTCGTCTGGCTGGGCACGACGGACAGCAGCGGGAAATACGGCGCCTCGCAATCGCCTTTGTATCCGCAATCCGGAGCGGCGTCCGCCACGCGGTAGCGCGGCAGCGGCGCTCCGGCCACGAACCCCGGCCTGTCCGACAACGGGGCCAGTCTGACCTCCGTGCGGACAATGACGGCTTCGTTGGCGCGCGACAGCGGCGTGAACACCCAGAGTGGAATCTCTGCGCTTTCCACCCTCCGCGCATCGGCTTCCATCACCTGATAGACGACCCAAGCCTCATCTCCTTCGACCAGCGCCTCGCCGACAGATGCCAGGATCAGCGGCGCGCCTGGCCAGACAACGGGCGAGCCACCCGCCCCGTCCCTGCCCGCCTGCGGGACCCGGCTGAGCAGGAGCGAGGGCCCGGGCATGGGGCTGTAGAGGCCTGGCTGGGCGCTCGCGGCAAAGGCGCCCGTGGCCGTGGGCTGCTGCGCGTTGTCGCCCGTCACGGCGTCCGGCGCCAACACGCGGCTTCCTGGCGGCAGGCCTTTCATCCGGATCAGGAGCCGCGTGGCGTGGTCCGGCGGCGAGGGCAACGTCAGCGGCAGAAAAGCTCCTGTATGGCCTTCCGTCACCCGCACGGCAGCCAGCGGCGGACGCCTGTCCCAGACGCCGCTCCAGTCCATCGTTGCGGGCAGCGGCGGTCCCGCGCAGCACGGCGCCGCTGGCAACACTGTTGCAAACAGACCCGGCTCGCCCCGGCCGACGACCACCTGGTTCGTCGGCAGCAGCATGGGAGCGTCGGCGATGATCTGAACGCTGGCCGTGACCATCTGCGCAGCCTCCGCCCGAAGCCCCGAAATGCGCAGAGCCAGCGCCCCGGCGGCGTTGGAGGACACCGTCAGGTTCTCGAAAAACACCAGATTGCCCTGCACCCGGGGCACAACCGGAAGCACCACCGCCGCCCCGGCCGAATCCAGCCACAGCTTCACTCCGCCCGGATCCGCTGCTGCCTGGTCGATCGGATTGGCCACCTGCCGGCTCAGCGCCACCGACAGGCTGAGCCGGACCGTCTGGTTCGAGGCCCCGGCGCACTGGAGGGCCACGTCTCCCAGAGGCTCCGCCAACCCGCCCAGCGTGACGACCACCGGCGTCCCGCTCAACGTGCAGAAGAAAGTTGCACTGGCGGGCGCCGTCCACATCAGCGCGGCCCCGAGGACCGCGGCGAGACGTTTCATCACCCACCTCCTCATCTCCAGACTAACTCCGCATACAATAAACGCATTCGGTGAGATTCCTCGTATGACGCGAAAATCGCTGCTGACCTTCGTTCTGGTGTTGGCCGCCCCGGCCCAGGATCCTGCTGCTGCATGGAAGCAGTTGAAATACCGCTCCATCGGCCCCTACCGCGGGGGGCGGGTCACCGCCGTCACCGGCGTCCCCGGCCAACCGAACGTCTTCTACTACGGCGCCACGGGCGGGGGCGTGTGGAAATCGACGGACGCGGGGCGCACATGGCTGCCGGTGTCGGACAATTTCTTCCGCACTGGCTCGGTCGGCGCCATCGCCGTCGCCCCTTCCGATCCCAACACGGTTTATGTCGGCATGGGCGAGGGGTGCATCCGCGGCAATGTCAGCCACGGCGACGGCGTCTACAAGTCGACCGACGGCGGCCGCACCTGGAAGCATGCGGGGCTTCCGCTGTCGCGCCACATTCCCCGCATGCGCGTGCATCCCCGCAATCCCGACATCGCCTGGGCCGCGGTTCTCGGCGCCATCTTCAACCCCTCCGAAGAGCGCGGCGTCTACAAGACCACCGACGGAGGCAGGTCCTGGCGCAAGGTTCTCTACCGCAATGACCGCGCCGGCGCCGTGGATCTCGCCCTGGATCCATCGAATCCCGACATCCTGTACGCCGCGCTGTGGGACGTGAAACGGACCCCGTGGTCGCTGGAGTCCGGCGGTCCGGGTTCGGGACTGTTCAAATCCACCGATGGAGGCGAAACCTGGACCGAGATCACCCGCAACCCGGGGCTCCCAAAAGGCACGATCGGCCGCATCGGCGTGACGGTCTCCGGCGCGAATCCCGACCGCGTCTGGGCGCAGATCGAGGCCGAAGATGGCGGACTGTTCCGCTCCGACGACGCCGGCAGAACCTGGCGGCGCGTGAACGACAACCGCAACCTGCGCCAGCGCGCCTGGTATTACACGCACATCTACGCCGATCCGCGGAATCCTGACCGCGTCTACGCGCAGAACGTCCAGTTCTGGCGCTCCGACGATGGGGGCGCGACATTCCGTCCCATTCCCACGCCCCACTCCGACAACCATGACCTGTGGATCGACCCGCAGGACAACAACCGCCTCATCAATGGCGACGACGGCGGCGCCAGCGTCTCCACCGACGGGGGGCGCACCTGGACCAGCCAGGACCAGCCCACCGCCCAGTTCTACCGCGTCACGCTCGACCGGGATTTCCCCTACAACATTTACGGCGCGCAGCAGGACAACACCACCGTCCGCATCCCGTCGCGCTCGCCCGACGCCTTCATCACGCGCGAACACTGGTGGCCCGTCGGCGGCGGCGAATCCGGCTGGATCGCTCCCTCGCCCAAAGATTCCAACATCGTCTTCGCCGGCTCGTACGGCGGTTATCTGACCCGCTACGACCACCGCACCCGCCAGACCCGCACTGTCAATGTCTGGCCGGACAATCCCATGGGCTACGGGGCGGAGGGAATGAAATACCGCTTCCAGTGGAATTTCCCCATTCTGTTTTCCCTGCACGATCCGAATGTGCTCTATACGGCCGGAAATATTCTCTTCAAATCCACGAATGAAGGACAAAGCTGGGAGGCGATTTCTCCTGATCTGACGCGGAATGATCCTTCCAAACTGGGCCCGTCCGGCGGCCCGATCACGAAAGACAACACAGGAGTCGAATACTACTGCACCATCTTCGCCGTGGCCGAAAGCCCCGTGGCGAAAGGCCTGATCTGGGCCGGGTCCGACGACGGCCTGGTGTGGGTGACCGAAGATGGCGGCCGCAACTGGCGCAACGTCACGCCTTCCGTGTCGCTGATGCCCGAGTGGATCCAGATCAACTCCATCGAAGCTTCTCCGCACGATCCGAAGAAGGCCTACTTCGCCGCGACCATGTACAAGCATGGCGACTTCCGGCCCTATCTCTACCGCACGGCGGACGGCGGGCGGACCTGGACGCGCATCGTGAAAGGGATTCCCGAGGACGCCTTCACGAGAGTCATCCGCGAAGACCCCAACGTTGCCGGACTGCTCTATGCGGGCACGGAGACCGGCATGTTCGTCTCTTTCGATGACGGCGCTTCGTGGGAATCGCTGCAGTTGAACCTGCCCGTGGTTCCCATCACCGACCTGGTCCTGCATAAGGAAATGAAAGACCTCGTCGTGGCCACGCAGGGACGCTCTTTCTGGATCCTCGACGACCTGCCGGTGCTCCACGAATGGAAGCGCCGCGGCAACGGCTTCTTTCCCGTCGAACCCGCCTGGCGCATGACCACGGCCCATGCCCCGGTCCGCCCCGGCATGACTGTGGGGGAAAATCCGCCTGCCGGCGCAGTGTTCCATTTCTGGCTGGACGAGGCGCCCGAGGGCGAAGCAGTGCTGGAGATCCTTGATTCGCGGGGCAGGACGGTCCGGCGCTTCTCTTCCCGGCAGGCATCCGAGAGCTCTGCGGAAAGCGGCGAAGGCGGGGAGGAAGGCCCCCGGCGCGGCGCCGCCCAGCCGCGCTTCCAGCCCGCCAAAGGCTTCAACCGCTTCGTCTGGGACCTCCGCCACGAAGATGCGAAGTCGATTCCGAATCTCATCCTCTGGGCCGGCTCCACCCGCGGCCCAAAGGCCGCGCCCGGCCGCTACAAGGCGCGCTTTTCGGCCGGAAAAGTCTCCTTTGAGACAGAATTCGAGATCCGCAAAGACCCGCGCCTGACGGATGTGACCCAGCAGGATCTGGAAAATCAGGAACAGTTCCTGCTGCAAATCCGCGACAAACTCACGGAAATTCATGAGTCCATCCTGAAAATCCGCTTGGTCCGCTCCCAGATCGAGGCGTGGGGCAAACGCGATCCCTCGCTGGAAAAACCGGCCCGCGAACTGGCGGCGAAGCTCACCGCCGTCGAGGAGGAGCTCTATCAGACGAAGAACCGCTCCTCGCAGGACCCGCTGAACTACCCGATCAAGCTGAACAACAAGCTGGCGGCGCTGGCTTCGGTCGCCGGCTCGGCGGAGGCGCGGCCCACGGCGCAGAGCCAGCAGGTCTACGAGGATCTGGCCACCCGCGCCAACGCGCAGCTGCGGACGCTGGGCGATCTGCTCAAGAAGGAGCTGGACGCGTTCAACCGCCTGGTCCGCGAGAAGAACCTCCCGGCGGTCGCCGCGCCCTGAGCGGGCGGCAGCGGTGCAGGTTTACCGCCCGCTGCGGCTGCCCGTTCTGCGCTTCAGCGCGCCGCTTCCACGATCATCCGCTCGATCTCTTCCCAGACCTCGGGCAGGTATTCCACGCGCGCATGCTCGTCGAGGAAGAACCGCTGCAGCCAGCTGTGCTCGTCCGCCTCGATTTCGTCCCGCTTCTTGAACGTCAGCTTGCGGTTGAACAGGATCTGCGTTTTCGCCGGGTCGGCAGCCCGCAATTCTTCCGCCCCTTTGATGTAGAGGTGCTCGCGCTGGTAGTAGTTGGCCGCCCGCCGCACGTTGGGCGGCACTTCGTAAGAATCCCGCCCGAAACTGTCTACGGCGATCAGGAGCGGCACGGGCACGCCCCATCGGTTCAGCTTCCGCGCCAGCCGCAGCGCCGCGCGTCCGCCGAGGCTCTGTCCGTAGATGATGACCGAGCCCTGCGCCGCCTCTTCCGGCTCCAGCCTGCCGTTCCGGTTGAAGTCGAAAGCCTTCTCCACCAGTTGCTCGGCCAGCTCCAGGCTGTGGTTCTCCACCGTCTCGACATGCACGCCCGGCAGGCGCTTCCGCTTGATCGCGATCGCGGTGCGGCGGATGGCGCGCGTCGGATTGTCCCACCGTTCCCAGCCGCCCACGATGCCGATGACGAGCCGGTCGCCGCGCTCCACGGGCAGCGGCGTGGTGAAGTCGGAGAATTCCTGCTTGCGGCTGTCGGCGCGCGCCGCTGCAACGGTCAGCGCCGA
>Ga0101944_10002194_pt1 | contig 33220 bp, 17 predicted proteins | sample DewCreD2012metaG_FD_75245 | JGI IMG/M metagenome (GOLD analysis project Ga0101944, IMG submission 75245) | Hot spring sediment bacterial and archeal communities from British Columbia, Canada, to study Microbial Dark Matter (Phase II) - Dewar... ... | reverse complement strand
CCAGTGATGGGACATCGCGGTAACCCTCCTGTGGTTACCGGTATCGTCATTTCCGAAACCGAACTTTAGCTTTTTCGCGGATCATTGAAAACTTTAAGCAAAACGACAAAGCACCCTGCCTGTGAAGCAGGGAACCGACCGGCAAGGATTGCGGAAACGATTGCGCGCAGGATTGGCCGCTATCGGCGGGGCGTCCTGCATCTCTCCCCACCGCCCGGACTGTCGGTTGACACGCGACGCAACGTCGGGAAAGTGGGGTTTTCGCCACACCGCAAGGTTGCGGGGATGCCGGAACAGGAGAGCCCGCTGGCAGCGCCCATGAAGCACCCATCCGCACGGACCGTCCGGAGCCTTGCGTTCCTGACGCTTCTGCTCTCCGCCGCGCTGCTGGGCGAGGAGACCCAGCCCGACCAGTTTGTCGGACCGCTGGACGAAGGACGCACCTACCGACGGCTGAATGGCGAGGCCATCACGGGGCGCGACGTGGCGGACTTCATCGTCGGGCAGGAATGGGAGCAGGAGCTGGCGGCCTTCGCCGAACGGGAGCTGGTTCGCGCGGAAATGGCGCGGCTTGACGTTTCCGTTTCCGAAGACGAGGTGAACGCCGACATGAAGCGGCTCGCCCTCAACTTCGCGAAGAGCCATGGCGTGAATCCGGAGCTGCTGACGCCCGAAGAACTGGGGCGCAAACTGGGTCATTCCTATGCCACCTTGCGCGATCAGCAGCGGACGCAGCTCGGGCTCAAAAAGATCCTGGTCCTGGAAGGAAAACTCAAACCCGATGCCGACCTCGATGCGCCGGCGGTGCGCGACGTGTTGCGCCAGCGGCTCGATCCGGTCGTACGGGAAAAGGCGGTGGTCTGCGATCCGGCCAAGCTTCCGCCGGACGTGGGCGTGCGGATCGGCGAGCGCGCTTATCCGCGCAGCGCGGTGCGCACCTTCATCCTGGAACGTCTGGGGCCGCTGTTGCGCCGCGATTTGGTCCGCGCGCTGGAGGCCATCACGGTCGACCGTCTGGTACGCAAGGCGCTTGCGGACCGGGGCAAGGAGGCGCTGACCGAGGACGATCTGGTCATGCATCTCAGTTACCTGGCGGCCAAGCTGGAGATGGAACAGGGCCTTCCGGACGGGCGGAGCGTGCTGCTTCAGCAGTTCAAGGATCGCAAGGTGGACATAAAGGGCTATCTGCAGCAGCCCGATGTTCAACAGGACGCCAAGTTGACCTGGCTGGCGCGAAACGCCGTTCGCGAGGCGCAGATCCGGGCCGAATTCGAAGCGCATCCGGAGAAATACCGACTGCAGGAAAAGCGATTGGCGCACCTCTTCCTCCGCGTGCGCGACCAGGAAGGCCGCGGCTACACGCCCGAGTGGGAGACGCCTGAACACCCCGTCGTCCAGGCCTTCGTGGCCGTCGAACGCGAGAAGCGCTTCGCCGAGATACGCAGGGACATCGAGAAACTCGTGCCGCTGGCCAGGCACGATTTCGCCGCTGCCGTCCGCGACCATTCCGAGGACGAGGAGACGCGCCGGCGGGAAGAGCCGGGGCTGATCGGACGGTTCAGCGAACGCAGCCTGCCGCCCGAACCGCTCGACGCCGATCTCCTGAAAGCCGCGTTGAAGTTGAAGCCAGGCGAGATCTCCGCTCCCCTGCGCAGTGCGTACGGCTGGCACATCGTGAAGTGCCTCGACGACCAGACGACCCGGTACGAAGAGGCCCGGCCGCTCGTCTATGTGACGTTGCTCAGGGAACAGCGTCGCGCGATCTTCGAGAAGCTGCTCCAGGAGGCGAAGATCGAGGACACGTTCTGACCGCCCGTCGAAAACGGGGCGCCGACGAAAACGGAAGGAAAGGAAACGTCGATGGACAAGCTGGAAGAGATTTTCGCCAAGCAGTCGGCGCTGAACGACGAGATCTTCGCCAAACAGGACATCCGTGACCGGGACGGCAAGGTGCTCACCATGGCGGCCATCCGCGCCGGACTGGAACGCAACGAGACCGGTCCCAACGGTCTGCCCAACCTCTGGCTGCGCAACTACCTGACGGCGCTAAAATCGGAAGCCCTCGAGATCGAAGAGGAGCTGCTCTGGAAGTGGTGGTCCAAGGACCAACTCGACCTGCAGAACATCCGTGTCGAAATCGTGGATCTGATGCACTTTCTGACCAGCATGGCGCTGGTCGCCGGCATGACGGCCGAGGAGTTCCACCGGCTTTACACCAAGAAACACGACGTCAACCGTCAGCGGCAGGAACAGGGTTACTCGAAAGCCACCAAGGACGAGTCGGACAACAAGACGGTGGTCTGATGCGGGGGAAGGACCGACCGCGGGCAACGGCGCGATCCGCATCGTGGGCTATACGGCCCCGATTCCTAGACACGATTTTCGTTCTTCCTTGAATAGGGATGTGGAAAAGCGGGCCAGCCAAGGGTGGACAGGCAACGCCTTGGCGCCACCCGCCAGCAGCGAGGATCGGGTGCCATGCTCGAGATCCTGAATGCGGCCCTCGCCTTCCCCACGGTGATCTTCACCGGTCTGCTGATCTGCGCGCTCCTCTTTTGGGGGTCCGTGCTCGTTACCGGTGTGGATCCGCAGGCGCTGGATCCGGATGCCGGCGCCGATGTCGATGCACCCGCGGACGGGCATGTGGAAGCGCATGCGGACGGCGGCGCCCCGAACGCGCACCACGACCTGCATGCGCATGCCGACGGACCCGGTCCGCTCGGTTCGCTGATGGGCTTCATGAACATCGGCACGGTCCCGGTCTCGATGGTCGTCACGGCGGTGGTCTTCGCAGGCTGGGTACTGAGCCTGCTGCTGTCGCTCTACGCGCAACCTGCCCTGGGAAGCATCCTTCCCGGTTTCCTGGTCGGCGCGCTTTTTCTCCTGGTGGCCCTGGTGGGCGGATGCCTGGCGGGCAGCCTGGTTACGCGGCCCTTGCGCAGGGTGTTCAAGATCGCCACCCAGCACGGCGGCCGGGCGCTGATCGAGAAGTTCTGCACCGTGACGACGGACCGGGTGAACGAGAAATTCGGCGAGGCCACGCTGAAGCTGCAGGGCTCGGCGCCGCTGCTGCTTTCCGTCCGCTGCCCGCACGAGAACAAGCTCAAGAAAGGCCGGCTCGCCGTCATCGTCGACTATGACCGGCAAACGAACACGTATCGGGTGACCGACCTGCCGGAAGAGAGCGAAAAGATCGTCCGGGCCGCGCTGGACGAGGGAAACGAACCCGATCCGGCGAAAGGGCGGCAGGCCCTTGCGGAAAATGAGCCCTGACCGCCGGAGCGGCGGAATGCAGGAAAGGAGAACACCATGACAGAATGGATCGGTCAACATCAGGGAAGTTTCATCGCCTTGATCGTCATTGTCGTCGTATTTTTCCTGGGCCTGTCGCTGCTCAAGTGGGTGTTGCGCTGGTACATCAAGGTCGACCAGGGGCATGCCCTGATCCTCAACCCATGGAGCGGCGATCCGCGCGTGACCTTCACCGGCGGATTGGTGCTGCCCATCGTCAACCGCGGCGAGATCATGGACATTTCGCTGAAAACCATCGAGATCGACCGGCGCGGCAACGAGGGCCTGATCTGCCAGGACAACATCCGCGCCGACATCAAGGTGACCTTCTTCGTCCGCGTCAACAAGACCGCCGAGGACGTCCTCCACGTCGCCCAGACCGTCGGCTGCTTGCGCGCCTCCAAGGAAGAGACGCTGAACGAACTCTTCCAGGCCAAGTTCTCCGAGGCGCTGAAGACCGTCGGCAAGCAGATGGACTTCGTCGAACTGTACCAGGAGCGCGAGAAGTTCAAAAACCGCATCATCGAGACGATCGGCCAAGACCTCAGCGGCTACAAGCTCGAGGATGCCGCCATCGACTACCTGGAACAGACCCCCCTCGACAGCCTCAGCGAACACAACATCCTCGACGCGCAGGGCATCAAGAAGATCGTCGAACTGACCTCCGCCGAACGGATCAAGGCCAACGAGATCCGCCGGAACCAGGACAAGATCATCACCCAGCAGAACGTCGACGCCCGGGAAAAGATCCTGGAGCTGGAACGCCAGCAGGCCGACGCCGAACTACGGCAGAAGAAGGAGATCGAGGTGATCCGCGCGCGGCAGGAGGCCGAGGCCAAGGTCATCGCGGCCGAGGAACTGCGGCGCGCCGAAGAGGCCCGCATCGCCAGCGAGGAGGCCGTGGAAGTCGCCACGCAGAACAAGGACCGCCAGGTCCAGGTCGCCGTCAAGAACCGCGAGCGCGTGGTGGCCATCGAGGATCAGCGCGTGGTCAAGGCCCGCGACCTGGAAGTCATCCAGCGCGAACGCGAAGTCGAACTGCAGCGCATCGAGAAGGAGAAGGCGCTGGAAGTCGAGCGCAAGAACATCCAGGACGTCATCCGCGCCCGCGTCGCCGTCGAGAAGACGGTGGCCGAAGAGGAGGAACGGATCAAGGATACCCGCGCCTTCTTCACCGCCGAACGCGCGAAGAAGGTGGCCATCCTCGCCGCCGAACAGCATGCGCAGGAGAACCTGGTCAAGGACATCAAGCAGGCCGAGGCGCAGGCCATCGCCGCCAAGTCCCTGGCCCAGGAACAACTGATCATGGCCGAGGCCGAACTGGCCAAGGCCGCCAAGGTCGCCGAAGCCAAGATGAAGATGGCCGAAGGGATCAAGGCCGAGACGGCCGCGGAAGGCCTGGCCCGCGTGCAGGTGAAGGAAGCCGATGCGAGCGCCATCGAGAAGGTCGGCGCGGCCGAAGCCCGGGCCCTGCAGCTCAAGATGGAGGCCAACGCCGAAGGCACGCAGAAACAGGGCGTCGCCGAGGCGGTCGCCATCAAGGAGAAGATGCTTGCCGAATCCACCGGCCTGACCGGGAAGGCCGAGGCCATGAAGGCCCTCGACGGCATGACCCGTGGCCACGAGGAATTCCGCCTGCGGCTCGAAAAGGAAAAGGCGGTCGATCTGGCCAGCATCGAGGCCCGCAAGGAGATCGTGCGCGAACAGGCACGGATCATGGCCGAAGCCTTCAAGAACGCCCGGATCGACATCGTCGGCGGCGACGGCGCCTTCTTCGAGCGGTTCGTCCAGGCCGTCTCCGGCGGCAAGGCGCTCGACGCCTTCGTCGATCGCAGCCACGTCGTCCAGACGCTCGGCCACGATTACCTCGAAGGAGACGCCAGCCTGGCGAAGGACCTCAAGGAGGTCCTGACCAAGGGCAACCTCGGCACCGAAGACCTGAAGAACGTCTCCATCGCCGCCGTGCTGGGCAAGGTCTTCACGGTTGCGCAGAAGGACGAAGGCACCCGGAAGCTGCTCCAGCAACTCCTGAACCGGGTCCAGGACGCGGACGCGAAGCACGAAAAGAAGTAGGTCAGGCTTCCAGCCTGACCCGAAGTGCGGACAGCCGCGGGCCCTTGCCCCTCTTAGAAGAAGGGGAAATTGAAGGGCGGGCAGGATGGCCGCGGTCCACTGGAGCGCGGCCATCTTGGCCGCTCCGGAGCCGAAAGCCCTGACTGGGCACTGCGGCTCTGCAACGACGGTGGCGGGCGGGACGCCCGCGGTCCACTGAAGACAGGCAGCGACCATGGCAGAAAGTAGAACCGAAACCCCGACCGCCCCCGCCGCAAGCCCCGCGCCGGAATCCCAGGCCCTGGAAGGCGGCGCTTACGAGGTCCTCCGGACCCGACTGGCCGCGCAAGGTCAGGACCTCCGCGCGCGCGCCGAGAGACTGAACATGCGGCGCAAGGCGCTCTTCGGCGGCCAGGAAATCGCCCTGGTCGGCAGCACGCGCATCGCCACCGAGCACGCCTGCGTGCCGCGCGACCTGATCCACGTCGGCGAGAAGATCGTCTTCGGCTACGAAGTGCGGTTGGGACTGAAGACCGAAACGGACATCGGCGACGTCTTCACCGTCTATCGCTTCGACGGCAAGGACCCCGTCCCGCTGGGACTGGACCTGCTGAACGACCCCGCCTTCGAGAAGGACCTGAAGGAACTCTTCCGCTACTACCGCGGCGCCAAGCTGCTGCAGCTCCGCAACACGGGCAAGCTGGTACTCTTCGCCTTCCAGGCGGGCCAGCGGCACACGGACCTGAAGGTCTTCCGCTGGGCGCTCCGGAAAGACGGCTCGCTGAAGTACCTCGACGCGCGCGGCGACAAGGACTACGTCTTCCCGCCGCAGCACGACTTCGAATGGAACCGCGCCACGCGCGAACAGCATGTCGCCGGGCGGTTCCCGCACGTCTCGATCCAGGATCTGGTCTTCGTCGAATGCGTCGGTGGCGACCTGACCATCAAGGTCGAGAACAACACCGAGTCCGGCCAGGGCGTTTATGCCGAACCGGTCGCCGACCGCGACCAGTCGCTGGACGACGCCGAGATCCATTACGCCATCCTCGAACACCTGGTCCTGCTGAAGATCAAACCGTTCAACGAGGAAGCCTTTCGTTATCTGGTCTTCAACCGCCTGACGCAGGAGGTCCGCCGCATCGACGCGATCGGCGCGGCCTGCCTGCAGCTTCCGGAAGGCCATGGCATCGTCTTCCCCGGCGGCTGCTACCTGCAGACGGGCGAGGCGCGCGAGTTCGACGCCGGCAGCGACGGCATGCTCTTCCAGAAGATGCTCCGCTCGCCCAACGGCGAAGACGCGCTCTACGTTTTCTACAAGCCCGATTCCGGCCGTTACCTCCTGCTGCCCTACAACCTGGTGGACAAGAAGGTGGCCAACCCGATCGTCTGCCAGGGCGTCTCGCGGCATCCGGACGGCAAGCTGGTCGTCTTTCGCGACGCCGGCGGCGAACCGTCGCGCTCGCACCCCGTGCAGATCTGGCAGACGCCGTTCACGGGCGAAGGCTACGAGCCGCCCGCGAAGGAAGACGGCTACCTGGCGCGCATCGGCAACCGCGACCTGGTCAACGGGCTCTCCGAACTCCTTTCCCTCGCGCGTCAGGCGCAGGAAGAACAGCGCACGACGGCCGCCTTCGAAAACCTCGCGCGCACTTCGCAGCGCGTGCTGGACCGCTTCCACTGGCTCGGCCACGCGGAGTGCGAGGGGCTGGAAGCGCCGGTCAAGGCGATCCGCGAGACGGCCGTCGCCGCGCTGGAAGAGTTCGAGAAGGCCCGCCAGATGCGCCGCGACACGGCGCAGCGCATCGCCGCCTGCGCCGAGGAACTGAAGGAACTGTTGCAGCAGACGCGTTCGGCCGCCTTCGCGCGCGTCGAGGACTTCGTCAAAGGGCTGGCCGACCTGCGCAACAAGCGCGGACAGCTCATCGGCCTCCGCGAACTCCGCTACGCCGACCTCACGCTCCTGGATGCGATGGAGAGGGATCTGGTCGCGCTGCACGACGAGGTCGCCGCGAGGACCGTGACGTTCCTCCAGCAGCCCGAGTCGCTGGCGCCCTACGCGAAGCGGCTCGAGAACGTGCTCGCGCGCATCCAGCCCGTCGAGAAGACCGCGGACCTGAAGCCGCTGCAGGAGGAACTGGAGTCCGTCGGCACGGGCCTGGACCTGCTGGTGCAGATCGTCCAGGACCTGAAGATCGACGATCCGACCGTCCGCACCGCGATCCTGGACGCGCTCTCCGAGGTGCTGGCGCACCAGAACCGCGTCAAGGCCGGCCTGGCGGCGCGGCGGCAGGACATCGCGCGGCGCGAAGGCGCGGCCGAGTTCATCGCGCAGGTCAAACTGCTTGGGCAGAATCTGGCCAACGCGCTGGCGCTCTGCGACCAGCCGGAGAAATGCGACGACGGCCTCGCCCGGATGCTGGTGCAGCTCGAGGGCCTGGAAGCGCGCTTCTCCGAGAGCGACGAGTTCGTCGCGAAGATCGCCGAGAAGCGCGAGGAAGTCGCGCAGGCCTTCGACACGCGCAAACAGTCGCTCCTGGAAGTTCGCCGCCGCCGCGCGCAGACGCTGATGGCCGCCGTCGAGCGTGTCCTGCGCGGGGTCGAACGGCGCGCCGTGGCCTTCCAGAAGGCCGACGAACTGAATGCCTTCTTCGCCTCCGACCCGATGATCCGCAAGATCGTCGAGCAGCTCGCTCAACTCCGCGAACTCGGAGAGCAGGTCAAGGCCGATGAACTGGACGGCCGCCTGAAGGGCCTGCGCCAGGAAGCCGGCCGCACGCTGCGCGACCGCCTGGATCTCTTCGAAGACGGCGCGAAGATCATCCGCCTCGGCGACCGCCGATTCGCCGTGCACACCGAACCGCTGGACCTCAGCCTCGTTTCGCGCGAGGAAGGCCTCTGCTTCCACCTGACCGGCACCGATTACTACCGCCCGGTCGCCGACGAACGCCTGAACGCCGCGCGCGAATTCTGGACGCAGGATCTGCCCAGCGAGAACGCCGAGGTCTACCGCTCCGCGTACCTTGCCTGGAAGATGCTCCGGGATTTCGAGGCCGGCCGGCTCGCGCTGCCCGACGGGCAGACCGCCGACGAGCTGCTCAAGGCCGTGCGCGCCTTCGCGCAGGAACTCTACGAGGAAGGCTACGAACGCGGCGTGCACGACCAGGATGCGGCCACGCTGCTGGCGGCGCTGATTGAAGCGCGGGCGCGCTGCGGCGCCCTGCGTTTCCCGCCGTCCGCGCGCGCCCTGGCGCTGCTCTTCTGGAGCCGCGCGGCGCAGACGCCGGCGGCCGAGCTGTTGCGCCGCCAGGCGGCGAGCCTGGGCCGCATTGCGCGCCCCGCGCAGGAGGCCGTCGCCGCGCTCTCGAAGCGGCTGGTCGTCGCGATGACGGCGTTCCTGAAGGAGCGCGGCTTCGCCGAAGATCGCTTCCCGGTTGCCGAAGCGGCCGATTACCTGCGGACCGAACTGGGCGGCGGCAGGGACCTCTCCTGTTCGCCCGGTGCGGCGCGACAGCGCGAAGCGCTGTTGCTGACGCTCTCGGCCCACAAGCAGAAAGACGACCTGCTGGCCGACCTCGCCGCGCTGGACGGCGACCTCCCCGCCGCCTTCGAACTGGCGCTCGCCTGGCTAGAGGCCCATCGCAAGGAGGGCGAGGACCAGGATGCGGGCCTCGACGAGGAGACCGCCGCGCTGCTGCTGGCCGGCGACCGTATCGCGGTCCGCGCGCCGGAGGCCGACGGCGCCGTGCGCGTCGACAAGCTGCTGGGTCAGCACCCCACGATCCGCGAAGGCCGGATGGAATTCCGCCTCGACCTCTTCCTCGCGCGCCTGCGCCGCTTCCACGAGCAGGACGTGCCGCGCTTCCGCGCCTTCCAGGCACGCAAGAAAGAGGCGATCGAGGCCGAGAAGGCGAACCTGCGGCTCGGGGAATTCCAGGCGCACTCGCTGACCGCCTTCGTCCGCAACCGCCTGATCGACGAGGTCTATCTTCCGCTGATCGGCGCGAACCTGGCCAAGCAGATCGGCGAGGCCGGGGCCGAGCAGCGCGGAGACCGCATGGGCCTGCTGCTGCTCATCTCGCCTCCCGGCTACGGCAAGACGACGCTGATGGAGTACCTCGCGCAGCGCCTGGGCCTGGTCTTCATGCAGATCAACGGCCCGGCGCTCGGACATTCCGTCGTCAGCCTGGACCCGAACGCCGCGGCGGACGCGACCTCGAGGCAGGAACTCAACAAGCTGAACCTGGCGCTCGAGATGGGCCAGAACGTGATGCTCTATCTCGACGACATCCAGCACCTGAACCCCGAGTTCCTCCAGAAGTTCATCTCGCTCTGCGACGCGCAACGCAGGATCGAAGGCGTCTTCAACGGCCGCGCGCGGACCTACGACCTGCGCGGCAAACGCTTCATGGTCGTGATGGCCGGCAACCCGTACACGGAAAGCGGCTCGCGCTTCCGCATCCCCGACATGCTGGCCAACCGCGCCGACACCTACAACCTCGGCGACATCCTCTCGGGGCGAAAGGACCTCTTCGAGCTGAGCTACCTGGAGAACTGCGCGACGTCGAACCCCATCCTGCGGCCGCTGACGACCCGCAACGCCGATGCACTGCGCAGGCTGCTGGAGAGCGGCGACGAGCAGAAGGCGAGCGAACTGGCCGGCGAGCTGGGAACCTCGGCTGCCGAGCTGAAGGACGTGTTCGGCGTGCTGACCAAGCTCCGCCACGTGCAGAAGATCGTGCTGCGGGTCAACCAGGAGTACATCCGCTCGGCCGCGCAGAGCGACGAATACCGCAACGAGCCGCCGTTCAAGCTGCAGGGCAGCTACCGCGACATGAACAAGCTCGCCGCCCGCATCTGGCCGGTGACGACCGAGCAGGAACTGACGCGGCTGGTCGAAGACCATTACGCCAACGAGGCGCAGACGCTGGCGACCGGCGCCGAGCAGAACCTGCTCAAGCTCGGCGAACTGCTCGGCACGCAGGACGAGAACGAGAAGGCGCGCTGGGAGGAGATCAAGCGGACGTACAAGCGCCGCCAGTCGCTCTTCGGCCTCGATTCGGAAGACAAGGTCTCGCACGTCGTCGCGCAGCTTTCCGGCTTCAACGCGGGCCTGGAGCGGATCGGCGCGGCCATCGCCAAGGCCGGCGGGAGGAAGGACGACGCCGGCGCGGCGCGGATCGCCGCGCGGTTGGAGGAGCTGACGCAGGCGCTGGCGCACGGCCCCCTGGACGGGGCGAAGCTGGAGGCCGCGCTGGCCCGGATCGCCGAGGCGCTGAAGAGCAGTGCGGCCGCGCCGAAGTACGAGATCGTCAACACGCTGCCGCAGCACTACGCGAGCCTGTACAAACAACAGATCGACCTGATCGAAGCGGTGCTGGTGCCGGTGGCGCAGGGCCTGCAGCAGCAGCTCAAGCTCTCCGCCGAAACGCAGGAGCGCGTGAGCGCCGTGGTCCATGAACTCAAGTTTCTGCAGGAACAGTTGGTGAAGGCGCCGGTTCGGAAGGCCGAGCAGAGCATGGACCCACGGACGAACACGGGCTGACCCGGACACGCGAAGAACGGTCGTCGGTGTCAGTCGGTGTCCGTCCGGTCGCTCCCCAGCGCGCTCACGGTCATTTGCAGCGCGGCTTGGCCGCCAGCACCGTGGATGCGCACTTCGCGCCGCTCACCCGGCAGCAGGTCGAAGTAGTGGTCGGATAACCGCGTGTCGCCCGGCAGATCGAAATGAACGGCATGCGCGAACGTCGCGCTGGAGACCGTTACCAGCAGGTCGGCGCCGTCGGTGCGCGTGCCTTCGATCTTCAGCTCGGGCTTGGGGATGCCGGCCTGGCGGAAGCGGCAGTGTCGCCAGCTGGCCGGTTCGAAACCGCCTCCTTCGGGGATGGCGACGAGCGTGCCCGACTGCAGCCGCGTTTCGTCGGGTACCGCGACGCGACCGACAACGGTCTTGCCGCGCGCGGGGACGGTGGCGTTGACGGGACCGAGTTCGCGCACCGTGCCGTCGTAGGACAGGTAGCCCAGTTGCGCGGAACACCGGACGGGCTCGGCCGTATCGTTCAGCGCGATCAGCAGGACCTCGCCCGATTCGCCGCCGAACGCCTGTCCGCCGCGGCGCAGGACCAGCCGGCGCGGCGCGAGGCAGCGTTTGACGTTGTAGTAGGATACCTTCCGGCGCAGGTAGTAATCGACGATCGTCCAGCCGTTCTCGCCCCAGGCGTCGTCGTACATCCAGAAGATGCCGCCCATCGACTGTTCGTTCGCCCGCAGGCTTTCCAGCGAATAGCCGAGGTTCAGGCCCTGGCAGAGCCCGCCCAGCAGGATGTAGTCCTGCAGCGGCAGCTTGTCGGTTTCGCGGTAGTGCTGCTGGATGGACCAGTTCACGCGCGGGATGTCGTAGAACGTGTTCGTGTGCTGACGGCCGGTTTCATTGAAAAGGTCCGGTTGGTCCGTGCCGAGGTACTGCCGGGTGCTCTCGATGCAGCAGGGCCCGCCGTAACCGTATTCCGAGTTGAAGATCGGGATGCCCTTCCCGTCCCAGTACTCCGGTGTGGACCAGAATTCCTTGTCGGGTCGCATGACGACCCAGTGGTGATCGTCGCCTTCGGTGGGCGAGCCGACGCCGCCGACGCCGCCGTAAGGCGACGTGGGCCAGTAGGGGATGTGCGGCGAAAGCCGTTCCACCAGTTCGGGCAGGCGCTTGAAGTACAGCGGCCATGCCGGGTCGCGGTGCTCGGAGAACTGCTTGAACCAGAAGTAGCAGCCGCCGACTTCGTTGTTGCCGCTCCAGAGCGCCATGCAGGCACGGCGGCGCAGGCGGCGGATCTGGTATTCGGCCTCGGCCATGAATTCGCGCGTGAACCACTCTTCCTCCGCCGGCAGCGGTGCGCAGGCGGACATGAAATCCTGCCAGACCAGGATACCGCACCGGTCGCAGGCGTCGTAGAAGGCATCCATTTCGAAGCGCCCGCCGCCCCAGACGCGCAGGATGTTGAAGTGGGCTTCGGCGGCTTCTTCGACCAGCCGCGTGACTTTTTCCGGGGCGATGCGCCCGTAGAGCGAGTCGCACGGGATCCAATTGCCGCCCTTCATGAAAACCGGCGCACCATTGATGACGAAGGCGAACCGTCCGGGCGCGGTATCCAGTTCCACCGTTCGCAGGCCCCACCGGAAGGACGGATACTCGACCGACGAGTCGCCGATCGTCAGCCTCGTCCGCACCGTGTAACGGTGCTGGGGGCCGCTGCCGTTCGGCCACCAGAGCTTCGCGTCGGGGATGCGCAGCCTGAGTTTGACGTGGTTCGTGCCGCTGCGGATCAGCGTGTCGGCGGCTGCGGCACGGAAGGACTGGCCGGTTTCGTCGGTCAGTTCCAGTTCCACGGTGCCGCGGGCCGTGTCGGTCAGCGTGCGGTGGTCCAGTTCGACGGTGGCACGCACCTCGGCTGATGTGCCATCCAGCGTCGCGACCGGCGACACGTCGCGGATTTCGGTGGTGGCCAGCGACCGCAGTTCCGCGTGTCCGGTGATGCCGCAGGTGGGCAGGTGCGGCGCCCAGTCCCAGCCCCAGACGTAGGCGGGCTTGCGCAGGAAGATGCGTTTGTGGAAGCCGCGTTCGGGAAAGCCGCGCGACCCCTCCGTCGGCACGGCCTGCAGCAGCGGCCAGTCGTTCTTGTCGGGCACGCGTTCGGCGCCGGTGGTGACACGCACGATCAGGACGTTGTCGTCGCCGCGCCGGATCGCATCGGTGACCTCGCAGACGAACGGATAGAAGGCCGACCGCTGTACGCCCAGATGCCTGCCGTTCAGCCAGATGTCGGCGCAGACGTCCAGGCCGTCAAGGCTGAGTTCCAGCGCCTCGTCGGCCGGCCAGTCGTCGGGCACGCGGAACGAACGCCGGTACCACCAGGACCGCTTCTTCACCCAGTCGAATTCGCGGAAGTTGATGCCGACGAGCGGTTCCGGCACGCGCCCCGCGCGGACCAGATCGTCGTTGACATCGCCGGGCACGCGGGCGGCCAACGACGGCTTGGCCAGGGCGACCATCCCGAAAGCGCGGGCCTCTTCCGCCAGCGACCGCTCGATCAGGTCCCACGTCCCGTCCAGCGAAAGCGTGCGCATGGAAGCTCCTTTTTCCGGCCTTTACCACGGACACAGCGTCACGGCGAGGGAAGGAAACGGCGGACCATGAATGAAGGGGGACCTTGCCGCCATCCCGTTAGCACGCATTCAAGAGTCAGGATTTCGTTCGGTTCTCCCTCGCGTCTCCGTGACTCCGTGGCGAACCGTTCCTGCCGGCGCCGAAATTGTGCTAATCCTTGGCGGGATCGTCAAGGAAAGGCCTTCGCGACGATGTTAACATGCCGTTACGATCCGGGGGCGTCACCGGGTCGCAGGGCTTCGCCGATCGCCTTTCGGGACGATGCGGTTGCGCTGTGGCCCTGGGTCTCATCCTCCAACAGGAAGGAACTCCACATGAACGCCGACTGGCTGCAGGCCTTCGCTCACCCGCCGTGCGACTACCGCGGCAAGCCCTTCTGGGCCTGGAACGGCAAAATGGAACCGGACGAACTTCGCCGCCAGATCCGCCTGCTCAAACGCATGGGTCTGGGCGGCTTTTTCATGCACGCCCGCGTCGGACTGGATACCGAATACCTGTCCGAGGACTGGTTCCGCTGCGTGGATGCCTGCATCGACGAAGCGAAGAAGCAGGCGATGCACGCGTACCTTTACGACGAAGACCGCTGGCCTTCCGGCGCCGCCGGCGGCCTGGTCACGAAGGATGCGCGCTTCCGCATGCGCCATCTGGAAGTGGAAGTGAACGAAAAGACCGGGGACTTCACGTGGGACGACGGCATCGTCGCCGTCTACATTGCGAAGATCGACGGCCATGTCGCCTCGCGTGTGCGCAAGGTCACGCCAGGCGCGGCGCCGAAGCCCGGCAGCGGCGAAAGCGTCGTCGTCTTTCGCCGTGTCGTCGATGGCGACAGCGACTGGTACAACGGCCAGGCCTACCTGGACACGATGAACCCAGAGGCGGTGAAGAAGTTCATCGAGGTCATCCACGAGGCCTATCGCAAACGGTACGGCGGGGAATTCGGCGGGGTCGTGCCGGCCATCTTCACCGACGAACCGAACCATGGAAACTACTTCGGCTGGGGCGGAAACACGCTGCACATCCCTTACACCAACCGCTTGCCCGAAGTCTTCCGAGAGCGCTACGGTTACGACGTGACCGACGGGTTGTTGGAGGTCGTCTTCGACATCGAAGGCCAGGAATACTCCAAGGCCCGCTACCACTACCACGAATGCACGACCTTCCTGTTCGTGGACGCCTTCGCGCGGACGATCGGCGAATGGTGCGATCGCCACAACCTGCCGCACACGGGCCACGTGCTCTGCGAGGAAACCCCGGCCAGCCAGACGCGCGTCGTCGGCAGCGCGATGCGTTTCTACGAGTACATGCAGGCGCCGGGCATGGATCTGCTGACCGAGCACAACCGGGAATACGACACGGCCAAACAGGTCAGCTCCGTCGCGCGCCAGTTCGGCCGCAAGTGGCGCCTGACGGAAACCTACGGCTGCACCGGCTGGGACTTCCCGTTCCTCGGCCACAAGGCGCTGGGCGACTGGCAGGCGGCGCTGGGCATCAACCTCCGCTGCCCGCATCTGTCCTGGTACACGATGCAGGGCGAAGCCAAGCGCGACTATCCCGCCGGCATTTTCTACCAGTCGCCGTGGTGGGAGGCCTACCCGAAGGTCGAGGACTACTTCGGCCGCATCGGCGCGATCATGACACGCGGCGCCGAAGTCCGCGACGTGCTGGCGATCCACCCGATCGAGAGCACCTGGTTGCTTTATCGGAAAGACTTCAACCGGGACCCGCGCGTGGCGCAGTTCGACCGGTCCATCGTCGAGCTCCGCGACACGCTGCTGGGCGCGCACCTGGACTTCGATTACGGCGAGGAAGACATCCTGGCGCGGCACGCGAAGGTTCAAAGCGGCGAACTGGTCGTCGCGAAGGCGCGCTATCGGGCCGTCGTCGTCCCGCCGATGCTGACGATCCGGAAGAGCACGCTGGACCTGCTGAAGGCCTTCCGCGCCGCCGGCGGCAAGGTCGTGTTCGCCGGCGACGTGGCGGTGTGCGTCGATGCCGTGAAGTCGAAGGCCGCCGAAACCCTGGCCCGCGAATGCGTTCGCACGCCGGCCCGGGGTCCGGAATTGGTCGCGGCGCTGGAGTCCACGCGGCGCATCTCCATTGCCGATTCGAAGGGCCAGGAGATCGCCTCCGCGTTGTATCTGCTGACCGAAGATGGGCAGAACGGTTACCTTTTCGTCTGCAACACGGGCCTCAGCCCCGACCAGCGCAAGGGGTCGGTGCACGGCGAGCCGATGGCGCGCGACCGTAAAGCGGCCTTCCCCGAAGTCGTCATTCGCGGTTTCGCGGGGTGCGCGGGCCATCCGCTGGACCTGGATCCCGAGACCGGCGCCGTCCACTCCGCCAACGCCAGGCTCACGAAGAACGGCTGGGAGATCCGCACCAGCCTGCCCGCGCTGGGCAGCCGTCTCTTCGTCGTTCCCCGGCAAAAGTCCGAAGGCAGGATCCCACCGCGGCGGAAGGAATTCGTGCCGGTGCGCAGCCAGACGTTGAGCGGCGATACGTGGCCGGTGGTCTATTCCGAGTGCAACAATCTGGTCCTCGACCGCCCGGCGTACCGCATCGGCGACGGCAAGTGGGAAGGCCCCGAGGAAATCCTGCGCCTGGACAACAAGGTGCGCGAGGCGCTGGGGCTGCGACACCGCGGCGGCCAGATGAAGCAGCCGTGGGCCCGGGAAAAGGTGGCCCACCCGAAGCGCATCGACGTCGCGCTGTCCTACCGTTTCCAGGCCGAGGCGCTGCCTGGCGGGGATCTGTTCCTGGCCATCGAAGAGCCGTCGCGGTTCCGGATTTCCGTCAACGGCGTCGCGCTGTGCAACGACGTCGAGTGCGGCTGGTGGACGGATCGTTCGCTGCGCAGGCTCCCGGTGCCGAACGGCGCACTGAAACTGGGCGCCAACGAAATCGCGATGGAATGCGACTACCTGGAAACCTTCTCCGGCCTGGAGATCGCCTACCTGCTGGGCAACTTCGGCGTGAGGGTGAAGGACACGCAGGTCGTGATGACGGGACTGCCGACCGAATTGAAGATCGGCGACTGGGTGCCGCAGCACCTGGCGTTCTACTCCGGTTCGGTGGCGTACCGGAGGACGATCAAGCCGAAGCTGAAGAAAGGCCAGCGGCTCTTCGTGCAGGTTCCGGATTATCGCGGGGTCGGCGTGCGGGTGATCGTGAACGGGGTGTCAGCCGGCATCATCGGTTGGGAACCGAACGAGGTGGATATCACGGATGGCCTGCAGGGCGGCTCCAACGATCTGCGCATCGAAGTCCTGGGCCACCGCCGCAACAGCCACGGCCCCCATCACCTGAAGGAGCAGTGGCCTGCCTGGACCGGTCCGGGCGAATTCAAGGCCGGACCTGACCGCTGGCGGGAAGGCTACTGCCTGGTCCCCTGCGGTCTGATGGCCGCGCCGAAGTTGGTGACCAAGAGGGCCAGGTAACGGCGACTCGGCTCGCTGGCGTTCGTCTCGTCACGACGGGGGCGGTCTCACGGTTCGAACTCGAACGTTCCCCACAGGTTCGGGTGCACCGCCGCCTCGGACGGCACGTCGCTGACGATCTTCGTGCTCTGGTCGCTCCAGTACACGCGGTCGACGGCGCGGGTGCCGGTCTGATCGGACAGCACCCGCCCGACATCGCCGCGCAGCCTCGGCGTGCGCTTCGGGTCCAACCCGATCGCGCCCAGCGGCACGGCCGCTTCCAGCGTGTAGCCGTCGGTGCGCCGCTGGATCGCGATCGTCGCGTCCGTCAGGACGCGGACGCGGTCGATGTACAGCGTCCGCCACGGCGACGAGAAGGACAACCGGCGGTCGGGCGGCGTGCCCGGCACCACGAACTCGTACAGGACCGCCGTGGGTTTTCCGCCGATCGGGACCAGGCTCAAACGCACATCGCCCTCGCCGCCGGCGTCGCGGCCCTCCTTGCCGCCGGCCTTGGTGGCCAGCAGCACATCGACCACATCGCCGGTCTTGAAGGCTTCCAGGTAGCCGTCCTCGGTGGCGGCATTCCGGAAGACCGCGCGGTCGTCCTTGCCGTCGAAGAGGACGTACAGGTTCCGGTCGTCGTAGCCGAGCGCGAAGCCGTCGATCCGTTCCCCGGGCCATTCGTCGGACTTCCCATCCACGGTCACGGCCTTCGCGCGGCGGATCGTGTAGCGCTTCGGCTGGGCCTTCGCCAGCGCGCGCCGCTGGCGCAGCTTCTCCGCGGCGGCGAACTGCTCCGCGGAGACCGTGAACTCGCCGCCCGGCATGCGCCGGATGCGTTCCAGGCCGTCCACCTCGACGACGGAGCAATGCGGCTGGCCGACGACGAAGCGGAAACGATCCTTCCCGTCGGCGCAGCGCACCTTCTGGAAGGTCCCGCCGAAATGTTCGTCGCCCAGCGACATCCGGGTCATGACCTCGTCGGCCGGAGGCTCGTCGGTCCGCCAAGCCAGCCCGCGGCGCGTGTCCTGGAAGGCACGGTCGATGAAGAGGCCGTCGGTTGTCATGAAGCAGGTTCCGCCGAGGTTGCTCATGATGTCGATCACCTCGCCGACCTGGTCGTTCACCCAGGCCCCGCCGGGGAAACGCGTGGCGGCGATCAGGACGCCCGGCTCGTCGCCCTGGGCGGTGGTGTGGTGGCCGGCGTGGAGGCCCGGCCAGCGATTCTTGTACTGCCACAGGATCCGGCCGTCGGGCCGCAGGCAGGTGACCATTTCGTCCAGGCTGATGGCGTTGCCTTCGCGCGTCGTGAAGACGGCGTCGGCGGCATGGCTCAGGCGCGGGATGGCGTGGAACTCCGTCGGCAAACGGTAGACGGGATAGCCCTTCTCGTTCAGCCGCTCGACGCGGAAGAAGGCGATGGCCGCCTGGCCGTATCCGCCGTCGCTGACGGCGGCCTCGAACTTCTCGTTCATCCGGAACTGCCAGGTCGCGCCGACGTTGGGCCAGGTCTTTCCGTTGAGCGTCAGCCTGCCCAGGCGCGCTTCTTCAGGCTGCACCTTGCCGTCGTCGTTCGCGTCGGTCCAGACGAAAACCGTCGCGGGGGGGTCTTTCTTCGGCGCGGGCTTGGGCTGGCCCAAGCGCTCCCACAGCCATTCGGGCGGCGTGCCGATGGCCGCGACGGGGCGGATGCGCCCCCGATCGTACAGGTACAGCGTGGTGTTGCCGCCGGCCGCCCAGCCCTGCCATGCGGTGAAGAAGAGCTTTTCGCCGTTGTAGAAGGGGTAGGCCGGCGCGCGGCCTCCGAAGTTGTGGTCCGCGCCGGAGAAGAAGATGTCGTGCGTCCCATCGTCGGCGCGCCACATCAGGTTGACCAGGCGGACCTCGCCCGTCTTCGGGTCGCGGCGGAATTCCTGGCCTTGGTAGAAGAACCGGTTCTCGTCCCGCGGGTCGATGTCGCCGCCGCCGCCGTACTGCGTCGGGCCGATCACCTGGTCCAGGCAGCGGCCGTCGGGACCCCAGACGCTGGTGCGTTTCAACTCCTCGTTGAATTCGCAGACCCAGAGGTTGCCCTTCGCGTCCACCTCCAGACCGGCGGGCGACTCCAGGTTGTCCACATCGAACGGGCCGATGCGGTGCCGGCCCGGTTTCCCGACGAGGCGCAGCAGCTTGCCGTCCGGTCCGAAAACCTTCACCTGGTGGACCGGATCCATCTCGCCGACGTAGAGGTTGCGCTGCGGGTCGACGGCCAGCCCCAGCGGACGCGTCAAGCCCGTCACGAGCGGTTGGGTCTCCAGCGTCTCGCGGTCGAGCAGCAGCACGCTGGTGTCGCTGACGACCGCCAGGCGCTTCTGGTCGTAGGGGCGGATGCGGCCCGGTTGGGCGACGGGCACGTCCTTGACGACCCGCATCTTCTCCTCGTCGTGGACCTTCTTCGCTTCCTCCCAGCCGAAGCCGCGGCCTTTCGCGGCGAGCGTCTTCGAAAGATCGATTACGCGGATCCGGTTGTGCGCCCGTTCGGAGAAGAAGGCCCGGTCGCCGACGACCGCCAGGCCCTGGATATCGACGGCGTTTTTCCGGTCGCTCAGGTTGGCCGCGGCCTGGTTCGCGTAGGTCCGGTCGTCCTCGAAATCCCAGACCATCAGGCGCCGGCTCGCCTTCGTCCTCGTGTCGACCTGGATCAGCACGACGCGCTTGCCGACCCAGCCGCCCTGGTCGAGGTAGTAGAGTTTATCGCCGTCGACGGCCATGACCCGCGGGCAGGCCAGCCAGATGCGGTTGCTGCCCCAGCGTTTCCTCATGTCCAGGTCGGCCTGCAGCAGCGCGTGGCCCGCTTCGCAGAACGTGCCCACGAACATCGTCTCTCCGACGCGCACCACGTCCTGCGGCGGCGTGTGATCGGCCAGCCACCCGCCGGTCGAGTCGGCCGTGATCCAGGCAAGGCCGTGCTTCTTCAGCGGGTAGAACGAATAGAGGTAGCGGAGGCGCAGTCCCGGGTGCCAGATCCCGTGCCAGCGGTACTTTCCGGGCTCGGCCATCGTGGGCAGGCCGGCGAAGGGGTCCCTGGCGTGCGGTCCTTCGGAGGAGAACGGCGGCCAGAACTCGTTCAGCGTCCGCAGGTCCCACCAGGCCGTGTTTTCGCCCGCGGGGAATTCGTGGCCGGTCAGCAGGTGCTCGACGACCTCGTCCTTCTCGTTGAGGATCTGGATGCTGACCTTGCCCGCCTGCGGAAGCGTGAAGGCGATGGGCACGACGCCTTCGGGGATCGCGTTTTCCCTGACCAGCTTCGCCGGGGCGGGACGGTTTTCCAGGTCCTCGAAGGCCATGACTTCGCTGAGACCCATGGCGGTGGCATTGGCGCCCTCGTCGCCCGCGGCGCGTTCCCTCGTCATGCCCTGGATGGCGACGAAGCGCAGGGCGCGCGTCGAGACGGGCTTGCCGAAATCGCAGTACTGCTCCCAGACTTCGGGGCGCCAGGGACGTTTGAAGTCCAGGCGTCCGACAACCTCCCATGCGGCGGCGTTGTGCGGGTCCGGGCGGTCCTGGCCGGCGTACCGTTCGATGCGCAGTTGCCCGTAGCCGCAGGCGCCGCCGTTCATGAAGAGGGCGCAGCCGCGCACGGTCCGCGCCTGGCCCCAGTCGAGCAGCGCCCATTCGGGCTTCTCTTCCGTCAGCGGTTCGGCGCGCTGCCCGCTGGTCCAATGCGGGTGGAGCGCCCCGTCGTTCAGGACCTCCGGCGTGTTCTTGCGGGCGTCGGGCTGGAAACCCTGATCGCGCGGACCGCAGGAACCGACCGTGACGTCGGCCTGCGGCGCGATGTTGACGAAGCGCGGCGCGAACGTGCAGGCCAGCCACAGGCGCGCGGCGAACTTTCCGCTGTCGTTGGGCTGCAACGGACCGCTGAGGCGCACGGCCTTGGTCTTCACGCCGGGCGGAAAGGGAACGACACGCAGGTCGTGCTTCGCCTCGCCGGGGTATGGCACGTCGATCCACAGCGCATCCTTTTCGGCGTCGGCCGGTCCGTCGTCCTTCAGGTAGCCGACCGTCCAATGGCCGTGGACAAGCACGGTGCCGATGGGGATCCTCTCCTTGAAGGCCAGGACGTAGTGCGCGGTGCCCGGCCGGTTCGTTTCGGCCACTTTCCAGTCCTGGACGTGATTGGCGATGCTGCCGACGCGCAGGATCGGCAACGACGGTTGGGTGCGGCCCGGCAGCGCGTAACAGGCTTCCGCGTCGAGTGCCGCCGCGTGGTTGGGGGTGAAGAGACCGTCGCCGACGACCGCGCGCGGTTCGGCGGCGCAAAGGCCCGAGGTCAGAGCGCAGAGCAAGGGCAGCAAAGCCAGTCGCATGATCGGTTCTCCTGCGCGGGTCCCTGTCCGTGGCACACGGGCCTCCGGCCGGGAGTGCGGTCCGGAGGATGGCGCCGGGTCACGGCACTTCCGCCGCCGAGAGCATGAACGGCCGGCCGGGCAGCGACAACCACCCGGAACACTCAAAGGGCGCCTGGCCGTCCTTCCCCAATCCGCCGAAGACCTTGTCGCCCCAGACGTCGATCGGCTGGGTCAGGTAGTTGATGACGCGCTTGCCGGCGAAGTCGGCCACCGTCCAGCAGATGGCTCCGCGCGTGTCGCCGGGCTCGATCCAGACGGGATCCAGGAGGCGCGCGTCGCGCAGGCGCTTGATGACCTCGATCTGCCTGCCCGCGGTCTTGAACCAGACGACCTCGCGGTCGCCGCGGCAGGTCGCGACGAAGGAATTTACGGGACGGAGCACGCGCGTGCCGTAGGCCAGGCACGTCGGGTTGCGCCCGATCTGCCCCGTGCCGAGGATCCGCACGCCGTCGGTGCTCTTTTCGGAGGCCAGCGCGCCGACATCCAGAAGGCCCACCCTGCCGTCCATCGTCGTCACGACCGCCTGCGTGCCGAAACCGCGCTCGAAGGGCAGCCCCGTCGCGACGGCGGTGGGCTGCGGGATCGGGATCGTCTGGACGACCTTGGGACGGGCCTCGGGCGCCTGATCGAAGGCGAAGGGCCATTGGTTCGCCGCCGGCCCCGCCGACAGGGTCCTGGCGTAGTTCTCCTGCGAGGAGAAGTACAGGTTGCGGACATGGGTCAGCAGGGGCGCGAGATCGACGAAGACGAGTTTGCCTTCCGCGCGCGAAGCGACCAGGGCATAGCCGCGCCGCGGGTAACTGGTCACGACGTTCCGCGTGCCGCCCGCGGGTCCGGACGCCCACTTCGCCCGGACCTCGGCCTTGCCGAAGTCGAAGTCCTCGGGTTTCAGGTCGCTGCCGAAACCGTCGGATGCGGCGGTGTCCGTGGTGGCCGAAAGGGCGGTCGGCGCGGCGATCGGCAGATCGACGAAGCCCAGCAGCTTGATGCCGCTGTAGAAGCCGGCCGTCGGCGTCATCCACGGCCGCCCCTGCGGACAGAGCGCCAGGACGGCGAGCTGGCCTTTCAGCTCGCGCACGTCCCAGACGGTCAGCAGCGCGATCTCGTTGTTGGGCGTCACCGCGGCGGCGGTGGGAACCTTGCCGGGCGGCAGGCAGGCGACGACCCCGGGGTCGCCGCCGTTGTTGCCTGTGCCGCTGGTGACGACCACGCCGTTGCGGAAGGCGATCACCGCGAAGTTGGACCACGCACAGCGACCGCGCGCGATGACGCTGGGTACGCGGATCGGATCGGACTTCGAGGCCGCGACGAATTCGCGGTTCTTCAGGCACGGATCCGGCGATCCGCTCCACCATTCGCCGCCGTCCTTGCCGATCCCCGGGCGGAGCCGATAGACGTGCCAGAGATGCTGGCCGCCGTGGTTCTCGTGGTAGGACCAGTAGAACATCAGCTTGTCGACGCCGGAGGCCTTGGGGTCGTCGGGCACGTAGAAGACCTGTCCGCCGCCGCCCGTCCAGTCCACGGGCTTGTCGCCCTTCTGTTTCCAGATGTACTCGCCATCGGTGTGACGGACTTCGTCCAGGCCGAAGCCGTCGACGGTGGGCTCCTTGGCGACGTCCGGCTTCTGGCCGTTGCGGTAGACGGCCCAGTCAGGGCCCAAGCGCCTGGAGACATCCCCCGCCTCCATGCTGGCGCACGCGCGGAGGTAGGCGGAACGGTTGACCTTCCCGTTGACGAAGAGCCCCTGGTCCCAGTCGGCGGCGGTGGAAGGGACGTCGGGCGCCGGTTCGCCGAGTTCGCCCAACGCGGGGAGCGGCAGGTCCTCGGCGCTGGCGGCCGGCGCATCCGGTTTCGAGGCGCCGTTCCGTGGCGCCGCGGCCGGGGCCGCCGCGGGCGTTGCCGGCGCGGACAACTCGGCTTCGATCTCCTTTGCCGTCGCGGCGTCATCCTGCCAGAGACCGACAAGGATGTTCTCGAAGCCTTTTTCCTTCTGCCGTCCGGAACGGAGACCGAGCCGCAGATAGGCGGCGCGGACCGGTGCGGGCGACTGCGCGATCATCGGCCGGTAGAGTTCGTAGAGGTCCTGTTGCTCCAGCTTCGCCCACGGGAGATCGACGGCCAGGCCCTGGGCGTTGAGCGCCACGCCGGCGGCATCGGCGCGCGTGATGCGGGCGGGCACCGGCTCGGACGGGCCGAGGCGCACGGCCAGCGTCACCGGGCGTCCGGCCTGGGCTTCGGAAACGACATGCGCCTTCAGGACCTCGCCGGGTTCGGCGGCGAGAATCCCTGACAGCCAGAGCAGGGTCGGAACCAAGGGGAGCATCGGCTTGCGGGCCATGATCACACCCTCATGCAATACCTGTTTCGAGATACACCAGCCTGGCTTTTTAAGACTTGCATATTGTACATGTAATACCATTGCATGGATCGCAACTTATTTTATTATAACCATTAACAATCGAATTAATATTACATTGCAACATCGATATGAAATAAAATATTTATTCGATGGGGCGCCCGGGCCGAGGTGTAGACGGGAGGGGCGGGAAGGGGGCTGGAGAAGGAGGCGGGGGTCGATGTCGCGACGCCGGGTACGGCAGGAAACCATTGCCGCGCGTTTTCGCGAGCGGATCGTGGAGGGAAAGCTGCCGCCTGGAAGCCGCCTTCCGACGCGCGCCGAACTGGAGCGGAAGTTCCGTACCAGCATCGTGACGGTGCAGCGCGCCTTGGCGAGGCTGGCGAAGGAAGGCTTTGTGGAACCGCGAGGGAGGAATGGCACCTTTGTCGTCGAGCATCCGCCGCATCGGTGTCATTATGCGCTGGTCTTCCCGACCTACGAAGGCCATCCGTCCTGGGGACATTTCTGGACGGTGCTGGATCGGGAGGCCGCGCGCTGGCCCGCGGCATCGCACCGGCACGTCCTGCGTTTCTACAACATCAACGGCCATGCCGACCTGAACGACTATCGCCGTCTGCTGGAGGTTTATCGGGCGCGGCGGCTGGCCGGTCTGATCTTCGCCTCGCCGCCGGACTTGGTCCGGGACACGCCGCTGGTCAAACAGCGTCTGGTGCCGCGCGTCGCGCTGATGCCGTGTCCGAGCGACGATACGCCGGCGCTGGCGCTGGACCATCGAACGCTGATCGAGAAGGCTTTCGACCATCTGGCTGCGCGGGGGCGGAAACGCATCGCGTTGATCCTCGTTCCCGGGTTGATGGGCGAGTATGCGGAACACTGCCGTGAAGCGGCGGCCCGGCGCGGGCTTGCGATTCCGCCGCACTTCCTGCACGTCGTCCACCAGAGTTGTCCGGTCACCGCGCGGAACCTGCTGCATTTGTTGCTGCGCGGGCGTCCGGACGAGCGACCCGATGGCCTTTTCGTCACGGACGACAACCTGGTCGAGGAAGCGTCGGCGGGGATCGTCGAGGCCGGCGTGCGTGTGCCCGGGGAGTTGGACGTCGTTGCGCACTGCAACTTTCCTTGGCCGACGCCCTCCCGCCTGCCGATGCGCCGGCTGGGCTACGACGCGCGCGAGATCCTGCGGCTGGCCTTCGAACACCTGGACGGCCAGAGGGAAAAGAGGGACTTGCCGGACTGCCTTTCGGTACCGGTTCGCTTCGAGGACGGACTTTTGGAATGAACGGCGGCGTTTTTGCCCGGTGAAAAGCGCCTCTCGCCTCATACAATCGCCGGCATGGCGGACAAGACGGAACCCATCCGCGTGCTGCACCTGTCGGCCGCGGACATCATGCTCTTCCCCATCCTGCGGGATCAGCTCCGCTATCTGCGGGGGCAGGGTTACGAGATTCACACGGCCAGCATCGACGGGCCGCTGGCGCGGCGGCTGCGCGACGAGGACGGTTTCCCGTGGACGCCGCTTCCGCTGACACGCGAGATCGCTCCGCTGTCCGACTGGCGCGCGGCGCGCTTCATTGCGGACCTTTGCCGGAAGGAACGCTTCCGGATCGTCCACACCCACACGCCGAAAGGCAACGTGGTCGGCCAATGGGCGGCGCGGAAGGCCGGCGTGCCGATCGTCCTGCAGACGCTGCACGGTTTCTATCATCACGAGCGGATGAGCTGGTGGAAGCGGCGCCTGTGGGTGAGCATCGAGCGCTTTTCGGCGCGCCAGTCGGATCATATTCTCTGCCAGAATCCCGAGGATGTCGAGACGGCGCTGCGCGACGGGATCGCCCGCGAGGGACAGATCTCGCTGCTGGGCAACGGGATCGATCTGCAGCGCTTCCGTCCGGGGGTGCTGGAGGGCAGCGCCCGCGCGGAGTATCGCCGGAAACTCGGCATCCCGCCGGATGCGCTGGTGGTCGGCCTGTGCGGGCGTTTCGTGGCGGAGAAAGGATTTCCCGAGTTTCTCGCGGCCGGCCGCGCGCTGCTGGGTAGATTCCCTTCGCTGCACCTGCTGGCCATCGGTCACCGATTGACCAGCGAACGTGCCGGAGCGGCGTGGACGCCGGAGCGGTCGGGCCTGCCGGAAGGGACGCTCACCGTCCTTCAGGACCGCGACGACCTGCCGGAGCTGTACCACTGCATGGATGTGAACGTGCTGCCCTCGCACCGCGAGGGCTTTCCGCGGGTGCTGATGGAAGGCGCGGCCTGCGGGTTGCCGCAGGTGGCCACGCGGATCCGCGGCTGCCGGCAGACGGTCGCCGACGGCGAGACCGGCTTCCTGGTGCCGGTGGAGGACGTGGCGGCGCTGGCGGATGCCATCGGGACCCTGCTGGGCGATGCCGCGCTTCGCGGGCGTTTCGGCTGCGCGGCGCGCGCGAAGGCCGAACGCGAGTTCGACCAGCGGCGCGTCTTCGAAAGGGTGGCGCAATGCTATCGCGATCTGGTCGCGCGGAAGCCGGGCTGACCTGCGGTCGGCCGTTCCCGGTCGGACGATCCGCGCAACGCCGCTTTTCACCTCCGTTGCCCTGCGGTAGTATTTTCGAGCCATGAAAAACAACACCGCTCCCGACTGGCCCGCCCTGCGGGCGCTTTTTCCGGCGCTGAAGGAGTACGCCTATTTCGGCTGGGCGGCGACGGCGCCGCTTTCCACCTGCGCGGCCGAGGCGATGACCCAGCACGTGGCCGAGATGCGCGACCACGGGTCGCTTCACTGGCGCGACTGGTACCGGACTTACGATGCCGTGCGGGACGAGGCCGCCCGGCTGACCGGAGCGACGGCCGACGAGATCGCCCTGTTGAAGAACACCGGCGAGGGCCTGAGCACCATCGCTTCGGGGCTGGACTGGAAGCCCGGCGAGAACCTGGTGCTGCCGCGCGGCGAGTTTCCCGCGAACCTGTACCCGTGGTTGGCGCTGCGCGAGCGCGGCGTGGTGGTTCGTCGCATCGAGACCGACGCGGAGGGCCGTTTCACGGCCGATGACGTCGACCGGCAGATCGACGATCGCACGCGCTTGGTCGCGCTGTCGTGGGTGAATTACAGCACCGGGTTCCGCGCCGACCTGCCGTCCATCGGCGCGCTCTGTCGCGAGCGTGGCGTTTTTTTCTGCGTCGATGTGATCCAGGGCCTGGGCGTCCTGCCGTTGGACGTGGTCGAGGCCAAGGTCGATGCGGCCTGTGCCGACGGGCACAAATGGCTCTGCGCACCGGAAGGCCTGGCGGTCTTCTACCTGCGGCGCGAGTTGCAGGACCGGGTGCGGCCAATCTCGCTGGGCTGGTGGTCCGCCGCATTGCCGGCGCGATTCGATCTGGAAGACCAGCCGCTGGCCAATACGGCTCGCCGGTTCGAGTGCGGCACGCTGCCGACCACCAACGCGTACGGGTTGCGCGAAGCGCTGGCGCTGATCAACCAGACCGGTGTGGCCCCCATAGCCGAGCGGGTCCGGATGCTGACGGGCAAACTGGCGGCACGGCTTCGCTCGCGCGGGGCCCTGGTCACTCGCGCGGAAGGCGGGAACGAGTGGTCCGGGATCGTCTCGTTCGCCATTCCCGGTCGCGATGCGCGCAAGCTGGTGGGCGACCTGGAGGAAAAGAAGATCGTCCTTTCGCCGCGCGGCGACCGCCTGCGTGCCGCCGTGCATGCCTGGAACGACGAAAGCGACATCGAACGGCTGCTGGCGGCGCTGTAGGCGCGTCACCGTTCTTCCTCGAACGCCTCCGTCTGGTAGGTCTGCACGGCGACGCCGGGGCCGCGCCAGGCGTCCTCCGCGCAGCCGGCCTTGCGCGAGAGGTGGTTCATGAAGTCTTCCTTTTTCTTGAAGTGTTCCCACACCTGCGGCAGGTAGGTGGACGACCGCCGTCCGATGCGCAGCACGACGCCGTCGATGTGCGGACGGAGCTTGGCCAACAGGTCTTCGGGCGAATCGAACTTCAGCTCCTGCGGCACGGTCAGCACGCTGATTTCGAAATGGAGACGCTTCAATTCCTCCGCGGTCACCCGCGGGAAACGCGGGTCGCGCGTGCCCGCGCTGACGGCGTTCTCCATGACGGCCCGGTACAACGGCTCGGTGGGAACGATGTGGCCGATGCAACCGCGCAGTTCGCCGCCCAGGGTCAGGGTGACGAAGCAGCCTTTCGGTTCCCGGAACTTGGCCGGCAGCGTTTGGGCGTCGAGGGGCGGCATCCGTTCCCCGGCGATCTCCGCGGTGAGGGCCAGGCGCGCCAGTTTCAACAGGTAGGTCCGTTCGTCGGGCGTGAATTGACCGTGCGGCATGGCGTTCTCCTCGGCGTCCTGGACGAAGGCGATGGCCGCGTACCCGACCACGCCGCGCGCCTTCTCGCCCGACGTATCGCCGCTGTTGCGCAGGTCCAGCAGCACGGGCTTCCAGCCTTGGGCCCTGGCCAGGTGCAGCAGCGTCAGGATGGGGCCTTTGCCGCAGGCCTCCTGTTTGGCCAGGGTCGCGAAATCCATGGCGCAGACGGCCTCCACGCAGGCCCGATCCAGTTTCTGCGCCTCGTCGTACGGGTGGTAATGGCTCAGGTCGGAACTGGCCAGCACCAGCGTCTGCGGGTTCAGGTGCGGGAGGAGCGCTTCGGCCAGTTGCGCCTCGTCGACGCGCCCCAGGACCACGGGGACCAGGCGAAAGTCCTTCAGCACGGTCTGAAGGAAAGGAATCATCGTCTCCTCGGAGTGTTCCCAGGTGTGCGGCGTCTCGGCGCCTTGCGGACGCACGGCGGACTGCGCTGCCCAGCCGGGCGTGCCGACGCGGGCAGGGGGATCGATGGCGAAGGGCGGCGTGGCGGCCAGGGGTTTGACCAGCGGCGACAAACGCACGGTGCCCAGGGGTGTGCGGAAGGCATCGACGCTGGGCAGGGCCGCGCCGTCGAATTGGGCGTAGTGGCTGGGCGCCAGCAGCACGACCGTGCGGATGTCCTGACCCTGCAGCAGTTTGAAGCCGTACGCCGCGACCGGGCCCGAGTAGCGGTAGCCGGCGTGCGGGCAGATCAGCGCTCGGACGCGGCCCTGCACTTTCGGTTGTGCCTGCCGGAGATGCCCTTCGATCTCGTTGCGCAGCGTGTCGGCGTCGGCCGGGAAGAAGAGCCCGGCTACGGCCATGTCCTTGAACGTTTTTGGTTCCGGTTCGGCGCGGGGCGCGGTGCCGGCTGCGGGCGCGGGGGGCTTGTCTTCCGCGGAAGCCGGTGGCGGACCGGCGGAGCAGGATGCCAGCATGAGCGCCAGCGCTCCGCTTAGTAGCCACGAGACGATGGACGTTCGACACGACCTGGACATGGCATGGTCCTCCGCCGGGAATCCGTATTCTACCTGCCGACCTGCCGAACTGAACAGGAATCCAGGGGGTACCGAGAAGCGCGGTTCAACCAAAACGAAACACGCCCGATGCCGGGCGAAAGGCGCCCGCAGTCGGATCGGCAGGTCCTTGCGCACGGACGGTCGGGAAGCTACGCTACGCTGCAAGAAACCATGAGCGAACGAGTCAACGATACGACCATGCTCGTCCAGGCGGCCCGGCCTTCTCGCCGGAGCTGGGCGGACGAAACGTTCGCGGTCGTCCTGATGCTGCTCAGTCCCGCCTTGGTGGCCGGCGCCTTCATGGGGGATTTTCCCGAGCGGGACCGGCAGTCCCTCCAGGCCAACCCGGTGGTGGCAACCGAGGATCTGGGTTCCGGTATCCGGCGGCTCTTCCGCCCGGATCTCTCCGGAAGCGACACCTCCGGCGGGTGGTTCGCCCCGTTGGAGTCGCTGACGATCGGTCTGCAGTACAGGCTGGTCGGTCCGGCGGCCTGGTCCTTTCGCCTGGTCCACCTGCTGCTGCACATCGCCACGGCCTGGTTTCTCTACCGGATCGTGCTGAGCCTGCTGCCGCGCGGCGCGGTGCTCAGCGCGGCCGAGGAGCCGGTCAACGCGGATGCCGCCTTCAATTCCGGGCGGCACTTGGTGGCCGCGTTCGGCGCCTTCTTTTTCTTTCTTCATCCGGTGCACGTCGAATCGATGGCGCGGATCTCGCAGCGCGGTTGCGTGCAGGCGAGTTTTTTTGCCGTGCTGGCCTGGTGGTTGATCGTGCGTCAGGGGTCCGACCGGCGGAACTGGCGCTGTCTGGCCCCGTGTTCCTGGAACGGGTACGGTCTTTCGTTGGTGTGTCTGAGCGTGGCGGTGTTGTCGCATCCCATGGCGTGTGCGATGGCCGGCACGCTTGCGCTAACGCAAGGCGTGTGGGTTCGCGAAGGGGCCGCGGGTCGATGGCTGAAGACCGCGGGTTTCGTCGCCGTGGGCGCGATCTTCGCCGGCGTTTCGACCAGGGCCGGTCTGTGGGCCGGGGATGCGGATCCATCGCTGGCGAGCGTGCTGGTTCTGCTCGGCCGTGCGCTGCTGGGTCTTCTGGTTCCGACGACGTTGAGCGCGGGTGAAGCGTTCGTCGCGCCGGTCGGTCCCGGAGATCCGCTGATCTGGATCGGGCTGGGTTCGGTGCTTGCGGCCCTTCTGATTCATGCCTGGCTGCCGATGGGGGTGCGCCCGACCTGCACGCTGCTGCCCGGTTTCCTTCTGATGCTGCTGCCCTGGCTGCTGCCGGGGGCGGGACGCGGCGCCCTGGGCCACCAGGGGCTCTGTCTGGCGCTGCCGGTGGCGGGCGTGCTTTTCGGGCTGGGCGTCGAAGCGCTGCAGTACCGTCTTCGTTTCATGGGCAAGGAAGGCGGAAAGATCGGCGAGACGGTGGGTGTGGGACTGGCCGTCCTGTTCTTCTTGCTGCTGGGCGTGCTGTCGGCCTCCCGTTCCTATGCTGTTGTGGACGACGAGGCGCCTTGTCGCGGCGTGGATGCGGCGAGCGCGCAGCGTTCGGGAACGGATGCCGGGACATCCCTGGCGCCGTAGATGCGCCTTGGCAAGGACGTGGTGCGCGTGGGCGATCGCTTCCGACTTGGACCGAAAGGCGAAGACTACGCCCTGCGCATGCTGCAGGAGCGCGGGCACCGGTTGCTGGAACGAAATTTCCGTTGTCCGCAGGGCGAGCTGGACCTGATCACGTGGCATCGCGATACGCTGGTCTTCGTCGAAGTGCGTGCGCGCGCCGAGCATGCGCAGCGTCATCCGGCGGAAACCGTGACCGCGGCCAAGCGGCAGCGCATGATCCGTGCGGCCCGGTGGTACCTGGTCAAGCGGCAGAAGCAGGGCGCGCCGCCGCCGTGCCGCTTCGACGTGGTCTGGCTGACGGCCCGCGGGCAGGAGATCGTGGGCGGAGGCGTGATGGAGGGCGCGTTCACCGCATAGGTGACGCCGGCTTCCGACGTTCGTCGAGGGGAGGGATCATGGCGGTCGACATACTGTGCGTGGGCGTGGTCGTGGCGGATGCCGTCGGGTTGACGATCGATTCGTTTCCCGAGGAGGGCAGCCTGATGGTCTTCGACCGCGTCGAGATGCACCTGGGGGGATGTCCGGCGAACACGGCGGTCGGGCTGGCGCGCCTGGGCATCCGCGCCGGCGTGGCCGCCAAGGTCGGACGCGACGGCTTGGGCGATTTCATCCGCAACACGTTGAGGGACAACGGCGTGGATATCGGGGGGGTAAAAGTCGATCCCCGTGTCGCGACGTCCTTTTCCTTCATCATGGTCCCCAAAGGCGGGAACCGGCGCATCTATCACACCTTCGGGGCCAACGGGACGTTTTCCCCGGACGACGTCGATGTCCGCATTTTCAAGGGGCCCCGGTGGGTGGCCTTCGGATGTCTCTCGCTGATGCCGAAACTTTTCGGGAAGAATCTCGCCACGCTGCTGAAGGCCGCGCACGACGCCGGCGCGAAGACGGCCGGCGACACGGCCTTCAACAGCAAGCTCAAACGCTGGGATGCCGTCTTCAAAGGCTGCCTGGAGCACTTCGATGTCTTCTTCCCCAGCGAGGAGGAAGCCGTCAAGGTGACCGGCCGGACCCGGCCGCGGGAGATCGTCCAGGTGCTGCGCGACCGGGGCGTGAAGATCGCCGGCGTCAAGCTGGGTTCGCGCGGCTGCGCGGTGCTCTGCGACGACGGCTACGAAGAGATTCCCGCGTACAAAGTGAAATGCGTCGACACGCTCGGTGCCGGCGATTCCTTTTTCGCCGGGTTCCTGGCGGGGCTGCACAAGGGCCGCCATCCGTTCGACGCCGCGCGGCTCGGTTGCGCGGTCGCCGCGCATTGCGTTCAGGCGGTGGGCGCCACGACCGGCATTCCGAAGCTGGCGGCGGTTGAAGCGTTCATGAAGCGGCAGAAGGGGTAGGATTCGGAAAGCAGGGTCGCTGCGCCTTGTTCGAACTCGTCGATTCCCATTGTCACCTGCCGGACGAGGCCTATGCGTCCGACCTGCCGGCCGTCCTGCAACGGGCGCGCGAGGCCGGTGTCGTCGGGATGCTGGCCGTGGCGACCTCGCCGGGCGACTGGTCGTCCTACCTGGGGCTGTCAGCGCGGGGCTCGCCGCTTCGCGTGGCGCTCGGTTTCCATCCCAATCGCGCGAGGGAGTATACGCCGCAGACCTTCGACCGATTGCGCTCGCTGCTCGAGACGCAGCGAAAGGTCGTCGTGGCGCTCGGCGAGATCGGCCTGGACTTCTTTCGCGACTGGGCGACGCCGGAGGAGCAACGGCCGCTCTTCCGAAGGCAGATGGACCTCGCCGCGGAACTGGATCTGCCGGTCGTGCTCCATTGCCGCGCGGCGGAACGGGAACTGCTGGAGATGCTGCGCGAACGGAAAACGCAAGGCTCCGCGGCGCTTCGCGGCGTCTGGCACTCGTTCGCCGGACAACCCGAGCACGCGCTCGAGGCCGTCGAACTGGGCCTGCACATCGCCTTCAACGGGATGCTCACTTATCCCAAGGCGCAGAACGTGAGGGACGCGGCGCGTGCCGTGCCCGCCGAGCGCCTGCTGCTCGAGACGGACGCGCCGTATCTGACGCCGGAACCGCGGCGCGGAAAACGGAACGAACCGGCGTTCCTGGTGCGCACGGCCGAACGGATGGCGTCGGAACGCGGCGTTTCGCTGGAAGAGATCGCCGCGACGACCACCGGGAACGCGCGCCGGCTTTTCGGAGCCTGGGTTCCAGTCGCGGCGACGGAAAACGAAACGCCCCGCTGAAGAGCGGGGCGTTCGCCGGAACAGACGTGAGAGCGGGTGCTATTTCTTCTTCGCTTTCTTCTTCGCGGCCTTCTTGGCCGTCGACTTGCACCCACAGCAGCTCTTCTTCGCCATTCTCCCACTCCTTTCTCGAAACCCTCTTCACGACCGGTTCTGCGGTCGCGGGAGCGCTTCTATAGTCATTTTCACACGTAACGTCAAGTGTGGACTTTAGCACGCTTGGGCGCTGAATAAGGTCAAAAAGAAAAGCCGTCTTGCCGATTCCTAGTTTGGCAACCACAGGGAGGCAAGACGGCTCATGGCACACGCCATTGATCTTTCATCGACTTGTTCGACTCTCCTCTTCACACTTTCCGGCGGCTTGCCTCCGGCCATTGCCGTCCACTTTGTCTCCA
>Ga0101944_10002193_pt1 | contig 33227 bp, 20 predicted proteins | sample DewCreD2012metaG_FD_75245 | JGI IMG/M metagenome (GOLD analysis project Ga0101944, IMG submission 75245) | Hot spring sediment bacterial and archeal communities from British Columbia, Canada, to study Microbial Dark Matter (Phase II) - Dewar... ... | reverse complement strand
TCTGGACCGCGCAGACCTGACGCGGACCGATCCGGTCTCGCACGAAAAACGTGTCCTTGCGGTCAATTTGCGCAAAGTCCTGGCGGACGACGCCGCCGAGAATCTGGTCTTGCAGGGTTCCGATCACCTGCACATCTACTCGTTCAACGAGATGCGCGATCGACAGTATGTCTTTGTGTCCGGCGAAGTCCGTGTTCCCGGGCGCTATGAACTGCGCCAGGATATGACGATCAGCGATCTGTTGACCCAGGCCAAAGGAATGACGGATCTGGCCGATCCGGACTACATTGAAATCGCGCGCTATCCCGATCCGGCGGCCGGGCAAACCGGCGGGGCCACGGTGATGCGCGTGTCGCTGTCGCAACCGGATGGACCGCAAACGCGCCTGGCCAATAACGACGCCGTCATGATCCGCCGACGGGCTGAACTGCGGCCCAAGAGCCTGGTCACGTTGCGCGGCGAAGTCGCCTATCCTGGCGTGTATGCTCTGCTGGGCCAGACGGAAACGCTTTCCGACGTGATCGCCCGCGCGGGGGGATTTGTGGTGGGGGCCGCGCCGGAAGGCGCCCGACTGCGCCGGCGCGTCGGAGGGCCCAACAGCCAGATATACGAGACCGTGGTGATCGATCTGGTGGAGGCCCTAAAGCGCCGGCATGGCGATCATGACGTCGTGCTGCTGGATGGCGACCAGATCACGGTGCCCCGGCAGAACTGGGTGGTCGAAGTGCGGGGCGCGGTGGCGTTTCCGCGCGCGTTGCAGTTCGTAAAGGATGCGCCCGTTTCTTACTACATCGACAGCGTGGGGGGATACACCGAAGACGCGCGCCGGGGCGATACGAAAATCATCTACCCCAACGGACGCGTCATTCGCGCGCGGCGCAACTGGTTCTCCACGCATCCGGTTCTGCCGGGCAGCATCCTCGTGGTCCCATCGTCAAACGCAACCCAGCGCGAATCCCCGTGGAATGAAGACGGGGCTACCAGCGACAGCATGGATCTGTCTGTGGAGCCTCCGTCCGAGGAGCGTGAAGAGAGCGATCTACTGGATATGCCGGTTGTTGGAACGGACGTGAGCGGCTTGCCGCTAAATTCAGACGTCTCCATGACCACCAGCGGACTTGTCCAGATTCCATCTGGCGCCGCCCCGCTGGGTTCCTCGGCCGTGCGCGCCCCGGAGGCCTCGCCGCCAGGCGCTACTTCCGTTTCAACCATGTTTCCCACGCCTGCTTCCGGGCCGGCAGGGGCGCCTATTTACCCTGCCACGAATCCGACTGCGCTTTCGCCGGGCGCGGCGGGAGGGGCTGCGGGCGGCGGTCTTGAAACGCCTCCGAGCGCAACGTCCGTGCAACCGTCCGCGAAGCCCGGCACGGCGCCGCCTCTGTCGGCCGGCGGTCGATAGGTCGTCAACGCCATCCCGGTCCGCGGACCGGTGGGGGTCTGCATGAACGGATGCCAGTCTTTGAATCAGGAATCCACAACCGCAAACAACGCCAGTCTATTGGACTGCCTTTATCCTATTGTCCGATGGCGCTGGCTGTTCTTTGGCCTGGCCTTCGCGGCTGTGGCGGCCGGGATTGGCGTTTCGTTTGTTCTGCCGCCCGTTTACACAGCGACCGCCTACTTCATGCCGCGCGGGGCCTTGGGGGAAAGCGACGAACTGGCCGGTCTGGTGGGCGAGACGGGCAAGAACTGGGAGAAAGTCCAGAGCTCGGCAGACATCGTCAAATACTATACGCTCTACCTCAAAGGGCGGCTTTTAATGGAACGCATGCTTCAGCGCGAGTTTGCCACCCAAGGCGGTCAGAGGTCATTGCGGACCATCCTGGCGCACGAGCTGGGTGATCCCGACCTGCCCTTGGCCAAGATCATCGAAGCGCTGCGCAAACAGATCAATGTCACCTCGGGAGGGGGCAAGGTGGTGGCGGTTTCCTGTATGAGTCGCGATCCAAAGTTGTCGGCCGACCTGACCAATGCGCTGATCGAGGAGTTCGAACGGCTTCCCCGGCAGACGCAACGCACCTCGGCCACGTTGGAACTGGTCGAGCAGCGAATCACCGCGGTGCAAGACAGACTGAGCCGGGTCGAAGCGGAGATTGCCACTCTGCAAAGCCGCGTCCTGGACGCCCAAGAACCCGACACTGTCATCCAGATCGCCGCCAAGCGGCGCGAGGCGCAGAACCTCAGCGATCTGCTGACCCAACTTAACACCGAACGCGCCAAAGCCGAGATTCGCTCGATCCAGGCCCAGAGCGAGAGCATGCAGGACATTGATCTGGTCGAGAGCGCCTTTCCCCCCTTGCGTAAGAGCAACATGTCAAAGGCTGTCATAGCCCTGCTGTCCCTCCTGGCCGGGCTGCTCGCGGCCGCAATTGTCGCCTACGGGACCGAATACGTTTCGCACGCTCGCCGGGAACAGGCCGGCCATCCCTTGTGGGGCGATTGGAGGGCCGCACGACGTGATTTCGGCGTGATGGCAGTTCTGGGACTCGCCGTGATCGCCGCGGCCGCCGCCTATTACTTTGCGCGATGACGACGTCGCCCCTGCCTTCATGAGAAAGCCAGTCAAAGCGCTGGATTCACGGACGCCACCGGGCGTCCTCCATACCGGTTCATCGTCCCCCATGACGATCGAAAGCGAGCCTGGCGGCCCCGCGCGCAGCTGGGCGGTCTGGACGGTTTGGATTCCCATCACATTGACCGTGTTCGTCTTTGTTCCCAATCTGATGGCGGGCAATTTTCTGCCCAAGACCGGATGGCTGGCGCTGTGGACGGGTGTAGCGCTGCTGGTTTGCCCGTATGACCGATCCGGACGCCTTGCGCTGACGCCCCTGAGCGTCATTTGGGTCGCCTACGTGGGGTGGGCGCTGGTGTCGCTTTCATGGGCGGAGCAAGCCTGGGTGGGTTTTGATCGCTGGCTGCTGCTCGCCCTGTTCGCGGCGGTGTATCTGGTTGCGCGCCGCAGCCGGTTCTGGGAATCCGAGACCTATTGGCGTTTCTTTGTCGGCGTCTTCATCGCATTCTGCATTATCGGGGTCGTCGAATTCCGCGCGCCGGACTGGCCGCTGATCCGCTGGCTTCCGGGCGACAAGCGGCCCCGCCTGACGCTCGGCAATCCCAACTATGTCGGCTTCTACTTGTCGCTGACCCTGCCATTCGTGGCTTGGCGCCTGTTCCGGGAGGCGCGGCGGACACACATGATCACCGCCTTGATCGCAGTTCTGCTGGGCCTGCTGGTGCTGTTGTTTTCGCGGACGCGCGGCTCATGGCTCGCGGTGGCTTGCCTGATCCCGCTGGCGACAACGGCTCCGGTCCGGGCTCGGTTGTGGGCCCGACGTGTCCGGCTGCTGATGCTGGCCGGCGCGGTTGCGGTCAGCTTGTGCGTCGGGCTGCTGTTGCGGCCTTCGGTGAGCGCAGCCGCAGGCATCAGTCACCGCCGCGTAAGCCTGTGGAGCGTCGTCGAGTCTTCGCTGGAGGGCGAACGGGACTCCAACCGGCTCACTCTTTGGCGCTCCGCCCTGCGCATACCGATAAGCCGGCTGACGGGCTGCGGATTCGGAAACTTCGCGATTGTTGCCACGCCTTACGATGAAACCGGACGGGTCTTGGACCTGACATGGGAAATCCACAACGACTACCTGCAGAATCTTGTGGACCTGGGAATTCCGGGCCTGGCGCTTTATCTGGCGCTGTGCGCCGTGCTGTTGCGGCTTTTCTGGCGGCGCCGCAACGAAGGGATTGCGCTGGCAGCCGGCATGGCCATCGTGGCCTGGATGGTCAATCAGTCATTTAACTGGACCATACAGAAGGTCAGTTCGCACGTGTGGATTGCGGCAAGCGCCGCCATCCTCAACAGCGCCTCGGGCCTTGCTCCGATCTGGCAGCGTCCGGTTCCGCGCGCGTGGACGCGCGCCGTCTCGGTGGCGATGGCGGGGGCCTTGTTTGCTCTGACTGTGGCCATCAGCATGTCGGCATGGGGGGACTGGCGTTTTCGCCGCGCCATCCTGTCGCTTCGGGACGAGGCGGCGCCCCTGCCGGACATGAAGGTCTTGTCCACCCGTGTTTTGCCCCGGATGCCGTTCTGCGCCGAGGTGATTCACATCAACGCCTATCAATGGGCGCGGCTTGCCATGGAGGCCGGGGATTTCGACAGCGCGGAGCGCTTTGCCCGAAGGGCCATCCGACTGCATCCGAGCGACCGCACCGCCCTGTCCATCCTGGCGCAACTGGCGCTCCAGCAGGGACGGACACAGGAGGCGATCGGCCATCTCGAACGTATCATTACGGCCTTTGGGTATGAGTCCTCCGATCTGTCTTACTATGAGACGCTGGCCAGTCTGTATGAGAAAGAGGGAAGGGAAACTCAGGCGCGTCAGGTGGTGGAGCGCGCTCGCAACCACGCTCTGCTGCGTCCCAGTCATCCCCGCCCTTGCCATAACGCCTCCGGCGTTTCCGTGGAGACGACCCTGGGCTGGGCCAGCTGCAAAGCGGCGGAGGGCTATCAACTCTATCTGTGGAAAGTGGGCGAAGACCGGCCCCTCAAGCCGGTCTTTGGCGATCTTGAATCGGGAGAGGATCGGACGATGCCGGCGCTGTCGCCGGGAACGACGTATATCTGGCAGGTCAAGGCGTTGGGGCATTTCAGGGGCGTCCCGCGAACCGTGACCGGCGATCAATGGGTGTTCAAGACGCAGCCAGAAACGCCCCCCCCGGCAGAGGATGCGAATCTTGAAGATCGACTGCGCCAGGCGGACAATATCGTCGATCTGAGCGAGATTGCGCTGGCCGCCGGAATCCACATGACCGGGCGCCGGCCCGAAGAGCGTGTCTATACCGAGCAGTTCGAACGGCTGACCGCTCAGCTGAAGCCGTGGCGCTCGATCCATCCCGCCGTGAGTCTGTATGGATTTGGCTACCGGCGCGTCGCCGACCGTCGCTATCGTTGCTACTACCTGTTCCGCGTCAACGAAGCGCTTCGCGAGGATTGTCGCATTCACGTGGAAGCGCGCGTGGACTCGTGTTATGAACACCTGCTTGCGCCCGTGGGGCAGCAGACCGGCGTGGCCGCCTGGCACTTCGATCCGGAGCCCCCCACGTCGCAGTGGAAGCCCGGGACGTTTGTGCTGCTGGACCGGACGGTCAGGGCCGAGGACGTCCCCTATCAGATCAGCATTGGATTGTATAGCCGCGACCGCGGCTTCCTGGGTGAAAAGGTCGATCTGGGGTGGTGGGCCGATCCGGGGCCGCCAGTTGATGGGGAACCGACGGGCTGATCGACCGAACGAGACCTGTGCGATGCCGCAACAAACCTTCATTATCTGTGTGACGCTGTGGACGCTCGTCGAAGCCACGGGCGTCATGGCCGCCGTGCGCTGGCGGCAGACGCCTTGGATTTCCTTTCCCCTGTTCTTCCGGCTGCCGTGGGCGGTATTCACCTTGTTTGCCGCATGGTTTTGCATCACGACGGGCGACTATGACGTGATGGTCAAAGGATTTCCGCTGCCGGTCTGGACCTTCGGCGTGGTCTTGGAGCTGGCATATCTGCCGGCTTTTTTCGCCGCCTATGCCGTGACGCTTCTTGTCCATCGCCACCGGCAGGGTCCGCCGTCGCTGCCGTGGAATCGGATGAGTCTTTCCCCCAAGGCCGTCTGGGTGCTTTGGGGATTCTACGCGGTGGCCGCCTTTGCCGCGCTGACGGCCCCCGAAGCCTCCTATGCGCGATTGACCACAATGAACATTCGCGAAAGCGGGGCTATGACCACCCGGCTGGCGTCATTCCGCACCTTCTTCATCACGTTTTACTGGCCCGCCTATGCGGCGCTGGTGGCGGGATTTCTTTCGCGCAGGGAGACGCGCGGACCCTTGCCGGGTCGTCATGCCATGCCCGTGATCGCGGCAACCGGCGTTTCGCTGGTCCTGCTGGCGCGCCTGGTGGCCGTTGGACAGCGCTCGATGATGTTCGAGCCACTGGTGCTTCTGGGGATGGTTCTGTTGTGGAAAAGGCGATACCGCCTGGCGGCTGTTTTGGCCTGCGGGCTGACGGTGGTGGTTGTGCTCACAGCCGGGCTTTTCGAGCGGTTCCGCACGCAGACAATGACAATGGAGGGCGGACTGTCGGCTCGGTTCTCGACGCTGGCGGAAACCGACCAGTTCCTGTCGCCGGGCGAACGCGTGACCGAGGCGGTCCGCGCTCTGGCGCGGCGGGGCGATCTGCAATTCAATGGCGGTCTGCTGGCCGACTATGCCCATATTCATGGCTTCAGCCGGTGGGCGCCCTACAAGGGAATCCTCTTCTTCGCGGTCCCCAAAATCCTGATGCCCAACAAACCGGTTCCCCGAAGCGAGGACGGGACCTACAGCGGGCTGGCCGTTCACATCGCCAGCCGGATGCGGACTCACGGGATGGGACCGGATTATGGCACGGCGACTGTGTCCGACGCCAGCGAGGCCTACTGGCAGTTCGGGTTTGCTGGAGTGATTTTGACCGGCTTGATCTCCGGCTTCTGGACGGCCGCCTGCTCGGTAATGTTCCTGCGCCGGGGGCATCCGTTGGGCCTGTTCCTGTTCCTGACCATCCGTCCCGGAGGGGCGCTGACGACGATCCTGTTCCATCAAGTCCTGCGCAAGTTCGTTCCATATCTTATCCTGTGCGCGATCGTGGCCAGGATTAGGCCATGGGCCTATCAGCGCATGCCGTCGAATTGTGACGCGGCAGCGCCACAACCGGCCTCCATGAAAGATCCTGCCACCGCTTAATTGCTCATCCGGCCCGGATTCAGATTCAAGCGCGACATGAAGGTTGTCATGATAAAGCATTTGGACACAGACGCTTTCGCCTCGACGCCCATCCTGTTCGATTCTGAAACAAAGCGACTGGGGGACGATTTTCCTGCGTTGGGCATCACCGCGATGTCACCCCATGAAATCGATCCCGTCGCTTTCTGGATGAGCCTGGTTTGGGAAAACCCTCTGGGCCTGCGCACGGTGCGCACGGGCGTCATACAGCTGCCCGGGGGATCGCACTGCGAGGTTGACATGTCAACCGGTTGCATACGTACGACCCGCCGTGAGTTTTTTCATGAGCCGGCCACGTCGCTGTCGGAGTCGGACCTGCTGACGGCATTGGACAGCCGCCTTCAAGCCATAGCCCGCGCCGTCTGGGAGCAAGTCCCCGCCGGCGGCGATATCCTGTTGCCCCTCAGCGGCGGGCTCGACAGCCGTCTGCTGGCCTGCCATCTCGCCACCACAGGAGACCCCGGTCGCATCCGGGCCGTGACGTTCGGCTATGGGCCCGGGTCCTACGAATATCGTCTGGCGCGGCGCATCTGCCGCGACTTGAAGATCGAGCGCCATGAGTTCCATCCGTTGTCCCGGCGCATTTATGCGGAGGTCTCCGAGGATTTTTACCGGCGCTATCTGGGCGGACTTTCCGTTATGCACGCCCACCTTTACACTTACCTGCGGTCGCATCCCCCTCACAACGCGCTGCTGGTCAGCGGCTTTGGCGCGGACGCGATCAGCGGCTGGGCGTCGATGGACCCGGCCCGCATGCCGTCAACCCTGGAAGGCGCAAAGGCCTTCAAGGGTCTGGCAGGCGTCAGGGATCGCTATGCAATGCCCGGACCGATCTTTGACCAGATTCGTTCTGATCTCGAAATGCTGTGGCGCGAGTGGGCGCCCAACCATGGCGATGTCAATTTTGACGAATACCTGTATCTTTCGCAGCGCCAGACCAAGGCCTACATGCTGCTGCTGAACATGTATCGGGACTTCTGCCCGGTGGCGATGCCGTTCGGCGATGACGAGCTGAGGCGTTTGTTGCTTTCGGCGCCATTCCGGTTGCGATGGCGCAAGCGCGTCAGCCAGCTGCTGATCTGCCGGCGGAGGCCCTCGCTGGGACGCATCCTGGACCTGTCCAGTTCGCCGAACCTGCGCTCGGCGCGTTCACGCGCATTCTTTTGGGCCCGCCGCGGGCTCATACACGCCGCGGTGGGATTGGCTCAGTTGACCGACGATCGCGTGCGCTGGATGGTTCCCTTCATGACCGAGGACGTCATGGGCGCCATGCGCGTGGAACATCGCCCGGCCATTCTGACCATTCTGGAGAGGTTGAGGCTGTGCGGACTGCTGACGCCGGAACAGGCTGGGAGGCTGTCGGCCAAGCCGGCGCGCGGACCGGAGATCATGCGCCATGCCCGCCTGCTTTCGCTGGCGCCGTGCGTGTTGAGGACCCATGCCTGAGTCTTCACGCCAACCCAACGTGCTGGTGGCCGGACTGTGGACGTGGGCTTACCATCAGGAAGCCGCGGCGCGCGCGCTGGAAGCGCTGGGCTGCTCCGTGACGCGCTTTTCATACTTCGACGACCTGCTGACGTGGTCCGACCAGAAAAAAGTTCCCGTGGCCCGTTCGGCCTGGCGGCGGCTTCAACGACGGCTCGAATGGGGGCCGGCGCTGTGGCGGATCAACCTGCGTCTGCGGCGTGTCGCCGTTCAGGCGCATCCGGACGTATTCTTCTTCTACAACACTGCCTCGATTTTTCCATCCACCCTGCGCGCGATCCGGCGCCGCCTGCCAGGAGCGGCGCTGTGCCAGTATGCGAATGACGACCCTTTCAGTGATAAGGCGCGTTATCTGCGCTGGCGGCATTTCCTGCGCTGTGTCCCGCTGTGCGACACCCACTACGCCTTCCGCCCCCAGAACCTTGAGGACTATCGCGCCCATGGCGCGCGCCGGGTCCATCTGTTGCGCGCCTATTACATCCCGGAAGAAGACCGCCCCTTGGAGCCGTCTCAGATCGAGCCGCGCTTCCAGTGCGACGTTGTGTTTGCCGGGCACTATGAAAACGATGCGCGGGTTGAGATGCTGGAAGACATCGCGCGCGCCGGTTTCCGGCTGAACATCTTTGGCGCGATGTGGGAGCAGGCGCTGCCGCGGCTGGCGTCCGACAGTCCGCTGCGGGCCTTGTATCCCATCCGCTCGGCTCTCGGCGACCAATACCGGCAGGCCATCTGTGGGGCGAAGATTGCGCTGTGCTTCCTCTCGACGCTCAACCGCGACACCTACACCCGGCGCAATTTCCAGATTCCGGCCATGGGAACGATGATGCTGTCCCAGCGCACGGACGACCTGGCGACGCTGTTCCGCGAAGGCATAGAGGCCGAGTTCTTCTGCGATCGCGGGGAATTGCTGGCCAAAGTCCGACGATATGTCGCCGACGCCCCGCGCCGCCGGGCTGTGGCGCAGGCGGGACAAGACCGGGTCCGCCAGGATGGGCACGACGTGGTGTCGCGGATGCGGTTTTTTCTCGAAACGTGCCGGAGCGGTTTTCGCACTTGACTCCGCCGCCGGGCGCGCCCTAGGTTTTCAGCCGGAGCCCATGCGCGGCCTCGCGCCCGCAGAAAGGGCCCGGGGGTACCGGCAGTATAAACGCACAGTGGAGGCGGTTGAGCCAATGGCTACACCTTATGGCAATGCACTGGGGATGATCGAAACGCGCGGACTGGTGGGCGCGGTCGAGGCGGCCGACGCGATGGTCAAGGCGGCCAGCGTCGAATTGATCGGCAAGGAATGCATCGGGGGCGGCTATGTGACCGTTCTGGTCCGTGGCGACGTCGGAGCGGTGAAAGCCGCCACCGACGCGGGCGCCGCGGCGGCCCGCCGGGTCGGCGAGCTGGTCTCGGTCCACGTGATTCCGCGTCCGCACGAAATGGTGGACGACATTCTGCCGAAGAAGGGCTGAAGGTCAGCGACGCGGTTGCGCGGAGTCTCCTGATCCGGCTTGGCGCATGGCGCGGGCCGGGCCAGTGGAAGTTCGCGGAGAGGTTTGCTCAAGCCCCGCGCCCTTCTAAGGACGCGGGGCTTGTTTGCTTGGAATCGTCTTGGACCGCCACCCGACCCAGGCCGCAACCTTCTGACCGAACGGGGATAAGAGACCGGCCGCGCTCAGGGGCGGGATTGGATACGGGAGACCTATGGACTTGGTTCCGATCGATCCGGAAAGGCTGGCCCAGATCATCCTGGAAGAGGTGAAACGGGCCTTGGGCGCGGGCGGCGCGACAATGGTCGATGCGGTCTCGGCGCCTGCCTCGCCGGTGACGGCGGCGCCCGTTGGCCCAACCGGCTCCTGTGATTGCGTAGGCGCAAACAAGGCCAAGAGCGCGCCGTCCGACCGGCCCTCAGATGCGCCGTCGGATTCGGCGGACCGTGCCGTTGCGCTTTCGCAGTCTCCGTCGCTTGTCATCAACGATCCAGAGGAAATCATTCGCCGACCGCTGCTGGTTCTCTTCTCACGAACGAACGAGGACATCGAGCCAGTCTGCGAACAACTCGACGCCATTCGAAAAGCAGGTTACGCCTTCTGTCTGTGCGACTGTGAGAACTTCCGAAAAAATCATGATACCGGCGCCCTTGCAGCCCGTTTCGACGCCCCGCGACTGGAGTCCCTGGATTCGGCAGCGGTCGCCCGCATCGTCGCCCGGCTGCGCTTGATCGTCTGGGCCACCGTAAGCCCGAACACTACGCGCCTGCTTGTAAATGGAATGACCGAAACGCTGCCTTCGCGCTTTCTGCACCAAGCGCTGAAGACCCGGCTTCCCGTCCTGGCCGCGGCGCCTGCGGGATGGCAGGACGGCCCCCGCTTCATGGCGTCCGATCCGGAGCGGCGGCTGTATCTGGGAGAACTGGCCTCCTTGCGCGCGCACGGCCTCGAAGTCTCGCCGGTCGCCGCGCTGTCGGATCGCGCGCGGGCGATTCTGGCCGCCGGCAGTCCCGATACCGACCGCAAACTTCCCGAAGGTCGATCAGCGCTCCGGCGCACGCTCGTGACGCTGCATGATGTCGAGGACCTGCTCAAGAGCGGCCAGACCGTCGTTTCCGCTCCGGGACCGGTGATGCTGACGGATCTGGCCCGGGAGTTCATGCGGGCCCATCAAATGACTGTCGCGGGCGAGATAGATTGACCCTCATCGCGGCGCGTCGGGCTGGCCGCCTTGCGCCGCCAGGACTTCCTTTTCGATCTGGTGGATTTCCTGCAGGGGCAACAGATCGCCGACGATCATTTTGTCCGAGACGGGACGCAAGTTAAAATGGATGAACCGCCAGCGGCCATCGGCTTGGTGCGCAATGATGTCGCCGTCATCGTCCGAGCCCCAATACACGGCCTTCCACTGGCCGGCGCCATAGTTGATGACAACCTCGCGTCCGCGTTCGAGCAGCAGATGAATATCGGTGTCGTGCTTGATGTTGTGCGCTGATTCGGAAATCGGGGTCATGGAGCATCCCCCACGTGAAATCGTCTGGCGACTGCGTTATGATGGATAAGCTTATGCGCCGGAAGCGGGCTTTGTCAAGCGTTACGCCGCTTCTGACGATAAATCCCCCTTCGAAACCTATCTGCCCGTCAGCGATGGCAAGCGCGACGGCTTGCGCTTCATCCAGTCGCACTCGCGACCGGTCCAATCGTAAAAACGCCCGGCCTGCTCCAGCCCGATGCGCTCGATCAGCGCGATCATGCCCTGCGCCGATTGCTCCGGCGTCAGCGGAGCGTTGCGGCCCCGGGTCATGTCGGTGCGCACAAATCCCGGCCCCAGTCCAACGACCGTGATGCCGTGGGGTTTCAGATCGAAGGCCAGGCTACGAGTCAGCTGGTTCAGAGCCGCCTTGCTGGCGCCATAGCTGTATTGCCTGCCGGGCTGCCCTTCCTCGTCCCACAGGACGCCCGCGCCGGAGGTGATATTGACGACGCGCGGGCGAATGCCGCCGCGCAACAAGGGCAGGAACCGCTTCGTCACAAGAACAGGCCCGAACGCGTTGACTGCGAAGGTCCGGGCCATCGGCTCGATGCGGACGTTCTCTATCCCGTCTTCGCCGGGCGCGAAACATCCCGCGTTGTTGATCAGGATGTCGATGCCCGAAACACGGGCGCCGATCCAGTCCGCCGCCTGTCGGATGCTTTCCTCATCGCTGACGTCCAGGGCGGGCGCGTGGAAACGATCCTCGATGCCGGCGGAAAGAGCGCGCAGGCGGCCTGCCGTTTCCGGATTCCGACACGTTGCGAAGACGACATCCCCCCGGGCGGCAAACTGACGGGCCAACTCCAACCCGATGCCCCGGCTGGCGCCGGTAATCACAATACGTTCCATAGGGGTCATCCTGACCTCACGTTGGTGGATCGCGTCGGCGCATCACCGGCTTCAATGCGCGGAAATCTCAAGAGTCATCGACTCCGTGATGATCAGTCGCATCGCGATGTCCCACGGCTCGGCGGGAATCGCGTCCACAATCTGCCAGTCAAAAGCCAGGGCCATTCGCATCGCTGCGGGCGCTGCGCGCGACAGAAAACGGTCGTAGTAACCGGCCCCATGCCCCAGCCGTCTTCCGTCCCGGTCAAACAGCAGTCCGGGAATCACGTGCAGATCGATCGCTTCAGGCGCCACGGCCAGCCCGTGCCCCGGCCGTGGCTCGAGGATGCGCAACCGTCCCGTCGGCGCAAGGTCCGCGTCCATATCCGAAATGGCCAGCGCCTGCATGACGCGCGTGGCCGGTTCGGTTCGCGGCACACAGACGCGGCGGCCTTCGCGGAGCCATTGCCGGATCAGTTCATGCGTATCGACCTCGCCGCGACGGGACACGTAGGCCATGATCGTATGCGCCTTCTGAACCGCCGGATGCGCCCCGGCGCGCTCCGCAATCAGGAGGGACGCGGCGTGGCATTCCCCGGCGCTCATCGCGCGGCGCCGCCGCAATGCCTGTGTGCGCAGTTCGTCCTTCGTCACAGCGCGCGGCCTTGAGGAGATTTTTCGGTCGAACGTTCGGGCGACTCGATGGGAATCTCCAGCGTGAACTCCGCGCCGCCGCCGTTGGGATTGCGCGGTTCGACGCGCCCCTGATGAAACTCCTCGACGATCGTTCTCACCCAGTCCAGCCCCAGCCCTTCGCTGCCGGCCTCGTCCTTGGTGGTGATGCCAAGGTAAAGAATGTCGCGCAGGCGCGACTCGGGCAGCAGCGCCCCGTCGCGCCCCCGGATGCCCGCGCCCGTATCACGGACCGACAGATACAGGCGCTGGCCATCAGCCGACAGGCGCGTGGACAGGTAAATATGTTCCGGCGGCGCGCCCTCCACCGACGCCAGCCCCATCTGCTTGTTCTTGACGTTGATGGCCTCCACCGAGTTGGTCATCAGGTTGAACAAGCAGAAACGGATCAGGCGCGGCTCCAATACCGCCCGAGGCCCTGACGGGTCCAACTGCGTCTCGATCCGGACGTTTGCGCTCGTCGCATACGAAAACAACTCGGCCATCTCGACGACCAGGCGGTTGACATCAATCCATTCGTATTGGGGATCCTGAACGTATCCAAATGACCGATACAGGTTTACGATCTCCTGCAGGAACCGCGTATTGCGCAACAGCGCTTCGAGCGCCTCGCTGAAAATCTGCTGCCGCGGCTCGGGCGGCCCCTGCCCGTCCCGCGCCGCCCGCAGGAAGTTCTGCACGGCCATCAGGTCCAGTTTGCTCGTGGCGATGATGTTGGTCAGGTCGTGGCCCAGGTGCCGGGCGATGTTGATGTTGGCCTTGCTGCGTTCCTGCGCCAATCGGCGGCGGCGGCCCTGGCGCTCGACGAACGAACGGCCGGCTTCCTCGGCGACGCGCAGGAACAGCGTCCGCGCGGCCGAGGCGGTCTGCCCCCCCTTGCGCAATTCCGAAGCGACCGCCACGAGGATGACCTCGGGATTGTCGAATTCCAGCGGCTGCAACGGAATGGCCATGGCGCGGCGTCCGGCGAAGGGGCCTTCGGTCAAATCGATCTCGATCACGGCGGGGTGCGCCGAGTCCTTGCGGGCCTTGAGCTGCGCTTCGATCGCGGCCCGCGGAAGCGAATCCAGACCCGCCCCGCCGCCAGACGGCGCCGGCCACCCGCCGCGCAGCGACCACTCGCCGTTGGGCGCGCGGTCCACCACCCACACCGCCTCATATCCGAACAGGTCGGCCAGCGCCGCGCACAACTGCTGGCGCGCCTCGTCGCGCTCGTAGTTCTCGCCCCGCTCCGGAAGCGAACGAATGCGCTCATCCAGCCGCATCAACAGCGCGTCCGTGGCCATGCGGTTGTAGGCGGCCTCCAAGGGCGTTCGCGCCCGGCGCACCAGATCGGGGACGGCGTTGTCGCGCAGGTTCAACGCCGCCGTGACGTTGCGGATGGGAACCAGGATGAAGTAGAACAGGCCGGCAAACAACAGCGTCAGCACGCCGCTCAGGCCCAGAATCAGCGGCCGGCGCCGCGCCGTGATGGCCGCCACCTCAGCGTCGTTCCGCGGATTGGTGTAGGATATCCGATACTTGCCCACCGGCCCCCACTCCGGGTGGGCCGGAATCTGCACCGTTCCCGTGAAGGCGTGCCGGAAGTTCAGGATAACGGTGTTTTCCCAGCGGCGATGGCGCCAGACCTTGCGCGGGTTGGACGCGGAGGCGACGACGCGCTGGCTGTTGTCGAACAGCGTGATCTCATCGATGGCGCCCGGTCCCTCGACGAGGCTCTGCATATACGCCTTGAGTTGTTCCGTCGCCGCCGCCACGCGACCGATGGCGGCCGAATCCGTGCTCAGCGCGTCCTCTCCCAGAATCAGCTGCGGCAGACTGCCCAGCAGTTCGGGATTGAACTGCAATCGCGCGGGCGGATTGCGCTGAAAGTATTCCGCCTTGTCGTAGCGCAGGATCAGTCCGTCGGTGACGTAGATGACGCCCCATAGGGCGCCCAGATACATCACCAGCGACAGGATCAGCAACAGATTGGACCGGATGCGTGCGCCCATGTGGCGGACGGCTCCCCTCGAATGGCATTCCAACCGTGGACATCGTGGCGCCGGGCGCCGGGCTGGGGCAACGCCAAAGCACGGCATCCAGGCCGAGGAGCGCAGGCAGCAAGCTTACCCAGGCGCGGGCGCCCGCAGATTCTCCGGGGTCATTTTCCTGGCAAACAGATTGAGCGATGTGCCCAGTTGCGAAAAACGATCCGCGGGCGTCCGCGCGCGGCCATTGCGCTCGATCAGTTGGACGTCGGGACGCAATCAATTATCCGGAAGGCGCCGGCCGGGACGGTCAAATCCAGGGCGGCGGCGGCGTTCGCGAGTTCCTCGCCGCTTAGCCGATCCGTTATGCGCACGGCCTGACCGGTCTGATTCAGGAGCGTAATCCTTCGGTCTGCCGGATCGACCCAGCCCGGATCGACGAGATAGACGCGATGGCCGCCGCCATCGAGGCGTACGCTTTGACAGAATACATCGTCGCCGACCGCCCGGAAGGGCAGATGCCGGGCGGCGGTTGTAAAGGATTCGCGCAGCGCCTGAGCCGCGGCGGCGCCATTCCATTTCGGCCCCCCTTCGCGCCAGACATGCAATCCATCGGTATGCCACCATTCATGGACGCCGGCGACCTTGGAAAGATCCGCCAAGGCGGGAACAAAGACGAACGGGCCATAGGGCGTCGGCGGGATGAAGTATCCGAACTGGCGGCGCTTGTTCAAAAGGACGTATTGCAACGCATGGGCCGGAGTGGGGGAGTTTCCCCAGCCGCAGCCATTGTTGGGGATGACGGCGTCGCGCATCTCCGGATCGTCGAAGAACTCGCGGCACAACTGGGGCCGGTGTCCGTTGTGGCCGTCGCGTATCCATTTTTCCGGAGGACGATGAACGGCGAAGCCCAGCGGCGACAATCCCGCCATCTGATCGGGACGCGGCGGGAAAACCAGCCCCTTGCCGAGCATGTGCAAAAATATCTCCGTCGATTCCCGGCCCATCGTGGTGAACTTCAGTGCGCTGGCCGGGCCGTGCGTGTGATAAATGCGGAAGCGAAACGGGCTGCCCCCCAGCGCGGTCTGCGCGACCAGGAGGCGCAGATAGGCGTGGCCGCCGCGCGGGTATTCCCATTCATGAAACCGGCAATAACTGAAAAGGTCTTGGTGAACCGAGACCATGAAACTGTCAATCAGGCCGGCCTGGCGCAGCCCCACGCGCGCCAGCAGATTGATCTCCGGCGTGCGGGAGTTGGAGTCCTCCGTCGCGGCCCACAGCAGATGCCCGCGCCCGCCGCCGAAGAGCGCGTCGAAGGCCGCCCTTTCCGACGGCGCCGCCATCCACCACACGTTCTTGTTCACCGTGACCACGCGCTTGCCGCCGTATCGCGCGCACAGATCGGCCAGCGGGCCGAAATACTCTGAGAAAAAAGGCGCGACGCGCTCGGGGTCCTCATCCTCGTAGCTGGCAAACCCCACCAGAGACTCGGGAGCCGCCCGCAGCATTTTCTCGGCCGTCTCCAACGTAATGAACGGCATGCAGGAATGGCCGATGCGATACAATGTGGGAATCTTGTGGCGCTCGATCATTTCGGCATGTTCGATGATTTTCTCAACGGTCTGCGTCCCCTGATACACGTCCACCTTCCAGCGCTCCGGGAACCACGGCTGGCCGTCGCTGCGCAAAACCGGTTCTGGCTCCATCGCGCCGCCGCCAGCCAGCGGCGCAAGGTTGGGATAGGGGAACCGTCGGTGGAAGGCGCGCATCTGGCGGACGGTCCGGCGGCAGGCCTCGTCGGTGCGGCCCACGTGGAACATGTAAATGGCATGGGCGGGCGCCGCCGCTCCCTCAGACCGGTCGGACCTGTCAGACCTGTCAGACCTGTCAGACCTGTCAGACTTGTCGGACAGCCCCGACGGCGGCGCCAGCGCCAGAATCTGCGCGCGGATGGTTTCGAGGGTCTCGCCGATCCTTCGCGCGAGGCCGTGGCGCCGCAGCCGCGCGACGCGCCGTTCCCATCCCTTCCCCAGGCGGACCCGGTAGATCGTGTCGTCGCCATTGGGTGTTGAGCCGAGGTAGAGCCTCATGCCGTCAACGGTGAGATCGGTGAAACCGACCGGCGCCTCGGCCTGGCCCAGGAGGGCGCCATCACGATTAAAGATGCGGACCAGCCCGCCGCTGACCGTGATGATCTCCGGACCCGGCGATTCCGCATCCCCCTCCGCGACGCGGACAAACGCCGTGCTGAAATACTCATACCAGGTTTTTTCCTTCGCGGGATAGCGCAACGGGGGCGTCGTCCAAATCGCCGTGCCATCGCCGCGCATCGCCATGACGCCCTGAAACGTTTTCCATGTGTCGCCCAGAATCACTTCGGCGCGGCCGTCGCCGTCAATATCGGCCATCTCGACCGAAAAGGCGCTGAGCGTTCCCTGGGGATTGTCCCAGTGTTTGCTTTCGCGCGTCGGCAGGATGAGGCCGCGATGAAGGGTTTCCAAGCGGCCCTCGCTCAGACGCAGGAATTCGGCCGTGTCGCGATTGTCGGCGACGAAGATTTCGTCTGCGCCGTCGCCGTCAATGTCGCCGGCCGCAACGCGCGACGCGATCCAGCGGACTTCATGGCCGGCGATCAAGTTGCCCTCGGAAGTGAAGACCCGAACCCATCGATCCACGCCGCCACAGACAATGAATGGTTGCGATGAGCCGGTGGACCTGCCAACGGCCACGTCATACAAGGGCAGATCCGATCGGAAAGACCACAATAATCTGCCGCCCGGACCGATGACATACAGCCCGCCATCAGCGGCAGCGCAGAGGATTTCGTCGCGCCCGTCGCGATTAATGTCCGTCGCTTTGACCGCGAACGGAAAGCCGCCAATTGGGAACTCCCAAACAATCTCACCGGTTTCGGGGTCAAGGCATCGGAGCGCGTTGTCGAACGCGCCATAGACGATCCGTTTGCGTCCGGCGCCGTCGATATCCGCCAAAGCCAGCCGATACGCGCTGCCCTTGGCGGAGAGATACTGTGAGTCGGTCATGGGAGTTTTCTTTCGTGGATTTTGCGGTGGAAAGTATTGACTTCATGGACAAAGTGATTTTGGTGGGCCTCTTCGAACTATCGAGGCAAACGCTGTTTCGCGAGCCTTCAATCTCCAAATCGCTGGCGTGCGACAAACAAACCATCTTCGAAGAGGCGGGCATTTCTTTGCCAAGGTTTGGTTGCCGACAGGGCCTTGCTTATGTGTCAAAGTCAGTAAGCGCAAATCATGAAGCCGGACAGCGTGACCGGAACCGAGAAGTCGTCCGCCGTGATGAGTAGATCGTCAATGTCGCACAGCGCGTGCCGCGTGAAAGTGACGGTGGCGGCGTTCAGGCTCGCGCCGTCCGGCCAGGCGGTCCCGCTCAGCATCGTCGAATTCGAGAAAACGTTCGACGGCGTCTTGATGGCCGAGCCCTCTTTCAATTCATACGTGACCGCCGTGTCCGCGCCATGCTTCTGGAAAGTGACAGTCGCCTCATACAATGTGTTGGCCACAACCGGATTGGCCGGGCTGCCAATCGCGACGGCGTGATCGGAGCCGCCGGCGCGCAGCCATGCCGTCAACGGCGCGCCGGTGGCGGTGTTGGCGTTCATCGCGATGCCGCAGCCGTTGGCGCCCAAGGCGTCCATTGCCGTGAAACGCGCCACGCGCGGATCTTTGATTCCGGTTTCTGAAAACACAAACCTGGCTCTGAGGCGGACCGTCGTCGCGCCGGAGACCGTCACGGCTTGCGCGAATCCAACATTGAAATCGCGAGTAAAGACCATATCGACGCCGTCCATCGTCAGCGCCAGCGCGCGCGAATTCAGCGGCGCCGGCGCGTCGCGAACCTGAACTTCACCCAACATGCCCGACGCCCCGTAGGTCCAGGTTCCCATGTCGGCGGTGAAGCTGCCGGGGCCGCTGTCTTCCAGGACCTGCGGCGTCGCGCTCTCCCACGTCTCGTGGAAAACCGTGGTCTGGCTCGGAGGCGTTTCGGTGTCATATCGGACTTCCATGACGCCGAGGTGGCCGCGCGCGGCGCCTTCGTGCATGGCAATGGAAATCAGAACGCTGCCGTCGGGCTGCGGTCTGACGCCGCGAATCGAAACGGTCTCGCGTTCGTTGTCCGTGTTAAAAAGCGAAACGGTCGTGACGCCGACGGCATAGTCCGTCATCCGCAGACTGCTGCGATGGCCGCCGTAGAACGTCAGATCGTAGGCGTATTGGAGTGGAAGATTGCGAAGGCGGACGGCGGCGGCCAGATAAGGGGTCGCCACGGTCAGGGCGTCTTCAACGGCTGAGGCGGGATAGATGGGATCGACGGGCGCGGCCAGCCCCTCCTGGTTGGAGGTGAAGCGTTGCGCGATGTCCAGCGCGATGCCCGTCGCAGTTCCTTTCGAATCGACGGCGTTGGCGATGGGCGTGCCGGCCGTGTAGCTCGTGACGTTGTTCCAGACGGGCGACGGCAGATTGGTCTGGTTGGTGGCGCTGCCGAAATCGAACAGGAGGCGGCGGGCGTTGTCGGCCTCGACCGCGGTCACATCGGCGCTGGCCATGCCGTCGGACGAGCAGCGGATCACGGCTTCGCCGTCAAGGGTGTCGCCGTCGTCGCTGGCGCGCAGTTCGACGGTCTTGGAGCTGGCGTCGCCGGCCGAAAACAACAAATCCGCGCCGTCGTGGATGTAGATGTTGCGGTCACCGCTGAAACGCGCAACGGCGATGCAAACATCCGCCGCGGGCGGCGAAGCCAGTGCTACCGTGAAGGAAGAGGCGCCCGCCTCCGGCACAAGGACGCGCCTCGCGCTGACAATAATCCCATTCGGCCCGCTATCGCCCTCCGTGGCCGTCACGTCCACATTTGCCATTCCCGGCGCCGAGCAGCGAAGCGTCGCCGAGCTGTCAAGCGTATCGGCGTCCAGCAGCGCGCGCAGCGAGACGGTTTGATACTGGTCGAAGTTTCCGGCGTCAAAGACCAACGCCGAACCACCGGTGATCTCGATGTCGGCGTCTCCGAGGCGCCGCACGACCGACACGGTCCGCGCCCCATCGGGCGGCGCCGACAATCGAATGCGGAACGACGCGCTCCCGCCTTCGGGCACGCTGACCGCCACCGCGTCCACCTCGATCTCGCAGGGATGAACCGCTTCTGCTTTGAGGATTCGCAATGATCCTGCCGGAACGACAAAGGAGAAGGTCTTCTCCGGCGTCACCTCCAGCGTCTGCGTTGTCGTCAGGGCGTCGCGCACGACGTATTCGCCCGGCAACTGGATCGTCACCGTCACGGCGCGATCCGACGGATCAATCCAGCCCGGATCGACGGCGTAGAGATGATAAACGCCCGTCTCCTGTTGCCGGACGACCTGGAAGAAGACGTCGTCGCCGCTCGCGCGGAAGGGCAGCTTTACCGCCGCCGCCTCGCACGCCGCCCGCAGCGCGTTGGCCGCCGCCATCCCCTGCATCTTCTCGCCGCCTTCACGCCACAAATAAACCCCGTCCGTGTGCCACCACTCCTCGACGCCTTCGACCGCGCTCAAATCGGCGATGGCCGGGACGATGGCGACCGGGCCGAACGGCGTCGCAGGGACATGCGTTCCAAACTGCATCGTCTTGTTGAACAGGACGCGCTGCAGGGCGTGTTCCGGCGTTGGCGCATAGCCCCAGACCACGCCATTGTATGGGAAGACGGCCTCGCGCATTTCCGGCATCGCCATCCAGTTGGACTTGCCCCCGTGGCCGTTTTCCGCGTCGGTCATCCAGTATTCGGGGGGCGCGTGCATCGCCAGCCCCACCGGGCAGGTCCCCGCCATTTCGGAGGGTTTGGGCTGGAAGATCAGACCCTTGCCAATGAGCATCATCCACAGATCGAACGACTCGCGGCCGATGAGATTCGACTTGGTTCCACCGGATTGATAGAACGGCCCGTATCGCGGATACGCCGAATTGCCTCCCAGCAGCGTTGTCACCACGAGTTTGCGGAAGAAAGGATGCCCGTGTCGCGGCGTTTCCCATTCGAAGAAACGATTGGCGCAAAAGTCGTCGTTGATCGCAGTGCACTCGATGTTGTCCACCAGTCCGGCCTGGCGCAAACCAAAGCGCGCCATAAGGTTCAGTTCCGGCGTGCGGCTGTTGGAATCCTCGCCCGTGGCGACGACGGCGCGATTGCGCCCGCCGCCGAATAGCGCGTCGTAGTAGGTTTGCTGCGAGGGGAAGTTCATCCACCACGCGCCCTTCTCATCAAACACTTCATGCATGCCGTGTTCCACGCAGAAATCGAGAATGGGTTTGTGGAACGTGACAAACATATTCTCGCCGGCGACCATGCCGTCGCCGTCCTCGCTGCACGTAAAGCCGCGCAGCGTGTTGGACGACGCCGCATAGACCGTCGCCAGCAGTTCCGCCGCGCTCATGTCGGTGTTGGGCGTGTGATGCGCGACGCCCAAGACGAACGGCAGTCCCTCGGCCTCCAGTCCCGCGACCTCCTGTTCAATCTGATCATGCGTGTACCACTGGCCAAAGCCCTGATGGATCATGCCCTCTTGTGGAAAGAGCCATCCGCCGCCGGCGTATGTGAAAGGGAAATAGGTTTCCATCCAGGTCTGATAGTAACGGTAGGTGTTATTGCCCCACGTCGTTCCGAGTTGGGCGAGGCGCCAGACGTATTGGCCGCGGTCGGGCGCGGCGCCGCTGTAGTCTTCGAGTTGCTGATGCAGATTCGCCAGGGTCTCGCCGATTTGCCGTTGAAGCCCGCGCCGTTCGAGCGCGACGTATTGGTCGCTCCAATCCGGATCATTCAGATTAATCCGGTAGATCGTCTGGTCGCCGTTGGGCGTTGAACCCAGGTAAAGCGTCGAGCCGTCAATGGCAATGTCGGTGAAGGCGAGGCGGCTTTCGTATCGCTGGACGGGGTTGTATCGGTTGCGGGCCGCGTCATAGTAGGCCGGTTCGAGCGAATAAACCTGCAGGGTCCCGCCGGCGGCAGACAAAAACTCGTCGCCTGGATCGTCGGTCAGATTGGCAACGGCAACGAAGGCGGTGCTGAAGTAATCGTATTGGGTGTCGTAGTTGGTGAAAAAGTTGAGCGGTTTGGTGTGGGCGAGATAATCGCCGGCCATATTCGTGATCGTCACGTTCTGCATCAACAGACCGGCCTCGCCAAAGGAGCCGCCGTGCAGCATCTCGGGCAGGCCGTCGCCGTTGACGTCGCCAAAGGCGTGGCAGTAGCCGTCGAAGTCGGCTGTGTTGATTGTCGTGCTGTTGTCCATGCGATAGTAGCGCCGCCAGACAAAGACGATCTTGTTGGCGGCGTCCACGCGAAACATGAATGCGCGGTTGCCCGATCCGCGCCCGTCGCGAATGCGGAACTCATCCACTCCGTCGTTGTCCATGTCGCACACGCCGATGCGGCTCAGGCACGTCTGAATCCGATTCGCGCCGGTTCCGGTGTAGGCGTCGAGTTTTTGGCCGGAGGAGCTGAGGATGGTGAACGTCGCGTCCATGCCGCCGCAGGCGATGACGAGATCGCCAGAGGCGGCGCGCCCGACGCCGGCGGCGTAGCAGACGTATCCGGTGTCGTAGGTCCACAGCCGCGAGCCGTCGTGGTCAATCGTGTAGAGTTTGCCGTCGGCGCAGGCGGCGAACGACTCCGCCCGTCCGTCGCCATCAATGTCGTAAGTCGTCAGGTCAAAGGGGAATCCGCCGATGGGCGCCTCCCACAGCGGCGCGCCCGAGGTGGCGGGGTCGATGCATCGCACGGCGCCGTCGAACGCCGCATAGACGACCTCGTTCGCGCCGTCGCCCTCGACGTCGGCGGGACAAATATGAAACGCCGAGCCTTTTATGGGCAGATAATTAAACTCCGCCGCACGCGCCTGCGCGTGCGCCAGCAGCATGGCTACGAAAATCGCGGCAGAGTCTGAAGCCTGTTGCTTCAGGACACGCCCCAAATGGTTGTGATCCATCGAAATGTCCCCGACAAACAATTGCGCCTTCATATCACAGCGATTCAAGCGGACAAAGGGCAAAATGCGCGTTATTAATTCATAACAAAGTCGTCAACCCGCGCGGGCTATAGCCTGTTTGTAGTGTGTTCTTCAGAGCGTTCGATATTCACCCGTCGCCAGTGGCTTTGTCTTCGATCGCAGACCGAGCTCCGGAACCGCGCGCGTTCGCGCAAACCCGCGTTGACATCCCACGGCGGGGCCGCCTAGGGTGGCGGCGGGATATAGCGTCATGCCGGCGCGCCCACACCACACTGCAAAGGTCCGGTCTATGAGATACGTCGCCATTTTCCACGCAAATCTGAATTACGCCTACCTCGAACCCCACAAATATGAGCAGGTTATCCGCGCCTCGTATGAGACGATCTTCGACGTGTTCCGCGACAAGTTCCCCGAGGCCAAATACGTCTTTGAGGCCTCTGGCTTCACCATCGACACAATGGCCGAGAAGACGCCGGATGTGTTGAAGAAGTTGCGCGCCGCCATCGAATCGGGCCAGTGTGAGTTCATGGGCGCGCCCTACGCCCACCCGATCATGGCCAACGTCCCTGAAGAGGACGGACGCTGGGCCTGCGTCTTCGCGCAGAAGTCCTATCAAAAGCATCTCGGTCTTCAAGCCGAATCATGGTGGAATCCCGAATGCACGTGGATGCAATACGTGCCATACGCCTTTCGCGACGCCGGCGCCAAGTATCTGACGCTGGACTTCGAATCGTATATGAACTGTAACGACAAGGAATACTCCTGGGTCGAGCGCAACCGGGCGCACGACATCAACTGGGGCGGCAATCTCCCCGCCTATGATCTCGATCCGGACCATCCCGCGCTGCACTTCCCATTCCATGACATCATTCCCGGCCTTCACGGCATGTGTCGCAGCGACCGCCTCATCAACCGCTACATCCGCTACTTCCGCGACCGCTGCACCCTGAAGGACTTCATTGACAACGTCAAGAAATGGACCGGCAAGAAGGACAAGGGATCGACGATCATCATCGCCGACGACGCCGAATACTGCGGCACTTCGGGGTATTTCTTCGTCAAATACTATCAGGACTACTCCCGAAGTTTCCAGATCGATCCCGACGCCGGCCGAAAACTGACCCATCTGGTTGAAGGCGTCCTGGAGCTCGGGCCGATGGGAACCTTCAAAGAGGCCTGCGAGGAGAAGCCGGTGAATGAACCGTTCTTCGTGGAGGACCGTTACGCATGGCACCGCACGTATGCGGACGCATGGGCGGGAACGCCGGAAGCCCGCGCGTGGGACCCCATCCTGGCCGAAATCCGCCGTGACTATAAGGAAAATCTTCAACCGGTTGTCGAAAACCGACCGGAATTCAAGGACCTGGTCGAAAAGTTCTGGTTCCATCTGACCTGCTCGGCCAACAGCGACGGCCGCTGGCCGCCGCCGCCCGCTCTGACCTGCCCGTTCAACCGGGAATGGGTCCTTGATCAGATGGAAAAGACGCGAAAGGCTCTGGCCCAACTCAAGAAGAAAGCCAAAGGTCTGCCCAAGGTGAAAAAGAAACAGGATCTCAAGGAAGCCGTCTCAACGCACTACGGATACTTTTTCACCGAGAAGGATGAGACCGATGTGCGCCATTTGAACCTGTATGAGTTGCAGCATGCCCTGTATTCTTCTTACAAGCTCTATGACCACGACGAAGACAAGACGATCGGGCGCAAACGCATCCAGGCCATCTACAACGAATATAAACGCCGCGGCTGGTCGAATCTGGTTCCGCCCGATGCGCTCAAAGCGCCGCGGAAAAAGAAGTCGGGCGCCCGGAAGGCTTGAGAACCTTTCCTGACGCCTCAGAACGAAGGTCCGCCGATATTTCCCGACACTTTGCACGCCGGCCATCTGCTTGTTCTGCTCGATTCGCTGGAACGATCGGCCGACCGCCTCGTGGTAAATCTTACCCGCTTGCGAGGGGCCTGTATGGATAACCCGGCCCGACTCCGTGAGGCATTGCGCGTGGGGCGCCACAATCACCGTATCGACCTGGCGGCTCGAAATGAACGTTTGATTGGGATCGAACGGCGCCGTATCTTTCGGACGCGCCTTGCCACGGCGACAAACGATTTCACTTTCATGATCGACGACCGGCCCGGAGCCGGCCGTGACGATCCGGGAGACCTCAGACATGCGTTTTGGACATTTTGATGACGCGGCGAAAGAATACGTCGTGGACCGACCCGATACGCCAAAGTCCTGGACCAATTATCTCGGCACAACCGAATATGGTTCGGTCATCACGAACAATGCCGGCGGCTACAGCTTCTATAAATCGGCCTCGCAGGGACGGTTCATGCGCTTCCGCACGAACACGATCCCGATGGACCAGCCCGGCCGCTATTTTTACATCCGCGACAACGCCGATGGCGACTACTGGTCCTCAAGCTGGCAGCCCGTTGGGAAGCCGCTGGAACGCTACCGTTCGGAATGCCGCCACGGCACGGCCTACACGATTATCACATCCCAATATGCCGGCATCCGCTCCGAATCGACCTATTTCGTCCCGCTCCAGCAGACTTTTGAATACTGGCGGCTGCGCGTCACGAACGAATCGGGCCGGCCACGCGATCTGTCGGTGTTCACCTTCGCCGAGTTCGCATGCAACTGGCGCCTGACGCAGGACTTGATCAATCAACAATACACCGCCTACATCGTCCGCGCAGAATGGAAAGACGGCATCCTTGGAATCATCACCAATCCCAACGTGCCCCCGGATCCTGAACACTTTGAAAACGGCGATCAGGGTCGGTCCATCTGGATGACCCTGACGGGCGCCGACATCGCCGGCTATGAATCGGACCGCGAACGGTTTCTGGGGTCCTATCGGACCTATGCGAATCCCATCGTGGTTGAGCGGGGCCAGTGCGGAGGTTCGCTGGCCTACGGCGACAATCCATGCGGCTGTGTCCAGGCCAACCTGATGCTGGCGCCGGGCGAAACGCGGGAACTGGTCGTCCTGCTGGGCGTCGGCTGGGCTGCCGAAGAGGGGCGGCGCGCAGTGGCAAAGTTTGCTTCGCCCACGCGCGTGGAAAAGGAACTGCAGGCTGTCAAGAAGGAGTGGCATTCCAAACTGGAATCCTTGAAAGTCGAGACGCCCGATAAGGACCTCGATCACATGGTCAACGTCTGGAACCCCTACGCCTGTCTCATCAACTTCGCCTGGTCGCGCGCCGCCAGCCTCGTTTACAGCGGCGAACGCGACGGGTTGGGCTATCGGGACACGGTGCAGGACTTTGTCGGTTCCGCCGCGCTTATCCCCGAGGAAACCCGTCAGCGCCTGGAATTGATGATCACCGGGCAGCTGTCGCACGGCGGCGCGATGGAAGTCGTCAAACAGTTCTCGCACCATCCCGGACACGAAAAAGGCCCCGACGACCACAGCCGGCTGCGCGCGGACGATTGCCTATGGCTGTTCAACGCCGTGCCCGCCTATGTCAACGAAACGGGCGACTCCGGTTTCTACCGGAAAGTCCTGCCCTACGCCGACAAGGGCGAAGACACCGTCTTCAAGCATCTGCGTCGCGCCCTGGAGTTCAATCTCAACCACACCGGCGCCCATGGCCTGCCCAGTGGCCTGCATGCCGACTGGAATGACTGCATTCGTTTGGGTGAAAAGGGAGAAAGCCTGTTCGTCACGCTTCAGGCGCGCCTGGGCTTCAAAGTCTATGGCGAAATCGCCGAGATGCTGGGCGAGAAAGCCGAAGCCGCCTGGGCGCGAACTCAACTGGCCGCGATGGACGAGAAAATCCAGAAATACGGATGGGATGGCGAATGGTTTGTACGCGCCTATAAAGATGACGGCGAGGTCATGGGATCGAAGACCTGTAAGGAAGGCCGCATCTTCCTTAACCCGCAGACCTGGGCTGTCCTCAGCGGCGCCGCGACGCCCGAGCAGGCCGTCAAGGCGATGGACTCCGCCTATCTTCAGTTGTTCACGGACTACGGCCTGATGCTGTGCCGCCCGGCGTTCAAGGACACGCCGTATCATGTTGTGCGCGCCGTCCTGTTCAATGAAGGCACGAAGGAAAACGGCGGCATCTTTTCCCAGATTCAGCCCTGGGCCGTCATGGCCGAGTGCGTCCTTGGCCGGGGCGAGCGGGCAATGGAATACTACCGCGCGTTCCTGCCCGCCGCGCAGAACGACAAGGCTGAGATTCGCCAGATCGAGCCCTATGTTTTCTGCCAGAGCACGCATTCGCGCGCCAGCCGCCAATACGGCGTTTCACGCCTGCCGTGGCTGACGGGCACGACCGCCTGGGCCTACTACGCCGCCACCCATCATATCCTTGGCCTGCAACCCGAAGCCGATGGAATGCGAATCGATCCGTGCATCCCGTCCGCGTGGAAAAGTTTCTCGATGGAACGGCGATTCCGGGGCAAGACGCTCTCGATCCGGGTTGAGAACCCCAACGGCGTTCAGAAGGGCGTGCGCCGGTTGACGCTCAACGGCAAGGAAATGAAGGGCGGCTTCATTCCCGCGAAGGAACTCAAGGCGAAGAACGACATCACGGTGGTGATGGGGTGACAGCGCCTGTGACTCCCAATCCGTTTGGTCGCTTCGATGACGCCGCGCGCGAATATGTCATCACCCGTCCCGATACGCCACTGCCCTGGATCAACTATCTGGGGCAGGACGACCTGTTCGGCCTGTGCACAAATACCGCCGGGGGATACACCTTCTGGCGCGACGCGTCCAGTGCCGGCGAAGCGAAAAACTCCTGGCTCACCGGCGCCGCAGCCTGGACCTTCGTCGCCATTTCCCAGGGCATCCTCGGCATTCGCCCCGAAAACGAAGGCCTGCGCGTCGATCCGTGCATCCCGCGCGGATGGAAAACCTTCACCGTGGACCGCGTCTATCGTGGCAAAAAGATTCGCATCGTCGTCAACAATCCCACCGGCGCCCAGAAGGGCGTGAAGCGAATCCTCCTCAACGGACAATCCATCGCCGGGAATCTGATTCCCCTGGACCTGCTCGAGTCTGATAATGAAGCCAGGGTAATGTTGTAGATTTGAGTTTGGGCCAAGACCTCGCGCAAAAAATCAGCAATTTGCTTAAGGAAACGACGATGCGAATACCATTGGTAGCGTCAGACCGCTCTGGTTCCGTCGTATGGCTCGGACTTTGTGGAATGCTGACCGTGGCGTCATGGCTGTCAGCGCCGTGTCTGGGCGCCGATATCTCGACGCCCCCCAGGTCTCCTGCGTCCGCCGCGACAGCCTCGGGGGGGCGTTCTTCGGCCAATGACCCGATCCTCAAGGAATACCTGAAGCAATATCCGGCGGCGGATAACGACAAGGACGGCGTCCTGGGGGCTTGGGAATATGAAGCGCACCTGCCGCCCGAGTTTTTCAAGAATATCAAGGGCCTGCGGCATAATCTCATGCTTCCGATGCGTGATGGAGTCAGACTGGCGACCGAACTGTTTCTCCCGGATGGCGAAGGCAAGCGTCCCACCATCCTCATCCGCACGGGCTATGGCCGGCTGACCGTGGCCGGCTATGCCACCAGTTGGATTCAAAAAGGATGCGCGGTGGTCACGCAGGACCCGCGCGGCGACGGGGCCAGCGAGGGCGGACAGGCCGTGCGCGCGACCAACGCCTTTGCGCATGAGATACCCGACACCCACGACACGGTGGAGTGGATCAGCAAACAGCCCTGGTCCAATGGCCGCGTCGGGACCGTCGGCGGTTCCGGTCACGGGATGCCCGCCACGCTGGGCGCTTGGAACGGCCATCCCGCCTTCATTTACAGCAACACCACCAACTCCGTTGGACATTGGATGCGCTGGCAGTTCCATAACGGCGTGCGCCGTTGGTCCTACAAATGGCTCGGTTCGTTTTCGCGCACGGTGGAAGAAACGACGCCGACCACGATGCCATGGGACTGGGCGCCGTGGATCGCCCAAATCCGAGAATACGCCTCCAAACAGGATTTCGTCTATGTCATGGGAACCGGCTGGTATGACCCGTTCCTTGAAAGCGCCCTCGAAACCTTCCAAGCCCTGCAGGACTCCGGACGCGCCTTCGTCACCATCGCCGCCCGTGGACACGGCGGCATCTCCGGATTGGCTCCGGTCGAAAGACGCTCCAAACACCCCGAACACAATACTGGACTCAAGCCGCCCGACCTATTGACCTGCCTTCGCGATGGACTGCCGGCGCGTGGGCAGTCAGCCCTCCGATATTATCTCATGGGCGACGTCCGCAATCCCCAGGCCCCCGGCAACGTCTGGCGCGTAACCCACGTCTGGCCGCCCAGGAGCCAGCCGTCCGTGTGGTTTCTGTCGGCTGAGGGAGGGATTTCGATTGAGGCCCCTGACGCCGCCGGGACGCAGACGTTCCGGTATGATCCGAACACCCCGGCTCCTTCGCTGGGGGGACACTATGAGTGGTCGGGCGCGGCTTCCGGTCCGCATGACCAGCGGCCCTTGCTGGAGCGGTCCGACGTCCTGCTCTTTTCTTCCAAGCAATTGGAGAGCCCTTTCATCATCACCGGTCCGATGCAGGCGTCTGTCGTCTTCAGCGCCACTGTGCCCGACACGGCCATCATTGTAAAACTGATCGACATCTATCCCGACGGTTACCACGCGTTGGTCAAAGAGACGGCCGGCATGGCGCGCTATCATGCCGGCTGGTCCAAACCCGGCACGCCCATTGAGCCCGGTCGCAAATACACGCTGAGCCTGGATTTCGGAAGCACGGCCTACGCCTTTGCGACGGGACACCGCCTCGCCGTCCTGTTCACCGGTTCGTCCAGCCCCGCCTATCAGATTCATCCCAATCGGTTCGAGCCAGTTGCTTCGCTCGAAGGCGCCCCCGTCGCCGCAACCTCGATTCATTGCGGTCCCGGCGAAACAGCCCTCACCCTTCCCCAGGTTGATGATGACGGCTATTGAGGCGTTCTGCCACGGCGCGAGGACTCCCAGATGGCGCCTTCGGGGCTTTGGACGCATCAGTCTTCCAAGGCGCGCAGCTGTCTCGGAGCGAAAAGCCTTGAAGCCGCCGCGGACGAATGGCAGGTTCCGAACGTTATTCTCAAAGGCGACTCGGTCCACTCAATTAACTTTAAACAGGGTGATAACTCCCGCAACGGCGCCATCGACCGCCCATGATATCGCGACTTGCCCGCCATATCGGGCGGGGAGCCATGAAAGAGCCTTGTGACGGATCCGGGCACATCCTTGAAACCGCGCGCAGATGCGAAGCCGGCCACCGCCCGCCGGGCCGCGCTATCTGCCGTCCTGGTCGCAGGCGGCGGCGCATGGCATGGCGCGATGCATTGGGGCGGAAGGCACGCCAATCATCTCCACGCCCTCATGACGGGCGCGCCGGACTCCGGTCGCTATGCCGCAGACTGGGCGCAGACCATCGGCCTGCATGTCGTTGGCGCATGCGCATTGTGGATGGCGATAGCGGCCATGCTGCGAACGCGACGGGCTGCAAGCCTGGACGCATCCGAGCCGCCGGCAGGCGCCGCCCCGACGCCGCAATCCACGCGACCCGACTGGATCGCAGCCTTAAGCCGCACGGCATGGGCGTTCGCGCCGTTGTGGATCAATGCGGTGGGCCTGTGGGTCTTTCGGAGCGACAATGCCAAGGAGATCGCGCGATCCTTTGTCGCGATCACCACCGGGCTTTCTCTGGCCATGGCTTGGCGGCTGTTTAATTACCGGCCGCTCACGCGCTTTATGCGAGATGACGCTGAAGCGCTGCAAGCGTCTCACGCAGACGCAAGAGCCAATCCGTCTGATCTGTCCGGGAAACCGATCGCCCACGCCTCGGGCATGCCAGCGAAGCGCCCGTGGTGGCGTCTTTGCTGGTCCACGCGCGTGCTGATCGTGGCGATGGCCGCCCATGCCATCCTGTTCACCACGCTGAGTTGGATGAAATACCTGAGCTTTAACGCCAGCGTCTGGGACCTGAGCATCTACACGCAGCAGCTGTGGGCCTTCACCCAGGGCAAATGGTTTTATTGCTCAGTCTTCGACGCCTTGCGCGACAATCACATGATGTCGGAACACTTCATGCCGATTGTCCTGCTGCTGGCGCCGTTGTATGCGTTATTTCCCGATCCGCGTTTTCTGCTGCTGTTTCAGGCGGTCACGGTCGCCCTGGCCGCGTGGCCGATCTATCAGGTGACGCTATGGTTCACGGACCGGCAGGGCGGCAACCGCGCGCTGGCGCTGGCCCTGGCGCTCTCCTATCTTCTGCATCCACTGGTTCAGCACTCAAGTCTCTGCGACTACCACCCCGAGTCCTTTCTTCCACTGCTCATGACGACGGCTTTTTATGCTCTGCTCAAAGAGCGCTGGCCGCTATATGGGGTAACGATCCTCCTCGGCCTGATGGTCAAGGAAGATGTTTCGCTTGCGGTGACCTTGCTGGGCGTGTATGCGGCGCTGGTTCGGCGATGCTGGCTTGTCGGCGCCGTGACGGCCGCCGTGGGGCTGGGATGGTTTGTGATCGCGTTGAATGTCGTCATCCCGCACTTCAGTGGAGGCGACTATCGCCACACCGATAGTTACGTCGGTTTTGTTCGTCCGTTTGCGGACGGACGCCCGGAGAGCGCCACCCTGGGTCTGCTCTTGTGGGTGGTTGTCCGCCATCCCCTCTATACCTTGGACAAGATAACCACCTTACTGCACTTGGAGGGCGCGCTCCAGTTTATCGGGCCGACGCTGGCAATGTGCGCGTTGGGACCCGCCGAAGCGCTGGTGATGGCGCCGAATCTGGCGTCGCTCTGGCTTTCCGGCGATGCGATCAAGATTCCCATCAAGTTTTACTATGCCTTCGCCCTGACGCCCTATCTCTACGTCGCTACGGCGTCCGGCGTCACGCGCTTGGCGCGATGGCGCGGGCGATCCCAAGCCGATGGGAGGGACCGAGACGTCTGCGTCTTCTTTGCGGCGGCCATCGTGATCGTGTCGGCCGGGCTGTGCCTGCAACACGGGGTGACGCCGCTGTCGTCCGGTTTTCAGAAGCGCAAATACCGGCAGGACGACAAATGGGCCGTCGGACGGGCCTTCATGAAGACGATCCCGCCGGATGCGCCTTTATCGGCTCAGCAGGATGTGGGCACGTTCCTGAGTCATCGGTTGGGGCTTTACAAGTTTCCCGAGATTAAGGACGCGACCCACATCGTCCTGAACCTGCATACGCTGGAGGACGTCCGGGTCATCTGGACCTTCCGCAGCAAGAAGGAATACTACGACACCGTCAAACAATTTCTGGACTCCGGCGAGTGGGGCCTGAAGGACATGGCGGGGGGATTTGTGCTGCTGGAGCGCGGCGCGTCCCTCCATCGCAATTCCGAGGTCCTGACCGCGATGGACCGATATCTGGCCAAGAGCAGCGACACCCGGGGGCGATAGCGCTATCCATTGGCATTTCCCCTCTTCTCGCGCCGCAGGGCGCAAAACCCGGTTGCGCCCGCCCCGCCTGCGTCTAGAATCCGGGACGTCGGCAGGCGCAAGCCGCGCCGGTAGCACACTCTTTAAGGCGATGGTCATGGACTTCGAGCCGGTCATTGGCTTTGAGATACACGCGGAGCTGAAGACGCGCTCCAAGGTATTCTGCGGATGCCGCGTGGAGTTTGGCGCTCCCCCTAATACGAATGTCTGTCCGGTTTGCCTGGGAATGCCCGGGACATTGCCCGTGCTGAACCGCCGCTGCGTGGACCTGGTGTTGCGCACGGCGCTGGCCATGAACTGCGAGATCAACGAGCGCGCGACGTTTGACCGCAAGAACTATTACTATCCCGATCTGCCGAAGAACTACCAGATCAGCCAACAATACGCGATCCTCGGCGTGCGGGGAGGGTTTGAGTTCGCCTTGGATGGGCAGGTTCGCCGCGTTCGGATCAACAACATCCATCTCGAGGAGGATGCCGGAAAGAACATTCACGCCGAATCGTTTGGACGCGAAGAGTATTCGCTGGTTGATCTCAACCGCGCTGGCACAGGACTGATGGAGATTGTCACCGAGCCGGACTTGCGCAGCGTGGAGGAAGCCGAGGCCTTCATGAAGGCCGTCAAGAATCTGCTGCAATATCTGGACGTCTCGGACTGCAAGATGCAGGAAGGGTCGCTGCGTTTCGAACTGAACGTTTCGGTGCGGCCCAAGGGTTCGGACCAGCTCAGTCCGGCCTATGTCGAGGTCAAGAATGTCGCATCGGTCAAATCAGTCCTGGCGGCCGCTGAATACGAAATCAAGCGCCAGTCGAAGGTCTATCGCGAAGGGGGACGTGTGGAGAAGGAAACGCGACTGTGGGACGACGCCGCGCGCTGCACCCGCCCGATGCGGTCCAAGGAGGCGGCCAAGGACTACCGGTATTTTCCGGAGCCGGACCTCGTGGAAGTGCGCGTGGACCCGCAATGGCGCGAGCGCGCGCGGCGCGAGATTCCCG
>Ga0101944_10002191_pt1 | contig 33243 bp, 22 predicted proteins | sample DewCreD2012metaG_FD_75245 | JGI IMG/M metagenome (GOLD analysis project Ga0101944, IMG submission 75245) | Hot spring sediment bacterial and archeal communities from British Columbia, Canada, to study Microbial Dark Matter (Phase II) - Dewar... ... | reverse complement strand
CGATGAGTTCTGCCAGACGCTCATCCGCGCCGTAGAGCGCCCCATCGTCAGCGCAGCGCCTTGCAAGGCTCACGAACCCTACCCTCCCACCTTTGGCGCCATCAGCAGCGACATTCTGGCAGGCGTGGACTATGTAGTCAAGTATCGGCAAGAAAGCCGAGAGCCTCAACAACCCTCGACGATTGCCCGCATTGACCGCACTAATGAACTGGAATTCTTGCGCGAGTAATAACCGCCGCAGCTCTCCCATTTTTTCCGCATCCTAAACACTTTTAACCGCTGCAGGCGTTTAAGAGGCCTAAATAAAAAACCATGGCGATACCAAACTTACTCCCGTTCCTGTTGCTTGGGTTAGCCGCTGCCACAAAGGCACAAAATCACGCCGACTGCGTAACGGCTATGCAAATTTGCAAAAAGCAGGTCTATCACATTGACCGGCTAGGCGGTGAGGGCAACGATGTAACAGAGGCAGCTTTTGTGCCGTGCTTCCTCAATGGCGAAAGTATGGGGCAAGCTGAAGAAAACTCTATATGGATAACCTTTGAGATAGAAAAAGGCGGCACCTTGACCTTCACAATTGTTCCGCACCGCGAAGACGACGACATTGATTTTGTTGTCTATCGCCTGCCCGGCGATGGCAATTGTCGCTACAAACAGATCGTACGCTGCATGGCCGCCGGCGACAGCAATGCCAATGCCCGAACCAGCCCCTGCATGGGCCCTACTGGCCTGCGCGAAGGCGAAACCGATACCAGCGAAGATGCCGGCTGCTCCGACGCCGGCGACAACAATTGGCTGGCTCCCTTGCGTGCCGAAAAGGGCGAGAAATACGTCATCCTGATTAGCAACGTCACCACTCGCGGCCCGGGTTTTAGCATCACCTTTGGCGGCAGCGCCAAACTGCCCTGCGACGACGAGCCTCCCCAAAAGCCCCCGCGCGAAACCGCCAAACCCAAGCCAACACCTACTACTCCGCCGACCGTACCACCCGTGGCAGATAACTCCCAGCTACCTATTGAGGCCATCGAAGGGCGCAAAGTGGAAATCAAGGAAAACGTCAAGGTTAAATCGCGTACCCTCAAACTGCGCATTTGGGATAGCCAAATAGAAGACGGCGACGTGGTCTCCATTTACCTCAACGACAAAAAGGTCATCAGCAGCCTGCCCTTGACTAACAAGCCCAAAGAGTTCGAAATTGAACTGCCGCCCGGGCGCGAACACCTGATTACCCTGTATGCCGAAGACTTCGGCAAGGCCGAACCCAACACCGCTCGGGTAATCATCAACGACGGCTATCGCGAGTACACGCTCGATTTGGTCTCGGAGCGCCAAAAGCAGCAGAGCGTCAAGATTATCGTGGACTGAACCAAGCCCAAAACCACTCGGCATCTCCTTGCTTTGGCTCAACCAAAGCAAGGCCGTGTTTTACCTTTGCCCGCACTATTTGTTGGTTAAGATATCATGAGCGACACAGCACCCATTCGCGGCGAAGAGAGAGAGCCGCTCAATTTCATTGAAGAAATCATCGAGGAGGACCTGCGCCACGGACGGTGTACGACCATCCAGACGCGCTTTCCGCCCGAACCCAATGGATACCTACACATTGGCCACGCCAAGAGCATCTGCCTCAATTTTGGCCTTGCTCAAAAGTACGGCGGCAAGTGCAACCTGCGCTACGACGATACCAACCCCACCAGCGAAGAGCAGGAATACGTGGACAGTATCTTGGCCGACGTGCGCTGGCTGGGTTTTGAGCCTGCTCGCGTGCTCTACGCCTCCGACTATTTCGACCAGCTGTACGAGTGGGCCAAAGTGCTCATCCGGAAAGGATTGGCCTACGTTGACTTTTCTACACCCGAAGAGATTGCCGCCCAAAAGGGCAGCCCTACTGTGCCGGGCACACCCAATCGCTACCGCGACACCTCGCCTGAAGAAAACCTCGCTCTCTTCGAACGGATGAAAAACGGAGAGTTCCCCGACGGTCACTGTGTCCTGCGCGCCAAGATTGACCTGGCCTCGCCGAACATGCACCTGCGCGACCCTTACATGTACCGCATCAAACACGCACACCACCACCGCACGGGCGACAAGTGGTGTATCTACCCCATGTACGACTGGGCGCACGGTCAGTCCGATAGCATCGAGCGCATTACCCACTCCATCTGCACACTAGAGTTTGCCCCACACCGCCCCTTGTACGATTGGTTTATCGAGCAACTGGGCATTTTCCCTTCTAAACAATACGAATTTGCCCGTCTTAACCTGACCTATACGGTCATGAGCAAGCGCAAACTGCTCCAGCTGGTGCAGGACGGTTACGTGAGCGGTTGGGACGACCCGCGCATGCCCACTCTCAGCGGCCTGCGCCGGCGTGGCTACACACCAGAGAGCATCCGCGAGTTCTCGCATCGCGTAGGCGTAGCCAAGCGCGAGAACATTATTGACGTCAGCCTGCTGGAGTTTTGTATCCGCGAAGACCTCAACCGCTGCGCTCTGCGCCGCTTTGCTGTGCTTCGTCCACTGCGGCTCATCATTACCAATTACCCTGAGGGCCAGATAGAATGGCTGGAGACAGAAAATAACCCGGAAGACCCTAATGCTGGCAACCGTACTGTGCCTTTTGGGCGCGAGTTGTTCATTGAGCAAGAGGATTTTATGGAAAATCCGCCGCCTAAGTATTTCCGCTTATACCCCGGCGGCATGGTACGCCTTAAGTCCGCTTACATCATCGAGTGCACCGGCGTAGAAAAAGACGCCACCGGCCAAATTACCGCTGTCGTGTGCCGCTACCTCCCCGAAAGCCGTTCAGGCCAGGATACCAGTGGTCTCAAGGTGAAGGGGACCATTCACTGGCTTTGTGCCGCGCATGCGCGTACGGCAGAAGTGCGTCTTTACGACCGCCTCTTTCAGGTAGAAGACCCCGCTGCCGAAGAGGATTTCAAAAAAGCTATCAACCCGAATTCGCTGGAGATTATCCCTAATGCCCTCATCGAGCCGGTGCTTCTGGACACCAAACCTGGCGATCACTTCCAGTTTACGCGCCTAGGCTATTTCTGCACTGACCCGGACAGCCAACCCGACCGGCCTGTTTTCAACCGCACCGTCACCTTGAAAGACACCTGGGCTAAAGAAGTCAAAAAGCAAGCGTAGAGCCCCCTGGTTTGCCCTCTGACACCTTAGCCCGCCTGGGCAGCGAGCTTCATTTCGGTTGCCAGCGGCTCGCCCAAATAGCGGTCAATAGCCCAATGGACGCCGTAGATGACCGGCGTCAATAGAATGGCCATTAGCCCTTTGTATAAGTAGTTGATGATAGAAATGGCAAATACTTGAGCGAAGCCAATTTGCTGGCCGATGTACAGGGCGATGAAAACAACCACGAAGCTATCAATAAATTGAGAGACCAGTGTGCTACCTGTGGCGCGCAGCCATATTTTCTTCTCACCAGTAATGGCTTTTATGCGATGAAAAATTGTTACGTCCACAATTTGCGCTATAAGGAAAGCAACGAGTGAGCCGACAATAATCCACAAACTTTGGCCAAAGACGATAGAGTAAGCAGCGTTGTAATCGGCTACCTGAGCACGCATAGCGGCCTGCTGTTCGGGCGTCCAGCTGGGCTTGATGTGAGCCGTACGCCAAAACTCTGCTGGCGCCAGCTCCATCGCCATAAACAGCATGATAAAGCCATAGGCAATGAGGCCTGCCGTGAGATACGAAAGGTTGCGTATGCCCCGGCGGCCGTAGTACTCGTTGATGATGTCCGTCATGATAAATACCACTGGCCAAAGCAACACCCCTGCGGTTAGAGTAAAAGACAAATTGCCCTGCCCTAAAATAGTCCAACGAGCCTCCGTCAAGCCGAGGGTGCGCTCCAAAGAGAAGAGCTTGACCCCCATAAACTCAGCCACCAGCGCGTTAGCAATGAAGAACCCTGAAAGTACCATCCACAGACGGTTAGCTTTAGTCGAAAAAAACTCGCGCATATTGAAGTCTTGAAAACAGTGATAAAATCTTTGCAAACAAAGGCGAAAAAAACGCAACCGAACTAAAAAGCAGTCGCATTGTTTTGGCCATCGTAGAACAAACACCTTGAACATTTACCCGAACGAACACCGACATGCCGCTCATTCCTATAAACATGCGCGAGGGCTCTGTGGCCCGCACCGACGATGTCATCGTCGGTATTGACCTGGGCACCACAAATAGCCTTGTCGCTTCCATTCGCGATGGAAAGCCTTATTGCATCCGCGACGCTAACGATAAGCACGCCTTAGTGCCCTCGGTAGTGCATTTCGCGCCTACAGGCGAAGTGTGGGTGGGCGAAGCCGCCAAAGAGAAACTGGTAGAAGACCCCGCCAACACCATCTACTCGGTGAAACGTCTGATGGGCAAATCGTACCGCGATGTGGCCAATTTACAGGGCATCTTGGGTTACAAAATCATTGACGACGACACCGAGTCGCTGGTCAAAATTCGCGTTCGCGACCGCTTTTTCACTCCCATTGAGCTGAGTGCGGAAATCCTGCGCGCCCTAAAGCGACGCGCCGAACAGGCACTGGGCCGCCCCGTGAGCAAAGCCGTCATTACGGTGCCCGCCTATTTCAACGACAACCAGCGCCAAGCTACCCGCGACGCTGGTCGCTTAGCCGGCCTGGACGTGTTGCGCATTGTGAACGAGCCTACGGCAGCTGCGCTGGCCTATGGCATCGGCCTGGATGCTGCCCACACGGAGACTATCGCCGTGTACGACCTCGGCGGCGGCACTTTCGACATTTCCATCCTGAAAATTCACGAAGGCATTTTCGAGGTACTCGCCACTAATGGCGATACTTTTCTAGGCGGCGATGACTTCGACCAGGCGCTGGCCGACTTGTTGCTCCAGCAAGTGGGCCTAAGTGTGGAGGCGCTGGCTACCGACAAGGCCAGAGGACAGGCCCTTCGCCTACACGCAGAGCGGATAAAGAAAATCCTCTCGGAGGCGGATAGCTTTGACGGCGAGGTGTTGGGCAGGCCCGTGCACATCCGGCGCGAGGACTTCGAGCAGGCCATTGCTCCGCTGGTGCAGCGCACGCTGGACTGCTGCGCCCAGGCCTTGCGCGACGCCCGTTTACAACCCAAAGACATAGAAAAAGTGGTGCTCGTCGGCGGCAGCACGCGTGTGCCTTGGGTCAAACAGCAGGTGGCCGACTTCTTTGGCCAGCAGCCCTTCGATTCGCTTGACCCCGATGAGGTAGTTGCCCTTGGCGCGGCTGTGCAAGCGGACATCTTGGCCGGCAATCAACGCGACTTGCTCCTGCTCGACGTCACTCCACTGTCGCTGGGCATCGAAACCGTGGGCGGCCTGATGGATGTCATCGTTCCGCGCAACTCGAAGGTGCCCATCCGCGCCGCACGCCAGTACACTACGAGCGTGGATGGGCAAAAGAACCTCAAAATCGCTGTATATCAAGGCGAGCGTGACCTGGTGCAGCATAACCGCAAATTGGGCGAATTCATCCTGTCGGGCATTCCGCCCATGCCTGCTGGTCTGCCCAAAATCGAAATATCGTTCATCCTCAACGCCGACGGCATCCTCACCGTGCGGGCGCGCGAACTGCGCTCAGGCGTTGAGCAGCAGATAGACATCCGCCCCGCTTACGGCATTACCGAGGAAGACATGGCGCGCATGCTGCTGGACAGCCTGTCGCACGCGGCCGAAGACATGCGCACCCGCGCCCTCCTCGAAGCCCGCAACGAAGCCCAGTCGCTTCTATTGGCGGGTGAAAAATTCCTGCAACAAAACGATACTCTGCTCTCCGAAACCGAAAAGGCCACAACACGCTCGCTCTTGCGCGCCCTGCAAGAAGCCGCCCAAGGCGACGATAAGGACCGCATCCACGCGGCCATTGAAGAACTCAACACCTATACCTCGCCGCTGGCCCACCGCGCCATGGATGCCACCATTCGAGAAGCTATGCGCGGCAAGAAAATTTGACCTAATGTGCCTTTCCCTGAGATAAAGACTTGCTCGAGCATTGCAGAGGCGCTATTGCCAGTTTTTGTTTCATTAAAAAACCGAAACACCATGCCTCGTCTCTTCCTATTGCTATTCCCACTGTTAACCCTCCTCTTCGCCTGCCGTTCGGCGAAAGAAACCACTGTAGTATCGCCAACGGCGCCAACGCCCGCCCCACCAACGGCGCCAGCACCACCACCGCCAGCCGCACCGGGCGCCTCAGCCAGCGCCTTTGTCAGCTGGGATAAAAAACTGATAGACTTAGGCTCCGTCAAGCGCGGCGAAAAACGCTCGATGTTTTTTGAATTCACTAATATATCGGGCGAAAACGTGCAGATTGACCTGGTAGATGCCTGTGAGTGTACGCGTGTAGACTACCCGCGTCGCGCCATTGAACCAGGTCAAAAAGGTCGCCTGGATGTCACCTTTGACAGCACTGAAAAGGAAAAAGCAGAGACCATCCGCATCACTGTTGTTTTCAAAAACACACATGCCAACGGCCTCCCTCGTATCGAGGTAGTCGAATATCGGTTCGATATAATGCCCTAAGCCCGTGCAGCGGCTATTTCCGGCGGCCTTTGGCGCCTGAGCCGGACAGCCGCGCGGCTGTCTTAGCCGAGGTTGCGGCTTTGGCTGGTGGTGGCGTATTGTCAGCCAGCGGTGTGCTGCGGAGCACCGGTTGACTGCGACGCCATTGCCATATCGCCAAGAGGAGCAGCAAGAGCAGCAGCGCAGAGGCCGCGTAGGAGAGCGTTTCCCCCAAATAGAAAGAACGCGGCTCAAAACGCATCTCTAAGCGCATGTTTTGCCCGGCAGGCAAGCGCATAGCGCGCACTAAGTAGTTTGCCGGGAAAAAGTCGGGCGCTGGCTGACCGTTGATAAAACACTTCCAGCCCTTGGCCGGCGGGTAGTATATTTCAGAAAAGACAGCCAACTGATCTGTTGACGCAGAGTACTCGTACTCCATTCGGTCGGGGTGGTAACGCGTCAGGCGGATGGTGGCGGTGCTATCGAACATTGGCGTCCAGCCTTTGATTTGTGCGGCATAGGCCTCCTGGACGACGGCTTCTACCTTGGGGTCGAGCGTCCGCAAGGCCTGCAGTTCAGCATCGGCATTGGGTACGATGGTGAAGCGCGTCACAAACCAGGCGTTGCCACAGGCTTCGGGCAGGCGCATCACTTGCCGCTCCTGGGTAACCAAATACTTGCCGTTGAGCATACCCACCAAGTGCAGGCTTTGACTCAGGTGGGGCGCCAGAAACGTATCCACCACTTCCTGGAAGCGCTGCAATTTGGCCGCATGGTAGCCGCTCAGGCTTTTATGGAAAAATGAGGTGATGGCATTCGCTGTGATGCCGCCGCGCGACAGGTCGAGCACGCGGTAGTGGGTATCGGGGTCTTTTTGAATTTCTAAATCAAAAGGTTCCGGTTTTGGCATCGTCAGCTCTGCCCCTGCTCTCTCGTACTTATCCCACGACAGGGTGCGCGTGGTGATGGGCCAATGGTCAGCCAGCGCCAGCACGACAAGCATCCAAGCGGACAGCCCTGCCTTCAGTGCACCGCGCAAGTAGAACCAGAGCAGACCTGCCGCCACCAACACAAAGGTCAAGGAGCGCAGCGCATCGGCGCGCAACAAGTCGGCGCGGTCTTGTCGAAGCGCGCTCAATAGTTCGGGTGGCAGGTTGCCGTCGTAAGGGCCGCTCTCGTTGTGGAGCACAAATGCCGACAGGCAAAGCACGGCCGTGAGGCCTGCCGACCAAAGGAGTGCCTTCTGCTTGGCTTCTCTGGCCATGCCTGCGCTCATCAGGTGCTGTACGCCCAGCGCCGCCAAGGCCGCAAAACACCACTGGGCAATGCCCAGCGCCATAGATACGGCCCGGAATTTTTTGAACATGGGCAGGTAGTCGTACCAGACAAAATTTAGGAAAAAGTGCTTACCCCACGCTAGGGAAAGCATGAATAGCCCCCCAGCCAATAACCAATATTTCAGCCAGCCTGGCACCAACCACGCTCCTAACAGAGCCAGGAAAACCATGACGGCGCCGAAGTAGATGGCCGTGCCCACAAAAGGCTGCTCGCCCGTGTAGAACAGGCCACTGATCTGGTTGCGAAACTGCGGATCAACGGAGGAGTACAACCGCGTCTGGCGATACGACTCCCCGGCACCACCACCGGCAAAATGGGGTACCAGCAGGGTCATGCTTTCCGCGATGCCATAGCTCCAGCCAAAGAGATAGTCGGTGTCCAAACCGTCGCCCTTGCTCTTTTTGCTGCTCAGCTCTGAGCGCCCCCGGATGGTCTCCTGGCTGTATTCGTACGTTGGCCACAGGCGCGATGTGTTGGCCGCAAAACCCAAAACCAGCGCTACACCGCAGGCTATCGCCGCCCGGCCCCAGGTGGTCAGGTCTTTTTCCAAAAAGGCACTGACGCCGCGAGCCAACACGAGAAAGCCGAAGAGAATCAGCGTGTAGTACGTGATTTGCACGTGGTTGATGTACACCTGCATGGCAGTGAACAGCGCCAACACGGCCCCACCTAATAGCCACCGCCCTCGAAAAGTCATGGCTGCACCGGCCAGCATTCCCGGAGCCAAGGCCAGCGCAATCATCTTGGTCGTGTGACCTGCTTCAATAATGTCGGCGTTGTACGTAGTAATTCCGTAGCCTATCGCTCCCAATAGCCCGACGCGCCAGTCGGCCCCTAACACTACGAGAAAAAAGTACATGCACCACATGGCCAGCAACACTTGCGGCCAAATGGTGGTCATAATGTCAGTGCCAAAGAGCAAGACGCGAAACACCGGTGCGGTTAGGTTGCCCTGGGCGCCGCTGTATATCTGGTAGGATGGCATGCCGCCAAAGGCGCTGTTTGTCCACAGAGGCACCTTACCCTCCGACTTCATATATGCCTGGATTTCCGCCTGCATGCCGCGGGCTTTCTGGTTATCGGGTTGCGGCAGCACTTTGCCTTGGAAGGCATTAGGAAAAAAATAGACCAACGTCAGCACGGCCAGCACGACAGCGGCCAAAGCGTGGAAGCGTAGCTCTTTGCTCATAAAAATGGGTGGTTCAACAGGTATCGTCGGGCCCAAAAGGCGCCTTGCAGCGGGCGAAGGTAGGCAATTGCCATGGGTAGCACTTGCCTTAGCGGATATTTTCCGCTGCTGCTAAGAGTGCCTCGGTGGGGATATCGTGGGCGCCTCGAAAAGTCTTTTTGTGAAAAAAGATACCCTCGCGAGCCTCCACGTACTGCACTTGCTCTCGCCGTTCAGGCGTAAGGAAAGGGTCTTCCGGACTAAAAAAGAGGTACAAATTGCGCTCCGCTAAGTAATCGGCGTGGTCGCGATAGCGGATGTCTTCAGGCGGCAAGCCTGCCCACAAAATCAGGTCGTGAAAAGGTGGGTGGTAGCGCGTCACCCAGCGACACAACGTAGCAGCCCCCTGCGAAAAACCAAACAGGACGATGCGCACGTCGGGGGGTAGGCCAGCCATACAGCGGTGCAGCAAAGCTTCCAAATAGGCGCTGTTATCGGCAATAGCCTCCTCGCGGCGGTAGCGGGTCATCCAGTTGGCGCCCACCGGACCGTCAAAGCCTTTTTTGTAAAAATAGTTTAGCCCTTCGGGAGCGGCTATGAGGCGAGAGCCGTCGTTCAGGGGGCGCAAGTGCTCCAACAACTCAGCAGCCATTTGGGCGTAGCCGTGGCAGGCAATCCACAGCTGGCGCACGTGCGGGCTAGCGGTGCCCAGGGTGTAGAAATGCGCCGTTCGGCTAACAGTCAGGGTATAGTGTTCCATAACGCACAGGCCGGTAAACTTGAGCGCAAGGTAGAGCAAAGGCGGCAATACAATTTGAGCGCCACCTCCCTTTCTCCCTGGGCTACGGCTCGCTTCAAACTGGTTTACCTTTGCGCGCCATAAACTGGGCTGATCTTGATGACCACACACGCTACTACCTTAGTTTTTGCTACGCAAAACCCACACAAAGCGCATGAAATTGCGCAGATTTTAGGGTCAGACTATCACATCCTAACCCTAAAGGACATCGGCTGTGCCGAAGACATCCCTGAGACGGAGCCTACTTTGGAAGGCAACGCCCTGCTCAAAGCGCGCTACGTCAAAGAACACTACGGCTACGACTGCTTCGCTGAAGACACCGGGCTGGAGGTGGAAGCCTTGGGCGGAGCCCCCGGCGTACACACAGCGCGTTATGCCGGCGCAGCTAAAGACACGGAGGCCAACTTGCAGTTGCTGCTGGCCAACTTGGCCGGCCACAGAAGCCGCCGGGCGCGCTTTCGCACGGTCATTGCCTGCCTATTTAGGGGGCGCGAAGTACTCATCGAAGGCATCTGCCAGGGCCGCATCGCTACGGAAAAGCGCGGTACAGGCGGCTTTGGCTACGACCCAGTGTTCATCCCCGAAGGCTACGACCAAACGTTTGCCGAGTTGGGCGAAACCATCAAAAACCGCATCAGCCACCGCGCCATTGCCACAGAAAAGTTTCGCCTGTGGTTGAGGAGCACCTGACCGTTGTCATTTCTATGCTCCGCTTGCTGCACTATTTTCGCCCTTACAAGCGCCTGCTGCTGCTGGCTGTGGTCAGCAACCTGCTCATGTCGCTGTTCCTGATCATCAGCATCCCTGTGCTGCAGCCCTTCCTTCAGATCTTGTTCGACATGCCGGGCAAGACACCAGGGCCGGAGGTGCTGCGCGAGGCTACAGGCTTTCGGGCGGTGGAGCAATCGGTCAATGCCTACTTTGCCGAGCTGATTCGCGTGCGTGGCCGTGAGCAGGCGCTGCTGCTGGTATGTGGGCTGTTGGTGGCTACGTTTTTGGGGAAAAACCTCTTTCGCTACCTGTCCCTCTACTTTTTGGCTCCGGTGCGCAACGGCGTCGTGCGCGACCTACGCAATCGGGTGGTGGCCAAAATTTTGGAGCTGCCGCTCTCTTACTTTTCCGAGGCGCGCAAAGGCGACCTAATGAGCCGCGTTTCTGCGGACGTGCAGGAAGTGGATACCAGCATCATCGGCGTCGTGGAGTCCGTTGCACGCGACCCGATTGTCATCCTGGGCAGTTTGGCCTTCATGCTCTACGTCTCTCCGGCGCTATTGGGTTTTGCCCTGCTGCTGATGCTTTTCTCTGGTTTGGTTATCGGTCGCGTTGGGTTAGCCCTTCGGCGGCAGTCGCATGCGGCGCAAGCGCGCTTGGGCATGGTGTCGGCCGTGCTGGAAGAGACGTTAGGCGGGTTGCGCATTATCAAGGGTTTTAATGCTCAGCGTTGGCAGCAGGCGCGCTACGAGCGCGAAAATGCGCACTATGCCGCCCAGCTGACTCGCATTAGCCGGCGCCGCGACTTGGCCTCGCCCCTGTCAGAGTTTCTAGGTATTGTTGCCGTGGCAGTCATCCTGTGGTTTGGCGCCCGGCAGGTGTTTATCGGTGCCATGACGGCACCTACGTTCATCACCTTCCTGTACGCCTTTTACAATATCATCGAGCCGGCTAAGCGCCTGAGCGTCGCCTCGTACAGCATCCGCAAAGGGCTGGGCGCTTTGGAACGCGTCGAAGCTGTTCTGGCTGAACCCGTGTCCATTCGCGACCGCGCCGATGCCCAACCGGTAAGCGCCTTTGCCCAGGCTATTGAGTTTCGCAACGTCTCTTTTCGCTACCCCAATGCTGAAGGATATGCACTGCAGCACATCAACCTGACCATTCCTAAAGGCAAAATAGTGGCTCTGGTTGGCCCTTCGGGTGCAGGCAAAAGCACGCTGGCCGACTTGTTAGCGCGCTTTTACGACGTTAGTGAGGGCGAAATCCTGCTCGATGGCACCGACATTCGCCAGCTGCGTCTGCGCGATTTGCGCTCCCTGATGGGCATCGTTAGCCAGGAAGCCATCTTGTTCAACGACACGGTGCGCAACAACATCGCCTTTGGCCTGGAGGGGGTCTCCGAGGCCGACATAGAGGCCGCCGCTCGCGCTGCTCATGCGCATGCGTTCATCTCGGCTTTGCCGGAAGGCTACGATACGAACATCGGCGAACGAGGCACAAAACTCAGCGGAGGCCAGCGCCAACGCTTGACCATCGCCCGCGCCTTGCTCCGAAACCCACCCATACTCATTCTCGATGAGGCCACTTCTGCTCTGGACAGCGAATCTGAGCAGGTGGTGCAAGCCGCGCTTAATCGCCTCCTGCAAAACCGCACAGCGGTGGTCATTGCCCACCGGTTGAGCACGGTGCAACACGCCGACGAAATCATTGTGCTCGATCGGGGGCGCATCGTCGAGCGCGGCGCCCACGAAGCCCTCATCCAGCAGGCCGGCATCTATCGCAAACTGGTCGAGCTACAAGCCCTCTGACCTCGCTTCCTGTTGATAGGGGGCGAACTTTTTCGTCTTTAGGACGTCGAGGGTCGTTTTTTTATTCTATCCACGCAACTCGAAAGCCTCAGGAGGTATCTTACCTTTGACACCGCACTTTACAGTTTTTTTCCCTCAAACACTCATTCCCTTGTCCACATTTTTTTTATGAAACCAATGCTACTCGCTGTACTTTCCACGCTCTGGCTGAAGGCAATTTCCCAAATCACCATCACAGTAGCCTATTTCCCTGTGGCCGGCGATACTCTGCGCTATGCGCAGGACCCTAACCCACCGACCTCGCTGAACCTCATCACACCACCTGGCGCCAATCAACAATGGGACTACTCGGCACTGAAAACCAACCAACCGACCCAGACCATTTTCCTGCCAGCCTCTGTGGGTAACAATGCTGCTAATTTCCCTGGAGCCGACCTCTTGGTCAGGACCTTCGGGGGTGGCGAGTCTTACTATAACGTGACGAGTGCGCAGTTCGAATTCATGGGCTTTATTGGCGGTGGAGCCATCCCTTTTGTGCCCAATGCCGTTGGGCGATATACCCCCGCGCTTATTGAGCGCCGCGCGCCATTGGACTACCGCAACGTGCACAGCCAGACTTCCAACCTGACCATACCATTTGCCATTGCTGACCTGCCTCCTATCTTTGACAGCATCATTTCGAGCATCCCCGGCGGGCAGCTCTTCGACTCCGTGCGCATTCGCGTGCGTTTTCAAAACGCCGACACTGTAGACGCCTGGGGCGAGCTAAAAATCCCTAACGCGAAGGAGTTCACTCCGGTGTTGCGCCAAAAGCGCGTGACCAAGACGCGTAACACTGTGGAGGCGCGGATTGCTGGCTCCTTTCCTCTCTGGATTGACATCACCGCCTTCCTTGGCGGCACGCCCTTTGGCGGATTTGCTGGCGCCGACTCCTTTGTGGTCTATCGCTTTCTGAGCAATCAGTACAAAGAGGAGCTCTTGACCGTCACAGCTAACTTCACCGAGGATACTATTCGCTCTGTCCGCTTCAAAAACCTGCCTATAACTGTCTTTGTGGCGCCCGACCTCCACGACGCCCCCGCCGCCAGCATCCAAGCCTTGCCCAACCCAGCGGTAGACAAGGTGCGTTTCGAGTGCAACAAGCTCCCTTCCGACGAGTACACCCTGAAGGTATTCAATTTGGTAGGTAAAGTGGTGTGGAAAGAGACCTTTTGGGCTTCCGGCAAGTACTCCCTTCTGCTCGATTTGGAGGACTTCAACAAAGGCACGTACTTGTATAGCCTCTCTAATCGCAAAGGCGAAATCCTTAGCACGAAGCGGCTCATCATTCTTAAACCTTGAAACCAGGCAGAAGTACCTGCTGGGGGACGCTACGACGCTTCAGTTACTTACCGCCCGGAGATATTGCCAGCAAGGTCTCCGGGCGGTATTGCTTTGGGTCACCCCCTTGCCTTTTTGCGGCGCGGGGCGGAATAGCGCCTTAGTTTTGCCACCCAAAATCACCACCGGCGCGAGCACTGATGAATCTGACCGCCCTTTCCATTCGACGCCCTTCGTTAGTTATTGTTGTGTTTGCCGTGCTAATGTTCATGGGTGTGGCCAGTTATCTGAGCCTGCCCATTGAATTGGTGCCCAAGTTCGACCCGCCGGTCATTACCCTTTCCGCCATTTACCCCGGGGCTTCGCCTGCTGAGGTGGAAAATGCCGTGGCGCGTCCGTTGGAGGATGCGGTAGCCTCGCTGGAGGGGGTGCAGCTCATCCAGATAGGCTCAAACGAGGGCATTTGCTTCATCGCGCTGGAACTCAGCCAGGAAGTAGATATTGACCAAGCGGTGCAGGAGTTGCAGCGCAAGATTACTCAGATATTACCTACCCTACCGCGCGAGGTGCGCCCACCAGTGGTCAACAAGTTTGCTCTTTCGGAGCTGCCGGTCATGCGCTTGGCGGTGCGCTCCAACTTGGCTGGCGCCAAGTTCTACGACCTGGTCAAGGACCGGCTGCTGCCTGAAATGACACAGGTGCGCGGCGTGGCGCAGATAACCATCCTGGGTGGAGAGGCGCGCGAGGTGCGGGTGAACATCAACCGCTCGCGCCTGGAACAATACGGCCTGTCGCTGCTGCAAGTGGCGCAGGTCATTCAGGCCTCTAACTTGGATTTTCCGACCGGGAAGCTGGTCAGCGGCGAGACGCAGGTGCGCGTGCGCCTGTCGGGCAAAATTCGCACGCTGGACGAGTTGCGCCGCCTTATCGTGGGCCGCTCGCGCCAGGGCGGTGTCATTTACCTGGACGACGTTGCCGACGTGGAAGACGGCGTGCGCGAGCCGGAGGTCTTTTGCCGCACGAACGACGAGCCGGTGTTGGCGCTAGAGGTGCGCAAGCAAGGCGACGCTAACGCGGTGGAGATGAGCCGCCAGTTGTTGGAGCGCATGAAGGTGCTGGAGCACACCTATGCTTCGGAGGGATTGCGCTTCGAGGTCATTTCCAACTCGACGGTGTTCATTCGGCAGGCTACGGACGCCGTCCTTCACGACCTGCTTTTGGCCGTGGTGTTGGTGGCGTTGGTCATGTTGCTGTTTTTGCACAGCTTGCGCAATGCGGCCATTGTGCTGGTATCTATTCCCACCTCCATCGTCAGCACGTTCGTGATGATGAAGGTGATGGGCTATTCTATCAACATGATGTCGCTGTTGGGGCTGTCGCTGGCCATCGGCATTTTGGTGGATGACGCCATCGTGGTCATTGAAAACATCTACCGCCACTTGGAACTGGGTAAAAACCGGGTACAAGCAGCCTACGACGGGCGCCAGGAGATTGGCTTCACGGCCATTAGCATCACGCTGGTGGACGTTGTGGTGTTTCTGCCCATCATCTTTACCACGGGCATTGTGCCCAACCTGCTTCGGCAGTTTTGCATGACGGTGCTGGTGTCCACCCTTATGTCGCTGTTGGTATCGTTCACGCTGGTGCCCTGGTTGGCTTCACGGGTAGGCAGGCTGCATCGGTTTGAGGGGAACCACTGGACAGGCCGGGTGGTGCTGCGCTTCGAAGCGTTTTTGGAACGGCTGGCCGGTTCCTTTGTGGAGGCTTTGCGCTGGGCGCTGGGCAGTTGGCGCTCCAAGGCGACGGTGCTGCTGCTTATGCTGGCCCTCGGGGGCGGTGCTGTGTGGTTGGTAACGGCTGGCTTCATTGGCAATGCTTTTATTGATGCGGGCGAACGCAACGAGTTTTTGCTGGAAGTGGAGCTGCCCAAGACGGCCTCGCTCAAGCAGACGGATGCCACCGTGCGCCAGGTGGAAGACTGGCTGCGCCAGCAAGAGCACGTGGTGCGGTTGTTCACCACCGTGGGCACCACCACCAAGTCGTTTGGTCTCAACGCGCCCTACGTAGCCGAGATACTGGTTGAGCTGGCTCCCTATCCGCGGCCGCGCCGGGTATCAACCGACGTCTTCGCCCGCCGGGCCAAATTGCAACTGGAAGAGCGGATCGCCGGCGCTCAAATACGCGCTAACCCGATTGATATTCTGGGGCTTTCCTTTGCGCCCATAGAAGTGCGCATCAATGGCCCCGATCTGGATAGCCTTTTGGCTATGTCTGACGCAGTGATGAAGGTTATGGCATCGGTGCCGGGTTGCGTGGAAATAACCCCCAGCGTAGAAGCCGGCAACCCAGAGGTGCAGGTCGTCGTTGACCGGCAGCGCATGGCTGAATATGGGCTGACGATGGCCCAGCTGGGGCTGACGCTCCAGACGGCTTTTAGCGGAAATATTGACGCGCGTTTTCGCGATGGCTCCAACGAGTATCCCATCCGCGTGGTGCTCGACGCTTTCAACCGCCGCAGTGTGGAAGACATTCGCAACCTCACCTTAATCAACCCCTTGGGCACGCCGGTGGCCATTCGGCAGTTTGCCGAGGTGCGCGAAGGTTTCGGCCCCACTCGCCTGGAGCGCCGCGATCGTTTGCCCTCGGTGCAATTTTCGGCCTCCGTCATCGGGCGTCCTACGGGCACGGTGGCGCGAGAGGTGAAAGCCAAGGTCATGGCCCTGCGCCCGCCTACGGGAGCGCATTTCCATTTCGGCGGCGACTTGCGGCGACAGGAACAGGGCTTGGGCACCATGAGCTTCGCCCTGTGGACGTCGCTGGTGCTGGTGTATTTGGTCATGGTAGCCCTTTACGACAACTGGATGTACCCCCTGGTGGTGTTGCTGTCCATCCCGCTGTCGGTCATTGGTGCCTTCCTGGCCATGGCGCTGGCCCAGCAAAACCTGACTGTGTTCACGGGTCTGGGGCTGCTCATGTTGGTCGGTCTGGTGGGCAAAAACGCCATTTTAGTCGTGGACTTTGCCAACCACCTTCGTCAGCGCGGCATGGGGCTGGTGCAAGCGCTGCTGCAGGCTACTCGGCTTCGTTTCCGGCCTGTGCTTATGACCAATTTGTCTATGATCATCGGTCTGTTGCCGCTGGCGCTTTCTACGAGCGCTGGTTCGGCTTGGAAGGTCGGGCTGGCTTGGGCTATTATCGGCGGCCTCAGTTCGTCCATGTTCCTCTCTCTTATCTTTGTACCCGTGGTGTACGCGCTCTTCGACAGGCTGCAGGCCCGGCTGGGCTGGAACGAGCGTAAGCCCATCGAGTTTGTCGAATAGCTTGAAGCGGCTTCTTGAGCGGGCTTTTATGAACTTTGCCTAAGACGGCAAGCGTGCTCGGCTGCCGCTCGAGCGCTGGGGTGTGTCCTTGTTCTCATTTCAACAACAAAACAACATGAAGAAAACCGCCATCCTCGCGGGTGCCACAGGGCTGGTAGGCGGGCACTTGTTGCAGCGTCTGCTCAATAGCCCACATTACGACCGCGTTGTAGCGCTGGTGCGTCGCCCCCTCGATGTAACGCATCCGCATCTGCAGCAGGTGCTGTTCGACTTTGACCATCCCGACGCCGACGCCGTTCGCGGCGACGACCTATTCTGTGCCCTGGGCACCACGCTCCGCAAAGCGGGCTCCAAAGCAGCACAGTATCGCGTCGATGTGGAGTATCCGCTGTCCCTGGGCCGCATAGCGCGCGCTCAAGGAGTGCGTCAGTACTTGCTGGTGTCCTCCGTAGGAGCTAATGCCCATGCCAGGTTGTTCTATTTGCGCATGAAAGGCGAATTGGAGGAACAACTGGCCGCGCTGGGCTTAGAAACCTTCATTTCTGTGCGCCCTTCGACGCTGCTGGGCGAACGCGCTGAGTTTCGACTAGGCGAGCGCGTAGGCGTTGCGATAGATCGCCTTTTTCGCCCTTTTATTCCAGCGCGCTATCGCGGCATCCACGCCGACCAGGTGGCTGCTGCTCTGGTGGCCTTAGCCAACGCAGGGCTGCGGGGCGTGCACATTGTCGAGTCTGAACGCCTCACCGGTTTTCCGCGTTAATGCGCTCCAAGGCGCTGCTGCCGGGGCAGAGATCTTTTTCTTGCAAGGCATTAAGCGGAAGGCGGGCCGTGTTCAACATGGCGTGCAAATCGCGTCCAGCGGGTTCCAAATAAATGACGCCGGTGAGGATTTCGCCGCGCTGGCGCGCTTCGTGTAGGCGCATCATTGCTGCGGCTCTGCTAGCGGGCTCCCACGCTGGGTCGAGTTTGCGCAATACTACGCGCGAACCGTCGTGCAGGGTAACCACACAGGCGTCGCCTTCAGCATATTGGGCGGTGATTTCCGCTTTTTCGGGGATGTAGTCCACCGCTGCGGTGGCTTCGATATGTTCGCGCACGTAGTCGTACGACTTTGTCGAACCAGGGTTGTTGTTGAATGTGACGCAAGGCGACAGCACGTCAATGAGGGCAAAACCTTGATGCGACAGAGCTGCTTTGATGAGCGGCACCAATTGCCCTTTGTCGCCGGAGAAGCTGCGAGCGACGAACGTGGCGCCCAGCTCGATAGCCAGCCCGGCTAAGTCAATGCCATGGAAGGGATTGGTATGGCCGGCCTTATTGACGGAGCCTTCGTCGGCTGTGGCCGAGTCCTGCCCTTTTGTTAGGCCGTAGCAGCCGTTGTTCATGACGATGTAAGTAATGTTCAGGTTTCGGCGCAAGGCATGTACAAACTGACCCATGCCGATGGAGGCCGTGTCGCCGTCGCCCGAAATACCCAGATAGATGAGGTCTCGGTTGGCCAAATGGGCGCCCGTAGCCACAGAGGGCATACGGCCGTGCACCGAGTTGAACCCATGGGAGTTGCCGAGGAAATAGGTGGGCGTCTTGGAGGAGCATCCAATACCCGAGAGTTTAGCCACGCGGTGTGGTTCGATCGCCAATTCAAAGCAGGCCTGTATGATGGCGCCACTGATAGAGTCGTGGCCACAGCCGGCGCACAAGGTGGACAGAGCGCCTTCATAGTATTGGCGCGTATAACCCAGGGCGTTGCGCGGGCTTTCGGGGTGGCGGATGGTGGGGCGCAGGTATGTCATAGGTAACAAGCGTTGGTGCTAAGGTTAATGTTTTTGGGCAGCCGACAACGCAGCGGAGTGACCGTTGCTGCTCCGTAAGTCGGCGGCCTCAGGGTGATATTGAGCTATTTGGCTGACAATAGCCGCGGCCGTAATTGGAAAGCCGTCGTATTGGAGCACAGGAATGAGTTTTTGCGGAGAAATGCCCAGTTCTATCAGCAGCAAGGAGCGCATTTGGGCGTCGCGGTTTTGTTCGACCACATAGACGCGCTCGTGTTGCTCCAGAAAGTCGCGCACGACCTCGCTGAAAGGAAAGGCCCGCAGACGCATGGCATCCATGGGGATGTCGAGGACGCGCAGCTCATCCAACGCCTCCAGTGCGGCATACGTGGAAGTGCCAAAGAAGACCATTGCCTCCGGATGGTTGGCTTGCGGTTGGAAGAACTCCGGAGCGGGGACGAGCGCGCGCGTCGTTTGCCATTTCTTTAGCAAGCGGTCCATATTCCGGCGGTAGGCTTCGCCGTCCTCCGTGTAGCGGGCATATTCGTCTTTGGAAGAGCCACGCGTAAAGAAGGCGCCTTTCGTAGGATGCGTACCCGGGATGGTGCGGTAAGGGATACCGTCGCCGTCTATGTCCAAGTAGCGGCCCCACGACTGAATGCTTTCAAGCGCTTCAGCGTCGAGCACCTTACCTCGGTCGTAGCGTCGCGCGTCGTCCCAACGGAGCGGAGGGGTGAGGTGTTCATTCATACCCAAGTCCAGGTCTGTCATGACAATGACAGGTGTCTGGAGGCGTTCGGCCAGGTCGAAGGCATCGGCGGTCATTTCAAAGCACTCTGTAGGCGTAGCCGGAAAGAGTAGCGGGTGCTTGGTGTCGCCGTGCGAAGCGTACGCTGCCAGCAGAATGTCGGACTGTTGGGTGCGCGTAGGCATGCCCGTGGAGGGTCCGCCGCGCTGCACATCAATGAGCACTGCCGGTATTTCGGCGAAGTAGGCTAAGCCGAGAAACTCGTTCATGAGCGAAACGCCCGGGCCGCTGGTAGCTGTGAAGGCGCGCGCGCCGTTCCACATGGCACCGATGACAATGCCCATGGCGGCCAGCTCGTCTTCTGCCTGCACGATGGCGAACTTCTTTTCCCCCGTCTCCGGGTCAGTGCGCAGCCGATGAGCGTACTTTTCAAATGCATCCACCACCGAGGTCGAAGGAGTAATGGGATACCAAGCGGCCACCGTTGCTCCGCCGTAGATGGCGCCCAAAGCACAGGCGGTATTGCCGCTCATCATGATGTGGTCGCCCACTTTGTCGCGGCGCTCCACGCGAATGGGCAATGGGCACTCGTAATGCTCTCGCGCGTATTGCCAGCCTAAGTCTAAGGCTAAGTGGTTGGAAGCCACCAATTTTTCCTTTTTGCGAAACTGCTCTACAACCAGCTGTTTGACCACGTCCATTTCTATGTCCAACAAAGCCGTCAGAGCGCCGATGTACACCATGTTTTTGAGCAGCTGCTGCACGCGCGGCACTTCGAAGTGCTTTTGACACAGCAAAATCATGGGTATACCGATGTAGTGTATGTCGTCGCGCAGGAGTGTAGGATCTAATGGGCGGCTGCTGTCGTAGAGGAAATAACCTCCCGGGCGAACCGAACGCACGTCGGCAGCCATACTTTGCGGGTTGACTCCCACCAGCAAGTCAATGCCCGCTCGGCGGCCCAAATAGCCGCGCTCATTTACACGCACCTCGTACCATGTGGGCAGCCCTTGAATGTTGGAAGGGAAAATATTTTTGGGCGTTACAGGAATACCCATGCGAAAGACACTCTTTGCAAAGAGCGTATTAGCACTAGCCGAACCCGTACCGTTTACGTTGGCAAAACGGACGACAAAATCATTGACTAAAATAGACATAACGTGCTTTGATTTGCTTGATTAAAAACGACTTCACACTGGCTCTGCCACCGACGCCCGCGCAATATCCCAGATTTTGCACGCTTTGGTAACCTGGTACAGATACTTCTGCATGTCCCAGGCCGAAGTGGGGCAACGCTCGGCACAGAGGCCGCAGTGCAGGCAGACATCTTCGTCCTTGACCATCACCCGACCGGTGGGCAGTGTTTCGGATACGTACAAGTCCTGGCTGCGGTTATTGGCTGGTGCGTTTAAGCGCGTGCGCAAGTCGTCTTCGTCGCCATTTTGAGTGAAGGTAATGCATGAAGTAGGGCAGATGTCCACACACGCGTCGCACTCGATGCACAATTGGGTGGTAAAGACCGTTTGCACGTCGCAATTCAGACAGCGCTCGGCCTCCTTGTAGGCGAGCACGGGGTCGAAGCCTAGCTCTACTTCCATTCGGCGGTTTTGGAGGCTTACTTCCTTCGGCGCATGAGGCACAGCATAGCGCCGGTCATTGACTATGTAGTTGTCGTAGAGCCACTCGTGAACGCCCATTTTTTGTTGGAAAATATTGACCGTTGGCCCTGGGCGGTCGCGGTGTAAGTCCTGCCCAGTGCAGAAGAGGTGAATAGAGATGGCCGCCTGATGCCCATGGGCTACGGCGGTGATGATGTTTTTGGGGCCCAATGCTGCGTCGCCGCCAAAAAAGACCTTCGGATGTGTGGACTGAAAGGTTACCGGGTCGAGGACGGGCATATCCCATTTGCCGAACTCAATGCCCAGATCGCGCTCAATCCAAGGGAAGGCATTTTCCTGCCCAATAGCGATAAGCACATCGTCGGCCTCAATAAAGGTATCGGGCTGGCCGGTAGGCACTAGCGAACGCTTGCCATTTTCGTCGTACACAGCCTCCACATGTTCAAACAAGACTCCTTGGAGGCGACCATTTTCCACAATGAACGCCTTGGGCGGCATGCAGTTAAGGATGGTGACGCCCTCGCGCAGAGCATCTTCAATTTCCCAGGGCGATGCTTTCATGTCCTTGAATGGACTGCGCACGACCACAGTTACTTGTTCGCCGCCCAAGCGCAGCGCCGTGCGGCAGCAATCCATAGCGGTGTTGCCACCACCCAGCACGATGACGCGCTTACCAATGCGGTCAATGTGCTCGAAAGCGACGTTAGCCAACCATTCGATGCCAATGTGAATGTTGGCCGCGCCCTCTTGCCGTCCGGACAGGTTGGATAGGTCGCTGCCGCGCGGGGCTCCCGTGCCTACAAAGATGGCGTCGTAATCTTTGGCCAACATCTCGCGCATACTGTGCACATAGCAGTTGAAATGCGTGTGCACGCCCATATTTAGGATGTAGTTCACCTCTTCGTCCAGCACGCTCTCGGGCAAGCGGAAAGCAGGTATCTGACTGAGCATCATGCCACCCCCTTTCTTTTGGTTGTCGTAAAGGTGAATTTCATAGCCCAAGGGCGCCAAGTCGCGCGCCACTGTTAATGAGGCCGGACCGCCGCCAATGAGGGCAATTTTCTTGCCGTTGGGCGGGAAAGGCCCTTGCGGCATCAAGGACTGCACTTCGCCTTTGTAGTCGGCCGCCACGCGCTTTAGGCGACAAATAGCAACGGGCTTCTCTTCTACCCGTCCTCGGCGGCAGGCTGGCTCGCAAGGGCGGTCGCACGTGCGCCCTAAGATGCCTGGGAATACGTTGGACTCCCAGTTGAGCATGTACGCCTCGGTGTATTGCCCAGCCCCAATGAGTCGAATGTACTCTGGCACGGGCGTGTGCGCTGGACACGCGTACTGGCAATCCACCACTTTATGGAAATACTCCGGATTCCGAATATCGGTCGGCTTCATAGCAGCATAGTTGTTGAGCAGTTTACAGGGGGTAAATTTAAGCGGGATTTGGCGCATTCAAGGAGGGCGCTTAGAAGATTTCGGCTAAGTGTCCGCCGCACGAGCCATACGCCCAGTACTCTTAGCGCTACGGCAAGAGATTATTTTTAAGAGAAAGACCTCCTGCTCAGAGCAAGGGCCTGCCAAGCGGGCACCGTACTAAACTAATGAGTTTTTCCAAAGCAGGTAAGTAGGCTTTTCTAATAAAAAAACCACTCAGACGTGAACCCTGCGCTCAGCACTGCATTTTTGCACATCGTATTGTTCTACCCTAGACATAATAACTCCTGAATTTGCGTGTATGACCCAGACAAGACGTGCCCCTATCGCAGTGGTTTTGGGTTTAGTTGTTTTGGGCATGGCTCTACATCAACATTGTAGTCCCTCCACATCGCCAGCCACCGACAGCCACCGGCGCATGGTTGCCATTTTGGACAGTATCAAGCGCACTGCCGATCCTCTGAAATACCTGCACATGAACAGCGGGCGCGCTGCCATCTATTTAGAGCGCATGCGCCATACCAGCGGCCAGGAACACATCGCCAACAAATTTTCTCACGCTGTAGAGCTACTCAAAGCAGCCCAGAACGAAGCAGCCATCATCCAGTTTAAAGAGCTCATCAGCATGACCGGCGATGTGCTCAACGAGCAAACTAAAATCTTACACGAATTGCTGGCTCTCAGTTACATGCGTTTGGGCGAGCAGCAGAACTGCGTCAACACACACAATCCAGAGTCTTGCATCCTGCCCATTCGCGGCGGTGGCGTCTATGCGATGCGAGCCGGACCGGAAAATGCCGTCAGGGTATATCAGCGCATCCTGGAAGCCTTTCCCGACGACTACCAGACGCTGTGGCTGCTCAACTTGGCCTACATGACTTTAGGGGAATGGCCTGACGCCGTGCCGCCCAAGTTTCGCCTGCCTGAACGCATCTTCAACCAAGCCCAGCAGCTGGGTTTCCAAGATGTAGCTATTCCATTGGGCTTGGATGTACGCGGTATCTCTGGCGGCATTTGCTTGGAAGACTTCGATAACGACGGCGACATAGACATTTTTACAACCATCTACGGTTTAGGCGACCAAGCTCGCTATTTCGTAAACAATGGCGATGGCACCTTCACCGACCGCACCGAAGCCGCTAATCTGACGGGCATCGTCAGCGGCCTGAACGCCATCCACGCAGACTACAACAACGACGGCTATCGCGATATTCTCATCCTGCGCGGTGCTTGGCTTTTTAGCGGCACACATCCCAACTCTTTGCTGCGCAACAACGGCGATGGTACGTTCACTGACGTGACTATTGATGCCGGTCTGCTCTCCTTCCACCCTACCCAAGCGGCCGACTGGGCCGACTTCGACGGCGACGGCTGGCTGGATATTTTCATTGCCAATGAAACTTACAAAGCCGATGAGCCGCATCATTGCGAGTTGTATCGCAACAATGGCAACGGCACTTTTACTAACGTGGCTGAACAGGCTAACGTAAACTACGTCGGCTTTTTTAAGGCTGCGGTATGCGGCGATGTGAACAACGATCAGCGCCCTGATATCTACTTGAGCAACCTTATGGGCCAAAACCTCCTGCTTATCAACCACTGCGGTGAGGAAGGCAAACCCTGGAACTTTAAAAACATCGCCAACCGCACCCAGACCATTTTCCCCATGACCAGCTTCCCAGCATTTTTCTTCGACTACAACAACGACGGCTGGGAAGACATCTTTGTCTCCAACTTCCCCCCCAACTACGAGGATCCATCGGTGTCGCCTTTAGTGATGGAATACTTGGGCAAACAGCCTGAAGGTGACTGGCTCCGCTTATACCGCAACAACGGCGATGGTACGTTCACCGACGTTCATCAGGAAATGGGCCTACACACCATTACTTACGGCATGGGCAATAACTTCGGCGATTTCGACAACGACGGCTGGACTGACATCTACTTAGGCACTGGAAAGCCCGATTTGCGCTCGCTGATTCCCAACCGCGCCTTCCGAAATCTTGAGGGTAAACGCTTCGAAGACCTCTCCATGTGTGGCTTTGGCCATCTGCAAAAAGGGCATGGTATCGCTTTTGCTGACATAGACCGCGACGGCGACCAAGACCTTTACGTCGTTGTGGGCGGCGCTGTGGAAGGCGACTTAGGCTATAATGTCTTGTACGAAAATCCCAGCAACAGCCAAAACAACTGGGTGACCCTCCTGCTAGAAGGCACTACCTGCAACCGCGATGCTATTGGGGCGCGCATTCGCGTAACCGTGCGGCGCCCTGACGGGTCGCTGCGCGATATTTGGGCTACCGTGGGCACGGGAGGTAGTTTTGGCTCTTCTTCCTTGCAGCAAGAAATTGGCCTTGGCGACGCCCAGAAAATTGAGACGGTGGAAATACAATGGCCCAAACCCGGCCTGCCCAAAGCCGTCTATCGCGATGTGCCCGCGAAAGCTGCCGTACGCATCAAAGAAGGGAACAATACCCCGGAGGTATTGCCCTGGAAACCCATACCCTTCCGAAAAAACCCGCCAAGCGCAGCCAAAGGCTGAAGTCAGCTTTAGCGCTCCTCCTCGTCGTTCCAACGCACGCGCGCCTGCAACTTCCACTCGCGAAAACGTCCCACACTGCCCGAGGGGCTGCTGGGTACGCGTTGGATAGTCTCCTCATAGCGCGCTTCCATGCGTAGCCAGCGCGCCGCACGCCATTGTAGGTTGATGAAATAGCGCGAACCACGCCCCGCAAAGCCTGGAATGCTGACGGCCGCAAAGAGGTCATTTTCAAAGGCGTAGATTCTCGCGTCGTAGTCTTGGGTATCAAAAATGACGAAGCGCCCCAAACCAGAAATGCGCCCGCCCAGCGGCCGCACCAGTGCCTCGTGATAGGCTAAAAAGCCGCGCGAAGGCGGCTGTTGCGGTGAAGCGAAGCGCGTCCACTCTACCCGGCTGCGCATTTCTATGCCTGCTCCGACGCGGTAACTAGCGTGCAGCCGCAAGCGCTGGCGCTCCTGCTCTGCCAGAAAAGTCTCGCGCTGCTGGGTGGTGTTGCGCTCCTTGACCTCTCGCACCCACAGGGCATAGAAAGACACGCCGCGCTGAGGGTTCCACATCAAGCGGCTCAGATACTCGCGCCCTTGCGAAGGTCCATTAGCGCCAAAACGCAGCCACGGATGCCGCCATACATCAGCGTAGGCGTTGATTTGCCACTTGCGCCCGAAGCGCACATCCACTCCCCAATACAAACCATGCTCGTTGCTGGCGCCCGAAGTCTCGGCAAAAGGCGCTGCGTAGATGGCCTGGTAAGTCGGGTCGAAGTAGCGGTGCAACAGAGCCATAGTCACGCGGCTATCTGTGCTGAACAGCAACCCGTTGAGGGTGGCCACACCGCCATTGTGGCTGCGCGCCAGCTCGCCAAAGGCGTACCAGTTGCGCCGTCGCCAAAAGTAATCTGCGCTAAGCAAGGTGAGGCGCCGGCCCTGGAACGCATAAAGCCGATATGGAGCCGGCGTGGGCTGCCAAGGAGCATCGTACTGCAAATGGACGGCATTCAAGGCTACCTGACCGCTTCGCCACTGCCGCGCCAACACAGCGCCACCCAACCACTCACCTATGGCGCCCTCGTTCCGAATTTCGGAAGGAGTGCGGTGCAAGCCTGCCGTCTGTATGGAGGTAAAGAAACGCTCCACAGGTGTCAGGTCGGTGGAGTCGAGCACTTCGCGCACATTGGCGTCGCGCCGGCGATACGAAACCAGCGCAGTAGCTTCCCAATGGCGTCCCAAGCGCAGCACTACCGCACCACCGCGCAGAAACAGGGCTTCGCCAAAAGCCGAATACGGCGCTATACGCGGCCCGCCGCGCACAATGGACGTAGTCTCGGCGCTTTTGCCTGGCGCAAAGCGCGTCTGCAGCACCAACCCCTGCCCCAGACGCACCGAGTAATCGCCCAAGGCCACCGCCCGCAGCACAGGGTGCGCATTTTGCACCCAAAAATGGGCGCTATAAAAGTCGAAACCCTGTTGATTGCTCCCGCGAAAAAACGCCTCGCCCGGGTCCTTCTCAGCTGTAAACCCAAAACGCAGCCGCTGGTCGAACGAATGGACAAATCGAAGGGCCACCCAATCGGCACTACCTTCTGCGGAGCGCATCGCCCAGGGCATAGGACGCCCCCAGCGAAGCAGCAGCTCGTTGCGCCCGTGCCGCAGCCCGCGCCAAACGGAGCCGTAGCGGTCGTCCAAGCCCGTATTTACGCCCACATAAGGTAACACACGCCGGATATCGGGCAAATCCCAGCTGGGGATGGCCTGTAGCTCGTGGATGCTCAACAGCGGCCCCAATTGCTCGCGGTACTGCAGAAAGTTTTCAATCTGCAACTCATTGAGCAACCGTAGGTTGAACAGGTCGTCTCGGGTGGCGCGATTCAAATCGAGGGGGCGGCGGCGAAGGTTATCCAAAATCTCCAGGAACATCTGGGCTTCTGCCTCATTCACCTGCTCGTTTTCGCGGAAGAAGCTCTCCAACAGTTCGCCAGTAGCCGGATCTTCGGTCTGTGCGGCCAGGGGGTAAGCACCAGATAGCCCTAACCCCCAGGCCAGCAAAATGGCGGCGCGAACGATAAAACTGCGGGTAGCTTTGTACGTCATAGAGCGCTTTTAGCAGCAAAGCTGCCCCGAAGATGCGGCCTTTTGGGCAAAAGCGCACGGCGCGGAGAGATAAAAATGGCAAAGCGCTCCTTGTCGCAGCGCTCCGCTTGTTAAACCATGTGCCCGGGACGGGACTCGAACCCGTACGGCCTCAACGGCCACAGGATTTTAAGTCCTGCGTGTCTACCATTCCACCACCCGGGCAAAGCGGCCGTCAAAGATACATTTGAAAAGAAAAAACCCACGCTGTGGCGTGGGCTAAATGAGGAGCGGAAAACGAGACTCGAACTCGCGACCTCAACCTTGGCAAGGTTGCGCTCTACCAACTGAGCTATTTCCGCTTGTTTTTTGGCTCGAGGAACTTTTCCCTTAAATGCGGGCACAAAGGTATGGGTGTAACGAGAAAATGCGCAAGAAGCCGCCACAATTTTTTTACAAAAAAATGCCCGACAACACCGCGCCCTACCTCTGATTAGTAAAGGTCGAGCTTACTCTTGATAATAACCATAGCCATAACCGTAGCCATAACCATAGCCATAGCCTCTGCCCTTTTTAACACCGTTTAAGACGAAGGCGGGGCGTTTGAGTTTGCCTTCTTGGTAGAATTGATCTATTAGGTAGATGAGATTTTTGTCGGTTTTGCCGGCACGGACGACGCAGATGGTGGCACTCACGTAAGGCATGAGTAAGAGGGCATCCGTAACCAACCCCAAGGGCGCTGTGTCTACGAGGATGCTATCAAAATATTGCCGCAAGTACTGGAAGAGCCCCTCCAGTTTGCCATTGAGGATGAGCTCTGCTGGGTTAGGCGGCAACGGCCCTGAAGGGATGTAAGCCAGATTTTCCGCTATATCTGTAGGATGCACAATCTCGGCTGCGCTGGCTTGTCCAATAAGGTATTGAGTCAGCCCTTTGCTGTCCTTCTTTTCACCAAAATAGTTGGCCAGTTTGGGTTTTCGAAGGTCTAGCCCTACCACCACGGTGCGCTTGCCCGACAGGGCCATGGCCACGCCGAGGTTGGCCGAGAGGAAAGTCTTGCCCTCACCGCTCACGCCCGATGTAATAAGCACGATGGGGGATGGCTCATCAGCCAAGATGAACTGGAGGTTAGTGCGCAATAGGCGAAACATCTCCGCTACGGCAGAGCGGCTGTTAGGTCGCACGACGATGGGCGTTTTTTTGCTCTTGCGCTCGGTGGCCACACTGCCCAGGAAAGGCAAGGAGGAAACCTGCTTGAGGTCAGCCTCAGAATCTACCGTATTGCGCCACAACACGCGCGCATACAAGAAGAGTAGAGGCAGGAGAAGCCCAGCCAGAGTGGCGAAGAGAAGCGTCTGCAGGCGTTTAGGAGCAATCTGGCCTAAGTTAGCTGCGCGGTCAATAATGCGCGAATTGCTCACCTGCGCCGCTACGGACAGGGCTGTTTCTTCGCGCCGTTGCAAGAGGAAAAGAAACAGGTTCTCCTTTATCTGTTGCTGGCGCATGATCTGGAGCAATTCGCGTTCGTTGCGCGGCATGAGAGCCATTTGGTTTTCCAACGGCTGCAGGCGCTGCAACAGTTGCTGGCGGCGGTGAGCCGTTTCGCGCTTCAAATTGCCCACGCTGACCAGGATGCTCTGGCGCAGTTGAGCCAGTTGGCGCAAGGAGGTGCGCAAAGCAGGATTCTCGGCAGTGGCACTTTCGAGAAGATGCCGGCGGCGCAGCACGGTTTCGTTGTACTGCCGCACCTGAACGGCTAGCTCGCCGCTAATGATCTCCGAGGCCACGGGCAGCAGTGTCAGTAAAGCCGAATCGGAAGCAAAACTCAGGGCGATGCTGTCCAGGAGCCGCTCGCGCAGGTCTAGCTCTGCTAGTTGGCGGTCTTGCTCCGCAATTTCAGCCAGAAAACTCTGTGCTTGCACCGATAAGTCCACTGGCAGGTTGCGCGAGCGCTTAAACGTCTCCACGGCCTTCTCCACGCCGTAGAGCTCCTCTGCCACAAAGCGCAGGCGCTCGTCAATGAAGCGCAGCGTTTGGAGGCCGACCTTGTTTTTATCCTCAATGACCGACTGCGCATACATCTCCATAAGAGTGTTGAGAATGGCGGTAGCTTTCTCCGGCACAGGCCCTATTAGGCTAATAGCCAGCACGTTGGAGTTGCCAATCTGCTGCACGGAGACGGCAGCGGCATAGCCTTGGGCTATTGCGTCGGGAGCACTGAGACGGATGATGTGTGGCAGACCAGACAGATGAAACAGGGAGTCATTGCGGTCAATGCAGCAGGTCATTTTACCGACGGTAAACGGCAGCCCAAAGCGAGCGTGTAAGGTATCGCCCGACGGCAGCGAGCAAGCGAAGTAATCGGGTTCACCCGGTATCGGCTCAATGCGCAAGGCCATTCCGTAGGCCTGCTTCTCCGGCAGAATGTAGCGCAGCTGGATGGCTAAGGGTTGTTCTGGTGTGGCGTAGATTTCCGAGATTTTCACCCGTCCTTCAGAAAAATATTGCACATGCAGTTGCAGACTATCCACCACTCGACGCATCAGAGTGCGCGATTTGAGCAACTGTATCTCATCTTCAATCTCGAAATTGGTCTCTAATCCGAGTTTTTCAGCGATATACGCCTCCGTGACCGTGCGCTGATTCTTCTCACTTTGGATAAGGATAGTGGCCGACACCTGATAAAGGGGCACCGCATAGCGCAGATAAAGCCAGGCCAACACAAGAAAGCTCGCTACCGACAGCGCTATCCAGTACCAGTGGCGCAGCACTCGGAAGGCAAAGTCTCTCCAGTCGAACGGTGGCGAAGAAATTGGCTCAGACATGGGTGTATGACAGGAGCTTTTCTCAAATGAAGTGAACGGCAAGGTAGCCGAGGTTGAAACGGCGAAGGCTACTGCTCCTCATCAGCCTCTTTTAAAATAGCCTCTGCTTTTTCCACGACAGCCCGCAGCTGTGCCTCGTCGCGAGATAGTAGCCGCAGGTCGTTTTCGTACGCTTGACGTTCCACGCCGTGCCAGGCGAAAATCTGCTCGTAATACAGGTACAACAGGCTGTCTTTCCGATAGCCTGTCAGACCGGTAGTGGCAGCCTCGGCCAGATGAAGGTCTGCCATGATACGCGCAAGGGTTTCTTCCGGCAGCGTTGGCTGCTCTTCAGACCGACAGCCTACAGCGGCCAGCAGCCCAAGCCACAGCCATAGCGCTGTCGGTCGCCAAGGCAGGGCACTCCTCCAACAAGCAAAGGTGTTACAGCACATCTTTGGGGAAATAGCATTGGTTCAAGCGAGTATTAGTTGGCGCAACATCGGTCCAATGGGCTGCCTTGGACTCCAGGCGCGCGATGCCACATGTAGGGATGTTGTCAATATATTCTTCCGAAAAGTGGTTGGCTACATCGGTAAATGTGGGGTTGTGGCCAAAGAGAAAAGCCACCTCGATGTTGTCGGGCAATTGGCGTATGATGTCGAGAATGTCGTGTGTAGAGGCTTCGTAGATGTTCGCCTCTTGGATGATGCTGGTCTCCGGTATACCAAACACCTCGGCAAAATAGCGAGCCGTAGTAAGGGCGCGTTTAGCTGGGCTACTCACGATGAGGTCGGGTTGAACGCCGTTTTTCTTTAGGAAGCGGGCCATTTGCGGTGCGTCGCGATGGCCGCGCTCGTTGAGAGGGCGGTCAAAATCGCGCAGCCCGGGATGCTCCCAGCTGGATTTAGCGTGTCGAATGAGGTACAAAATGCGCATGAAAAAACGTAAGTTATCGAACAAAGGTAGTCACGTTGTGCCTAATGCTTGGGCCCAAACGGCGAGCAGGGTTGGCTCCTCGCGTTCCCAAGTCCAGACTTTGCGCGCCTGTTGAGCGGCACTCCGCAGATGCTCGTAGTACTCAGGGTTATGCTGCAAATAGCACACGGCCTCTACTACAGCCGTTGGCGTGAGCTCTTCTATAAGGTACGCCACCGGGTACTGCTGCTGAAGCGCCTGATACTCTGGGAAGTTCATGGTTAGCACAGGCACCCCGGCCTGCACGTAATCGAAGAACTTGTTGGCCAGCGAGTAGTAATAGCTCAGTCCTTTTCTCTCGAGAAGATTTAGCCCTAACCAGCTCTTTGGAGTCAGGGAACGCAGTACGTCGGGAGGCAGCTGCCCTAAAAAGCGCACGCGCTCGCCTAAGCGGAGCTGCTCTGCCTGTGCTCTCAGCGCGGCCGATAAATCGCCTTCACCCGCTAGCCACAAGACACAATCGGGCAAATGAACCATCGCCTCAAGGGCGCACTCGATACCGCGCCCTTCGTTAAGCGCACCCTGATACAGCAGCACATAAGGCGGCGGCGGCGGCGAAAGCGCTTGGAAAGTAGGTAAAGCCACCGGCAGGTTGCGCACCACCTCAAAAGGTACACCGTATTTTTGAGTAAAAAGGCCAGCCAACGCAGGACCAACCGTGTATGCCCGGCGACAGCCCGGTAGGCAAAGACGGGCAATGGTTTCCCACGTCCATCGAACCAGCGGCCGATGCACTACCTCCGGCACTTCAGTGAAATATTCGTGCGCATCAAATACTATCGGTTTGCGGCGAAGGCGCGTAGCCACCCACGCGGCCAGTAAGGTATCCAAGTCCACTGCTCCGACGGCGTCTATAGGCAGGCGCAGCAAAAGCCAGCACAGGCGCAAATTATACTCTGCGTAGAAAAAAACACCTCGCCTGAACCAACAGCGCAGCCGTTGCTGTTCATAGCGCTCAGCCTGCAACGGCACAGAAGTAGGCAACTGCCGGCCGATGAGCACCACTTGATGCCCGGCCTTTGCCAATGAAGTAGCAATGCGCCGCATCCGCTGGTCGTAGGTAAGGTCGTTCGTAACCGTCAAGGCAATGCGGGCCATCATCCAAAAGACTTCAGTTCCGCGTACACCCTATGCACCGGCAACCCCATGACGTTGGCGTAAGAGCCCTCGATGCGCCGGATTTTGCACAATCCAATCCACTCTTGCACGCCATAGGCGCCCGCCTTATCAAAGGGTTGATAGTGTCGGATGTAAAAGTCAATCTCCTCGTCTGTAAGCGGCTCAAAGAACACCTCAGCCCGCTCTGAAAAGCTACTCTCGCGCTCAGCCGATAGCAAACACACGCCCGTGATGACTGTGTGCCGCGCTCCTGACAGCTGCCGCAACATTGAGCAGGCCTCTTCGTAGCCCTCGGGTTTGTTGTATATGCAACCCTCCTTAATGACAACCGAGTCGGCGGAAAGCAAGATTTCATCTTGGGCAATGAGGTATCGTCCCGCATGCGCTTTTCGGCGCGCCAAATGCTCAGCTACCTCCTCTACTGGCATGTCGGGAAGAAAACTCTCATCTACCTCCAAACCTTGGACGGTGAAAGTAAAGCCTGCTTCCTGGAGCAGCTGGCGCCGACGCGGGCTCTTAGACACAAGAATAAGCGGGCGTTTTGGAAACATCATCCATCAAGTAGTAGCAACTCTGCGCGCAAAAGTAGAGACGTTGCTTTGCGCTGCGTCTGTGAGGTAGCGCAGGTACTGGTTAATTCTCGCGTCGCCAGTCGTTCTTTCCCTGCTGGTTGGGCGGCAGCCTTTTTGACCTGAAAGCCCTGCCTTGACTTACAGCCCCAGTAAGTGCCCCATAAGTTCTTGCTTGGTGAGCAAATACTGGCGGTTATCGTCGTGCGGCGGAATAACCAGAGGAATACGTCCAGCCACCTCTACGGGCGAACGGCGCAGCGCTTCCACCTTTTCCGGGTTGTTAGTAATGAGTTCCACTTGCCGGATGCCAAGATCCTGCAGGATGAAAACTGCGCACTCATACTGCCGAGCATCCACATCGAAGCCTAAGTGGGTATTAGCTTCGGCGGTGTTAAGTCCTTGGTCTTGGAGGTTGTAGGCCTTTAGTTTATTGATGAGGCCAATCCCTCGGCCTTCTTGGCGCAGGTAAATGAGCACCCCTCCGTTTTGTGCAATGAGGTGTAAAGCGGTATCCAATTGCTCGCCACAGTCGCATCGGCGCGAGCCAAACACGTCGCCCGTCAGGCACTCGGAATGGATGCGTACGGGTACAGGGCGGGTGGGGTCGA